>Ga0209489_104431_pt1 | contig 25864 bp, 12 predicted proteins | sample SiratrowhiteBW_FD_187527 | JGI IMG/M metagenome (GOLD analysis project Ga0209489, IMG submission 187527) | Root nodule microbial communities of legume samples collected from California, USA - Siratro white BW (SPAdes) (version 2) | ecosystem: Host-associated > Plants > Roots > Nodule | place... | reverse complement strand
ATTCAACTCAGACAGTTAACAAAATGAAAAAAATAACAATCTCATTTTTCTTTTAGTAACGTGGCACCTTACACTAATCGTTTAGTATCCTTAACCCATTAATTTCAATGAAAAAAAAAAAAAAAAGTAATTCATGTAGAAAGCTTTGAACTTTGATGCCCGGAACCTTACCCTAATCGTTGGGGTATTTGAAGAACAAACAAATTTGGGGGTGGGATTTCGTATCGCTATTTGGGAACGAATCTGTTAGAGCACGAAGCTGGGATTTTATATTTATATTTGGGAAATTTTGAACTTTTTGTTGTGAAAACTGAGAAAGATTGAAACTGGAGAATTTCAATTCAATTCTTTGTAGTGAGAAAATGTTTATGACTTCTATTGAAAATAAGTTTTTGTTTTTTTTTTTCAGATAACTAGTCCATAACTTTTAAAATAATTATTTTATCTTTTGTAACGATGACTTTTAGGTTATTTGTTCTAAAAGTATGTCGGAATAAGTTTTTCGGAATTTATAAAACATCCATGACAAGATTTTTGTAATATAATTTTTTAAACAAGATTTTCAGAACACAAAAAATATATTTTAAAATAAAATTTTAGAAAAAAAAATTTTAAAATATATAAAATATTTTTTTGAAATGAAATTTCCATAAGAAACTTTCTAAAATATGTAAGATGTATTTCAGACTAGAATTTCTGAAATAAGATTTTCAGAAAAAAGTTTTGAAACATATATAATACTTTCTGAAGCTAACAAACAAATCTCTCTTTTTCTTATTCTTACTCTCAAATAATACAACAATGGAGAGCAGAGATATAGTTGGCAGTGAAAGCGAGTTACGGAAGAGCTGCAGTTAGTAATTATAGAGGTGCGGGAAGTTGGTAAACACATTGGACTTCATAACCTCAACCTTCTTACCCGAAAACCCACTTAAGTAAAGACAAAAACTTTCTGTAACTCATCAAATATGACGGAACGTGGGTACAGAAAAATATGAAAATGTCCTTATTTTAATTTTTTAAAAATATTTTTCAGAACATAAATCTATATTTTAGAAAATACGTTTAAAAAAAATCTTTTTTAAAATGCAAAATTTATATTTCAAAACATATTTTCTAAAATAATTTTGAAAAAGTATTTTCTAAAATATAAAATTTTTATTTAAAAAATATTTTTAAAAAGTATTTTTCAGAATTTATATTTGTCTTAAAGGTATTTTTGAAATTATTGAAAAGTAATAAGGAGGAAGTGATAGGATGTAGGAAGTTTTTGCCTAAACTATATATATATAATAGGTCCTCTAAGAAGCGAAGAATAGAACCACACGTTAAATTTTCAGAAACGAAACATTTTTGTAATAATAAGCTGGTCAATGTACGGTAAAAAAATCCTTTAAATGTACCGTAAAAAGTCCTTTCGGTTTTGCCAGGGCCGCGTTCTTTTTGCACGAGTTTTGTATTTAGATAATTTTTATATTTTATATTATATAATTTAAATTATAATTTTTTTATATTTTAGATTATACCATTTATAATACAAATATATTTTTAAATTTTAAATTGCATAATTTAAAGTATAATTTTTATATTTTAAATTTTATAATTTTAAATATATTTTTATATTTTAAATTATACAATTTAAAAAATATAATTTTGATATTTTGGATTATATAATCAGAAATTTAATTTTTATTTTATATTTCAAATTGTATACTAAAACATAATTTTGTTTAATTTTAAATTGTATAATCTAGAACTAAAAAAGGTTCAGAGATGTAAGATAATTTTTTAAGGATATAATGGTTACTTTATTGAGTATATGAAGATTCAAAAATAAAATATGAAGGTGCAAGAAAACACTCTTTGCTAGATCAAGTTTTCATAAAAGTCGGTCTAAATCTTTGAAAACATCTTAGCTTATCCTAATCTTCTAATGCTTTTTTGTCACAAAAAAAAAAATATTAGAGACAAAAAAAACATAACCATGTTTCAAAGAACTTTTAAATTCCTTATTTGTTAATTGTTATATCTCTATCTTTATTCAGTCAATGTAATTTATAAAGTTTAAGATGAGATATGACAGTCAAGTTTAGTTTTTCAATCAACTTAGTGCTACTTATAACAGTTAGAGCACAACCCCGCTGTCTATAATGAAAGAACAAATGTTTTCTAAAACTTTGCATCTTGTATGAAAATATTCTCTTTTTATGACTAGGAATGTGGACTAGGTTTATTGTTGAGAGTTCTCTGAATTATTAGAAGATCTCCCTTACAAGGGCATGCATCCTCACTATTTTCTCTCTCAGAATCCTCACTCTCACTAGATGATTCATCTTGGCTACTATATTCATCCTTACTCGTTAAGACCATGGTCTTTTTGTTGGGACATTGAGATACTATGTGACCTCTATTAAGACATTTAAAACATTGAATATCTATAGTGTTAGTGTGTGAAGATTGCATTTCCTTTTCCTTGCTCTTTCTTATTCACTAGCTAGGTTCGAGGAGGGCTCATTTTTAACCTTTTCTTTTTTATAATTTCCCTTCCTCTTGAATTCCTTCTTGGAATAAGAACTAGAATATGAACTTTTTCCTTTTTTTCAAATTTTGCTGCTTGACTTTAATACAAAATTGTACTAAGTTATTAAAATATTTGTATCGTAATAATTCAACTCTATCTCTTATTTCAAGACTTAATCTACTCATGAATCTGGCCACATTAGTATTATCTTCTTCTCTGATTTCAACCCTCAATATGTACAACTCCATCCTCTGCCTATACTTTTTCACACTCATATTTTTTTTTTCTGATGGAGTCGTTGGAGCTTATCCATAAGCTCCCTATTATAATAAGAGCGAATGTGTTGATGTCTCAAAACAATCCTCAAATCATTCCAATTTAAAATTGGAGACTCTTGATGGAGACGTCTTTCTATTTCAAGAGAAGTCCACCAATACATCACATAACATTGGGAACTAATAGTTGCTAGAGAAACCTTGTAACATCATGAATAATTTAATAATTTATAATATTATTTTTATTTTAATTATTGTTCTTTTCTAATTATATATGTAGATATATAAAATTATATGAATAAGGTGAATATTTAGATTAATCCAAAATTTTCGACTCTCAGTATCCCGTCTGTATCACTCTTGGTATTGTATCTCGTATCACTCTCAATTAGTCGTATCAATTTCAGCTATTAACTTACTTTCACTCTTTGAACCGTATTTGTATCACTTTCAGTTGATTATTTGAGATATTTATTTCGTTTCACTTTAGATACCATATTTATATCACCTTTATATATTGTATCTATATGGTTCTTAATATCGTATTAATAGATTTTTTACTATCCATATTTATATCACCTTTATATATTGTATCTATATGGTTCTTAATATCGTATTAATAGATTTTTTACTATCAACTCATTTCTCTCCTATCAATTCTTGACCATGTATCTTTATCATCTCTTAAAATAGTAATAAGTCTTTCAACTATTAAGATACTTTTTTCTTATTATGTTCAATATGATGAGCTTTTACAATTACTCTATAAATAGAATAATATTATAAATAATATTCAATTTTATTTAGAAAATAAAATAATATCAAGATGTTCTGGTAATTTATTCTTGTTTTTTTTAATTTGATCGTGATAATTTTTAATTAATAATAGTATTAGCTTATTGACTTTACACTAAAGTAAAGAGTAGATGACAAATATTTTGTTGTGAAAAGTATATAGGGAGTACTTAACAAAGATAAAAAAATTAAGGGGTTATCTGTGCTTAAATAGCATTAAATACTTCATTTTTGAAACCATTATGCAAACGGACACTATAATACTTTATTCAAATCCTTTTTTTCTAATGTAATCTCTATGCCCGAGATAGGAGAACACCAAAAACTGTTTTTTAAAAAAATTGTGTTGATATCGTTTTTCAATAGCTTTTATCCTGTGATAAATCTCTTAAAACATTCGATCTTCTTAAAAATAGTGTATAAAGGAAATAAAAAATAGTAATTGTAATCTAAAATTTTTTTTGTTATGATAACTAAATTGAAGGAAAGATATTAAAAAATAAAAGAAAAGGAGAAATAAGTAGTTATAAGGTGTAATGTGTGAAGATAGAGACAGAAGCAGGCGTGAAGAACGTGCGTACCGTCATGGAGTTGTCCAGAAGCAGCCAATTATTGACTGTGCCCCACGTTTCCCTTTCATCATTTGCTTTCTAAGATTCTCTTGGGATTCACCATCTACACAATTTTTCATCCTTTCTCTTAGATCTCAATCAAACACTTATTCTTCATCACCTTTCAATAATTCTCACTCATTTGCAAATGTTAATGCTCAAATTTGTTCTCAATCATGCAATTAATTACTCTTAACTCTACTTCATCGGTCAAAAATTAACTTGGATTTCAAACTCACCATATAAAAAATCTCTACATAATTCACATGTTAATTACAACAAGTTTTTGAATTCTTCAACCTTGCCACATGCTTTCACCTACATCTCAATCTCACACCATTCAACTCTTCTTTTAATTATCACCGCCTTATGTCAATTTAAAGAATATTTTCTAATAAATATTATAATAGTCTCACTCTTTTTTTTTTTATTAATCTACTCAAATAAATAATAAAGTTAAGTTTAATAACTCTGTTCTCCTAGGTCATCTATTCCTATATGTCTGCACTTTATTATTATCACCTTTAACACGGTCTATATTAATATTTATTGTATTATTTTATTATTCTTATCAATACTATCATTAGAAAGTTTTATCTAAGTGAACAAAGAAATGAAACTTTTGTTTCGTATTTTTCATCTAACGATGTTTCGTCTCTTTGCATCATAAATGAGACCATTGCTAGATATCAATGTTTAATTTATAAACTATAAATAGAGAAAAATGAATAAAAATAACAAAATATCTTTTACAAAATCCAACTCTCTATTGATTATTTTCCTTGTGACTTTAGTCAGTTCTTTATTTAACATAAAAAAATTTAGACTTTCTATATCACTTATATATATATATATATATATATATATATATATATATATATATATATATAAAAGTTATTTAACCAACATTCGTATAACTGTTACGCCAATAATTTTATTTTTATGAATAATATTACCATCATTCTCACTACTATTTATTTTCTTCATTATTGTTGTTATATATGTTGTTACCAAAATAATTATCCTAATAATAGTCATATTAAAATAATATATAAACAAGATAATTAATATTAAAAAGGAGTTACCTTAAATTTTGAGTTGTCTTATTTATTATCTATCGAACAAAACATTACATAAAAAGAATTCTCATAAATACTAGATAAAATTAATATTTGATTAAATAGAAAAAAGAAAGCTCAATTTTTTTAATATATATATATATATATATATATATATATTTACATGTTAATAACTTTAATACGGAAATATTTATTTGTTATTTTATTATTTTTTTTAATCCCGCAATGATCAAGTTAACCTATTTATCAATCAATTTTAAAATTAAATCATATTTATTAAATCAATTTTGTTAGTAAAATAATTATATTTCTAAAACTATCTCAACTAAAACAAACAAATATTATTTGAACATGTTTGTGTAACCCCTAAAAATATTTATGTATGGTTGGTTCATAGAGAAGAAAGAAAAAAAAAAGTAAAGGGACTAAAGAAATAGATTAAAAGATACTGATAATAGAAATTATTTGATCCAAAAAGTGAAGAAAATAAAATATTATTTTTATTATCATTTATTTTATTTATTATTAATTATTACTATTACTATCATTTTAATTATTTCTTCTTTTATTATTATAATAATACAAAAAAGAGACACAGTTAGGATATATATATATAAAAAAAAAATTGTATACTCCTATTTAAAAAGCATAAGAAATTATGTGGATAACATAATATACTATATTTATTTGTGTAATTATTTCTGTCCATTTCTTAGAAAGGATAATGAGTTTCGTCCTCTTCTTTTTCTCCTATATATTCCCTGTCCAAACCATTATCTTACTCCATTTCTCCTCCTTTTCGTTCTCCAAATAGTCAAATCCAACTAAACATAAATGATATTTAATTCTACTATAAATCATTCCGTCTTTAGGGACAACCAATGAAGCAATATAATATTTTAATTAAATAAAAAATAAGAGAAAATAACTACAAAATAAAATTATTTGTGAATTATTTTAATTAATAAAATATATTATACGATAAATCAATATATTGATTCCTATTAACATGTCATTATTACGATGGAACATATTGATATTCCAGAAATCTTTTAAGTCAACTAATTTATAAGATTATTATTTAATTATTTCATTAACAATAATCAAATATAAATATATTTTAAAATTATGACTACAAATATGTTTGGTACTTAAATCTAGATTAGCAATTTATATCCATAGCTGCCTAACTCAAATAATATTATGCACTAAAAAAAATAATAAATCATTAAGAAGTTACACTAAATAATTTACATGCATAATTGCCTAATTCAAATATATGAAGTTTATTAAGGCGTAGTGATAAATCAGAATTCATGGTCTTTTTTTGAAATATTGACAACTTCGTGTTATTTTTTTCATAGTTAGAGGGGTTGATACCCTTCTTGCATTAGATGATTATAACATGAATAAAACACTTAGCTTTTATGTCTGGGTGTTTGTTGATATAGATCTGTTCTTTTCTCTACTATAGTAGCTTTCGGTGAAGCGTCTAGGTTTTTCCTTTGTGGCTAATGTGGAGTATGAACGACTTTCTCCTTTTTGTTCTTTTTTGTAAAATGATTGACCAGTGTCATTTGCTTGTAGAAACTACCTTCAAAGTGATAGGTATGATCAACAGTGGAGTCTAAACAATGTTATGTTCCTAAGTCCAACTTTGGAACAAGGAAGGAAAAAGTGAATCTGTATATCGAGATAATTAATGTCGCTAATATTGTTGTTGGTAATGATTCTAAACCATATTCTTTAAGAGGTGATGTTGTTACTCCTAATAATGACTCTAATAAGGAAGATAGTTTAAAAGGGATGTCAAGTCTTGTTGATGATATCTCTAATTTAGAATGTTGAGCAGATACAACATGTTTCTCCTAAGGGTGACTTGACTCATCCGTTTGGTTTAACTGTTTCAAATCTTTTTTCTAAATGGTTGTTTTAAATGAAAAAAATTATGTAACGATAAGCATGAAAATGTGAATATTGTGGATTATAATACCCCTTAGTTGCTCCCATTGTCGTTGTCCCATCAGATAATAATAGTTCTAAACATGTTACTTCTGGAAAAAAATTCCTTACAAGGTGCTAGTATGCAGAGTTTGGTTTCTAAGAGGTGAAGGAATATGTTGGATGAGAAGACATTTTAACTTATGGTTATGATGATCTGGTTCAATCACTCTACAGGGCCTGGTAGATCACCTAAAAATGCTTATATAGTTATTGGAAAACTCACTAAAATAACTTCTCATGGTTCTACTGGGGTTAAGCTTGATGTCATAGTGATTGCTGGTTTGAAAGTCCAGGGGTTTTGTTTTAGCCCTTCTGGTTTGCATTTAACTATTGTTGGTTTGTGTCCTATGGAGCTGTAGCTGGATGTTGGAGGGGTGTAAGTTACTCAAACTCTTCCTTCTAAGTTTGAAGAGGAGTATAAATTGGTTTCTAAATATTGGGCTGATTGTAACATCACTAAAATTTTCATATATATTAACTATATCATGTAGAAAATTATAAAATAACCATATATTTATATATACATTACATTCATCAAGTTTTTCAAAATAAGCTTCTCCAAAGGAAATTTTAACATATACATATGTTTCAAAATAGATAAAAAATCATCTATCAATTAACTGAAGAGATCTACCGCCTTTTGGTCATTTGTTTCCATTTAAAACACGATCATCACACACTGAAAGGAAACACACCCACACAAAGAAAATAAGGTAAGTTATTAATTTAAAATATTTGTTAATATAACTGAGCTTTTAATTTAATACAATAAAATTCAAGGATTTATCAAGTCTTACACATTCAAATCAAATAAACATTCAAATATTGTAACTAACTCATAATCATTATGATCTATATCGAAAACTACTGACTAACGTACAACAACAATTGACTCTACTTCTGCAAAATTTAGTGCATTGAATTAGACTTAAAGGTTTGCACTTGTTATACTACCATTCTATATATTCTAATGAGTTAAACCTCATATACAAATTTCCATATGTACAAGGTAAATTCATATGTCCTATTCCGATCAGCTCATATTTCAAATCTCGAACATGGTCATATGAACCTTTTCGACTCACACCACCTGGTAATCTTCATCTATATGATTCCACTATACCAATAGAGTCAGGATACCTCCTTATTGATCAATTCCCCAAACAATACATAACCTAACATCTCAACATGGTATTTCCTTTCTTGAAGATATTATGTCTCGATTACCATTTCACTCAATTCATCATTCTTAAACCTATCTCACACATCATGCATAACAATTCACTATTATTTTTCAAACTCATCTACCATACATCATGCCTTTCCACAAACAAATAATAGTTTATATCATTCATCAAATATTTCTATATATATCATAAACATTTATTTCATCACATAACACCACTCATACATCTTTTAAGAAGTAAAAGAATCATAAAAATCAAGAAGAGAATGCAATACTATGTTTCCATGTTCGGCGCAAGGGCATCACTCAAACACAAGAGATCATAGGGTTTGTCGCGCTTGGCACCAAAAGAATTACGCCCGACATGGCCAAACCCGAGAGCAACCTCTTAAACTCTGCCTGGCGCGTATGCATAAAGTTAGAATATTAGAATTTTAATCGGATTCCATGCTTTAATTTACTATAGAACTCATTGTATCACCAAATTACTTCTTTAACATCAATACAACACATTACATACCGATTTCTATCAATTCTACTGTCTTCATGCTTCTCAAATCAGTTTTCAATTAAACATTTTCATTCCAATTAGTATATACATGAATATCACTATGAACATCCCCTCTATTATCCATATTACATAATCATCAGTTCCAAACTTAATTTCTAGCATCATTATCATAATAAAACTAAAACACACCATCAAAATAATTCAAGTTCAGTTCAATAACCAATTTCAGACCTGCAAGAAAACTTAAACATTGGTGATCAAATTACCTTCAAATACATATCTCCTAACCTAAGGTTCTAATAGAAAGTAAGAATAACATCTAAACCCTACACAATAAAGCTTCCCTACCTAATTTAGAGACAAAACACTTAGAAGAGTGCTTTAAAAAGCTATTGACCCCAAAGATAGCCTAACTTGCAACATAGAGTTCTGATTAACGATCTGAACACATTACTAGGACCTTATATTATCATAGACTCATCTTGAAGCCTCTGAGGGCACATGAAATAGACTAAACATAGGTAGCTATACAGGCTTGAAAACTAACCTAAGGAAAAAAGGGCAAAAATGAACTTACTCAAATTAAAATTTTGATTAGGTAGACTTTCTTTAAATGTCACTAAGAATCTACTGATGACTTCTGATTGTTAGTCTGATGACAATTGGAGGTAGAAACCTAGAGAGAAGGTAGAGAACTCTAAAGAGAACCTATTTTTATGATATGGTGATTTTATAAAAATGAAACCTGAATAACTGATATTTCTATTTTTATAAACTTTTTACTTTTAATAATAAAATATTCAGATGTCATTTTGTTATACCAATTCTACTTTATAACTATTTTCTAGGGTGCTACATTGATCAGGTAGAATAGAGATCCCATAGTGATTCATATGAGTTGTTATTAATTTTAAAAAGTTTTGAGGAAAGATAGTTTATATTTACTTTGAATTTAAGTAAAAAGCTATCATAAAATTAAAATAAAAAATTAAATATAGTAAAAAATGTGACACATACAACTATCTGATACAATATTTTTATTTAATGCTAATTTAAACCGATCTTACAATTTTTAATCATTTTGATTATTTTATTTGAATTGAAACGAAGTCAATTTATTGAATATTAATTTAATAGTAATTTTTTTATTTTTATTTTTATTATCTTTTTTGTGTGTAAACAAATTTTTACCATTTCATCTTTTAGATAACTATTATCTCAAACTCAATTAACTATCCACAATAAAAAAAACTGCTAACTTAATAAAAAAATTACCTACAACAAAATATTAAAAAATATTTATTTTTATAATTATTTTTATAAAATTCAAATATTTTTTTATTTTAATACTTATTATAATAATCATTACAAAAAAAAAGTTATTTAGAGGTTAATATTTAGCCATCAAATGAAATGGTTGTTAATTGTGACCAAAATAGTCACCGAATTAAATTTTGGTTGCTAAATAACTAAAAATAGAAGTAATGATTGAATATAGTAACCAATTAAGTCAAATAATTGGTATCTAATATTAGATACCAAAATTTTAGTGACCTATGCTATTAGATTCTAAATTGGTATCTAATTAAGCTAGAGACTAATTTAGAATCTAGTAGTATAGGTCACTAAGACCTTGGTAGCTAATGTTAGATACCAATTATTTGACTTAATTGGTCACTAAATTCAATCATTACTTCTATTTTGTAGTTATTTAGCAACCAAAATCTAATTTGGTGACTATTTTGGTCACAATTAGTAACTATTTCATTTGGTAACTAAAAATTAGTCTTTAAACAACCTTTTTCTTATAGTGAATAAACTTTATTACTTTGATTATCATAAGAAGAAAGTGGACACGAATGTATCTAGACCCGTGTGTTTTTACTAGTGTTTTATTGTTTATCTTAACTTTATTATTTTTGTTTTATTATAATTGAAACTTTATTTCGACTTCATGTAAATTAATTTTGTTATAAGGTAAGAGGTGGCTTAAGACCCAAGCAGCTAAAGCAACCGCTTTAGGCCTCAAGGTCTCAAAGGCCTCAAAAAAATTTAATATGCTTTAGGCCTCAAGGTCACAAAGGCCTCAAAAAAATTTAACATGCTTTAGGCCTCAAGGCCTCAAAAAAATTTAATACTCACATATTATTATAAAATAAAAAATATTTAATTTTAAAATTATACTAACAAAATTTTAATTAAAAATTTAAATATTTTAACTCACTTTAAGTTTACACTGGTGCTAGAAATATTAGTTAATGACTTTAAATTTATATTGGTACTATAAATACTATTTAATGAATAATATTCTTGAAATTTTCTTATAATAAATTAATAATATTTTTAAAAAAATTGAACAGTCAAGGAATCTTTTGTATCAAAATTTTCTAATTTATCTCTTCTCTATATTCCAACGGATTGATATCATCTCTTTATATGTCCTATCATTGTCTGACTCTTCCACTCCTCTTCTTCTTTCTTCACTTATCTCCTTTTCTTCCTCTGTCTCTTTGTTTCTTCTATAATATTATTTCAACTTGTTTTCAATTTCAAATTTCTTTCCTTTCATATCTCATCATTCTATACTGTGCATTTATGCACGTGTCTTTACTTGGAGACTTTGAACAGTAAATTGATTGAGGAAGAGATTGTGTTCACTTCGACTCTTTTTGAGTGCAGCAATATTAGGTAAAAATAATATGAGATTGGTCAATTAGTCCCAATTTTTTTTTTATTCTTCATTATTGTTTAATTAATCTTAAAATAATTTGTGCAGATTCAAGGAAGAGAATTTAGAAGTTACAAATTATATTTAAAGACATACCAAAGGACAGGATCAATCAGGTTTTATCTTTTTAACTTAGATTTATTTTATATACTTATAAGTTATGTTCAGTGTGATATATCTTATAATTTTTAATTTATATAAAAATATACGAATATGGCAACTAGAAAATTTGAATCAGGTTATTCAAAACTTCAAAAAAAAAAAGAAGAGTTGAACTTTTTGTTGAATCACAGAAAGGGGTTATGGATAAATTTATAAAAATAAACAAAAAAAATTGAATTAGAAAATACAGGTGAGTCTTCTTTGAATGAATAATATAACAATATAAATTTAGGTGAAGATAACAATGTAAATATAGGCGAAGAAAATAATAAAGTAGTCAACGAAGATAATAATTTTGATTCTCAAACTCAGGATAATAATTTTGATTCTCAAACTAATGATAGTAATTCTAATTCACAAACTCAGGATAATGAGAATGAAATTGCAAGACAAAATGATTCTAATATTAAAAATATATACGATCCAAGTCAATGGGAAGATATTGATACAAAATTAAGAGACTTATTAGTAGAAAAAGGCCCTAATAGGATAACTGATATAGATTTTACAAAAGATAAATACTCAAGACACTTTTCTGTATCATATTATATCCAAAAATTGTCTAATGGGGAGAAACATGAAAAAAGATGACTCATTTATTCTACAGATTTAGATAGAGTATTATGTTTTTGTTGTAAATTGTTTAATATTATTAGTTGTACTAGAAAACTAGGTAACGAAGGTAGTAGAGATTGGAAAAATCTTAGTGCTAAGTTAAAGAGCCATGAAATAAGTGATGAATACATTACTAATATGAATGCATGGATTGATCTGGAAATGAGATTGTCAAAAGATAAAACAATAGATAAACATGTTCAAGAACAAATAAATAGAGATAAAGAACATTGGAGAAAGGTGTTGTTAAAAATTATTGTTGTTATTAAAACCCTTGGTAAAAATAACTTAGCCTTGTGTGGAAAAAAATGAGAATATCTACCAATAAAGTAATGGAAACTTTTTAAGTTTGATAAAAATGATTGCAGAATTTGATCCAATTATGCAAGAACATATTCATTGAATTAAAAATGACGAAATTCATAATCATTACCTTGGACATAATATTCAAAATGAGTTGATAAATTTGTTAGCAAGTGAAATAAAAACAAAAATTATAAAAAAATTATGAATGCAAAATATTATTCAATCATACTTGACTGTACTTCAGATATAAGTCATCAAGAACAAATGTCTTTTGTATTACGATGTGTGGATATTTCATCCACTCCAATACAAGTTAATGAGTATTTTTTAGAATTTTTAAAAGTAAATGATACAAGTGGAAACTGTCTTTTTAATGTTATTATACATGAACTCAAAATCCTTGGACTTGATATTAATGACCTTAGAGGACAAGGATATGATAATGGGTCAAATATGAAAGGAAAACACCAAGGTGTCCAAAAAAGATTTCTTGATATTAATCCTAGAGCATTTTATACCCCTTGTGGTTGCCATAGTTTAAACTTAGTACTATGTGATATGGCAAACTCTTGTCTTAAAGCTACATCTTTCTTTGGAGTGTTACAACGTATTTATTATTTTCTTCTTCTACAAAAATATGGAAAATTTTACAGAATCATATACATAACTTAACTCTTAAATCATTGTCACAAACACGTTGGGAAAGTCGGGTTGAAAGTGTGAAAGCTGTAAGATTTCAAGCTCCACAAATAAGAGATGCTTTATTTGAACTAGTTGAAACTAATGATGATCCTAAAATAAAAAGTGAAGCTGAGTGTTTAGCAACTTGTGAACTTGAAAATTTTGAATTTTTGTTAGGCATGACTATTTCGTATGAAATATTATTTGCAGTTAACTCAGTTAGTAAAAATTTGCAATCAAAAGATATGTGTATTAGTATGGTCATTGAACAATTAAAAGGTCTTCTTTCATTTTTTGAAACATATAGAGAAAATGGATTTGAAAATGCATTTATTTCTGCCAAAGAAATTGTGTGAAATGGATGTAGAGCCTAAGTTTCGTGAAAAAAGAACCAGTCGTAAAAAAAATTGATGAAAATATTGAGAATGAAGTTATTAAATCACCTCAAGAGTAATTTAGAATTGATTACTTTTTATATATTGTAGATAAAGCAATTACCACACTCCAAAATAGATTTGAACAATTTAAAATATATGAAGATATTTTGATTTTTTATTTAGTATTAAAAATTTAAAGTTATTGGGTTGTGTACTTTTGAAAGAAAAATGCTTAAACCTTGAAAAGTATTTGAAACATGATAATTTATTAGATCTTGATGGTTTAGATTTATTTTTAGAATTAAATATCTTAAAGCAGATTATAGGTTTGGAAAATGAAAAACCAATTGACATTCTTAATTATATAAAAAGAATAAATTCTTTTCCAAATACATATATAGCATATAGAATAATGTTGACAATTCTAGTATCAGTTGCTTCAACTGAAAGAAGTTTTTCAAAACTTAAACTAATAAAATCTTATTTAAGATCAACAATGTGTCAACAAAGATTAAACGGATTAACTTTATTGTCTATTGAAAAAGATTTTTTAAATGAAATTAATTATGATAATTTAATAGATAATTTTGCATCACAAAAAGATTAAAAAATAAATTTTAGATAAAAATATTATAATTTTAATTATTTTATTAATTTAAAAAAGACTTCATTTTTTTATTCGCTTTAGGCCTCCTGAAGCCTTGAGCCTCCAGTGTATAAGGTTTATATAGGGTGCGAGAGAAGAGGAAGATGTGGTGCAACATAACCAAATGACAACGGGAAAAGATAGTGGACAAAAAAAGAGGACATGCAAGAAATGTTGATGGAATACTCTTTGATTTGAAGAATCCCATAACACAAACTTTAGCTATTATAGGGAGGATCATATAAAGATTGTTTATCTTAGAATTTGACACAATAAAATATTATAAATCTTTAATAAAAAAATATCATATAAATTTATATAAGCTATAAATATGAATTATAACTTTTTTTTTCTGAAATAAATATATTTATAAGAAAAAAATCCAATAAACTCTTTCTTACTCTAATTCTCAAGCTATATTATTGTTTAGGTTGAGAATTCGACAACGTAAAGCAATCGTCGTCATTTCACGGTAGAAAATTGATTGGAACTCGATTCTTAAAAAGACAATTTCGAACTAATTTTTTAATTTTTTTTTTGAAAAACGGATAATTTTTTTATTAAAATGTTTCCTAGGTCTTAATTAAGCTCATTTTTGTTGTTTGTTTACAATTCTTCACGAATATACCAATATTTATGTTTTATACGTATCTTGTATTAATGGCTAAGATGCTCTACCCTACTTTATTAATTATTTAATTGATTAGTTTACTAAGCTAAGACCAAAAGTTTCAAATTGGAGAGAAATAGAAACCATCACCTTGCTTCATCATCATTCATTGTGATGAACCCTACGGCATCCATGTTTAAAATAATAAGGGAGTCTTTGAATTTAAATTTGACAAAGTATTAAGTTAAAGCAAAATATTAAACACAAATAAAGCATATGCTTTTAGACCAACTTTCAAGATAAAGCAAAAGTTGTTGTGACAAATTAATATGATATTTTATATCCAAGGTTACTTGGTGACTATGATATAATAGATTTGATATTTTGTATAGTGTATTTAATTGTTTGGTAGATTACAAAAATATGATTTTGTTATTATTGTCTATCATATTATGGTCCTAGTATTACGTAATTATTTGTGATGGAATTTTGATAATTAAAATTAATTTTTTTCGAAAAAAGATAAATATTATTTGTTTAGATTAGCAATACGTAAATATTTTCAATTAAATAATTTAAATATTAAAGAATATCAAGTTATTATAACATGATAAAATATTTTTATGACTCATTTATTTGATCTTTAAAATGCATAAAAATATAAAATTTTATACAGTTTATTAAAATTTAAATGACAACAATCGAAAGATGAAGGAAAAAAAAAAGAAAAAACATTATTCTTAAATAAGTAATTATAAAGTGGAATAATAAAAAACAATTAATGCTTCAACTAAATTTCAAAACTATTTCAAGAAAACTTAACTAAATTAAATAAATACAAAATAATAATAAATAAAGAATTAAAAAATAAGATTTGTACAACAAATTTTATTTCTAAATCCATACAAGAGTTTAAGATATTATATTCAACTCAAAATAACTGATAAAGTCATAAATTTGTAATATGATTCTTTTTGTCGACTTTTAATCATTATGAAACTCCATTCAAACTTGATCCTATTATCTTTATAAAAAAAGTACTACTGTTTTAACAATTATTATCATTTCTAGCATACCTAACATAATATCATTATTAAATTATCGTTATTAATGTTATCATTTATATTCTCACTAGTATTATAATTAATATTATTATTAATCTCATATTATTGTTGTTATTATTATTATTTTCAGTATCATGACGATAATATATTGTTATTATCTGTAACAAGATTTATTATGTCGTTGTTTTTTTTTTTCTTAAAACGATTTGAACACCTAATGAGTCTTTAATTTATGATTTTGGTTGAAAATGGATGGACGCGGTAGTAAAAGAGTTGTTGAGTGCTGAATAAACTTTATAGAAAATTGATAAAAAAAAATAGAAGTGATGAGATATTAGAAGTATAAAATTGACAATGATGATGTGTGACGTGAAGGAAATCAGACAGAAGACCACACAAGTGGGGATAGACATATGGACACCAAATAAAATATTAAAGAGAGAGGTTGGTTTTGCACATGGAAGAGTGCTATATGCACGTGCTCCACTATACAAAAGTTAAATAAAAGTTTATACAGACATCAAACTTCGAGAAAAACGTGACCCAATAATTAAATGTCTATGAAATTTCTTAATATATATATATATATATATATATATATATATATATATATATATATATATAATAAATAGTGTTTCGCCCTTGGAAACTTCGTTACAGTTTTTATGAATTAAAGAAGAAAGATATATAAAATGATTTTAATCTCAACTGATCAGGAAGGTCTGAAATATTATTTACATTAGAGTTGGGAACAGCAATAAAAGATAAGGTTTAATTTTGTTATAATAACTATATAAAGTCTATGAACTTGAATTAAGAAAATTAAGAAATTAATATTTATAAAAAACAATGAAATTAACTAGTTAAGAAAGAGACGAACTTGAGTAAAGTAATCAAGGACCACAATCATCTATCAGACATTTCCTCCTTTTCCTTATTTCAATTAAAGAAACAGAAAAAAACTATAAATTTCATATCCACAATAACATTATTTAAAAAAAAATAATCGAAAAAATCTTTTATCATAAGAGATTTAAATAGTTTATATAAAAAGTTATATCTTCTGTATCATTATATAAAAACATATATTCTTTTATAGTTGTTTTTATTTTACTTTTTAATTATACAATTTTATATTTAATAAATTAAAATATATTTTATTTACTAAATTCATAATTATATAATATTTCTATTAAAAACAGTAACTACATAATTTATCTATTTAAAAATAATCACAATGTGTTTTTTAATTGTTTTTATTAATTCATTATTTTAAAATTATATTGTTATAGAAGAAATCACGTCTTTTTACTAATCATTATAAAAAAATTAATTATATTATATTAATATGGTATTGCAGTGTAATGTTTTTATTATAGAAATATAACTTATTTGATTGAGCCATGAACTGTGGTGAATTGTTTTAATTATTTTCTCAGTTATATGGTTTATTAATTAATATTTTCACTCATTATACTAATTAAATTTTGAAATGAAGAGTTATTACTTAACTAAGCTTAATAGGATGTTTTCAACAATATATATTTTATACCATAAACACATTATTGAAAATATGAGCACAGATTCTCATTAATTTGATTTTCAATGATGAGGAATTAGTCATATATAATTTTTGAATATCATTTTTGTATATTTAAAAATGGAATTTTGGATTACCCACCCACCCACAAGTTATGAAATACATTTTAATATAAAATATGTTATGACTAGTACAACGTCTGAATAAATTTTTCTAAGTTTAAATTAAATAAGCTATAAATATTGTACTAATTAAGTTAAAAACTTATAAATAAAAAATAATAAGTATTCATATATTTTGTTTTACAAAAATCTAATCTTTTTAAAATTAAATTTTTTTATCATTATGAGTTGATTATTACTTTTTTAAATTTAAGTCTGTGATCATATTGATAGAAAATAAAAAAAATATTTTTAATTATAATTTTATTTAAAGTAATTTTCTCTTTATTTCACTTTCTTTTATTGTTTGCATATGAATGACTTACATGTCTAGAGATATATGTACATAAAAAATGATGATCCAAGATGAATCTTTAATAGTATAAGGGTATACTTTTAGTTTGATGTTTAAGGTTATTTTAGACATATTTAAATTTCTTGTGTGAAAATAAATTTTTTGTGTGAAAATAGGACTAGTGAAAGTTTTGGTTGAAATAATTACAATTTTAGGTAAGGAGAGTCTAACACTCTAAAATTTATTCTAATATCTAGTCTATCCAAGCTAATAGTTTAAACATAATGCATAATATAGATATATACAAATATTCATTCATATTGTATTTCAAAAGATTTTTCTTTTCACAGAGAATTAAAACATAACTAATTACATTTACACATATATACATATAAACAAAATAATAAATTTTCAAAAAGTTTTTAAATCTGCAACTGCCTCAACCAAGAACATCTTTCACATTATCTTCTACAACATTACCTGCTATAACATCGCAGATAGAAACAAACACACAACACAAACAAGAAAGGATAAGCTAGTAATTCAAAATATCTCAATTAATCACGGATAAGCTAGTAATTCAAAATATCTCAATTAATCTCAAATAATCACCGGTATACATCATTGAACACATAACAACTCAAGACATTACATAATATAGACAGACTCAATCTACTTCTACTTCAGCAGGAAGACTCGTGCATTAAATAGACCCCAGATTTACACCTGTCATACTATCCCTAATTTCTGTGTCTCATCTCATCACCATTAGTCTCATATGACATAATTAATCCACATAACTATCATGACCAACCCTCTTTCAAGTTGTAGTTTTAGTCATATGCACCTCTTTCAACTTTCACAACCTATTTGATTTTTTATTATTAGTAAGTCAGAATATCAATCGTTAACCAGATCCTTAGACAATGCACATCCTATTTCTCAGCACAAATGTTTTCTTTTCTGAAAATATTATGCCTACGCATCACATACAACTCATATTATAAATAATCAATTTTCATTCATCTATTCATTCACTTTCCATTTCAATTCCAATGATCTCAAGAAAACTTCACCACTTTATATAATTGGACAATATCAGACTCCTCAATCAATCATGTATAAAGCCATATCCACAGGTCATACTTATCAAAGTCTTATCAAAAGTCATATTCAATTTATCAAATAACAATTAAAAGTTCTCACATGCTACTTTCTAACATCATTACTCAAATCAGGTCAATTAATCACATCAAATCAAGATAAACAATCAAACTCATTTAGTGCTCAAGGACCAGTCAGATATGCAAGAAAGACTTGAGCACTGATAATCACATGTTCAAGTCTTCTATCCTAAAGTTTTATTTGAAAATAACTCACTAATATGAAAAACAAGTTACTAGCTTCCCTTCTGATGATGATCTCCACAACAGTTCCTCTACTATCCAATAGAGATCTAATCCCAAACTCTAGGGATTTAGAATAAGTTATAAGAATAAAATCAAATTTCAGTATGATCTTAATTAAGTTGAGAGAAATATTTTTCTCAATTGTCCCTACCAAGATTGATGACAAAAACTTAAAGAAAAACATAGAATAAAGATTCTTTAGAACAAGTAGGAACTTACTCTGTTTGAAATTCTAATCGGGTAGAAATGATTCATAAACTCCTTAACTACTGCAGGTGTGATATGGGATATGGAGAAGGAAAATTTTAAAAATGAAAGAGCTTGCTAGAGGGAGAGGGAGAGAGAGAGAAGATGAGAAATAAAGTGATGGAGAGAAGAATGAGTGTTGTGTATTTTTTTCGTTTTTTATTTCCTGAGGTTTATGAGAGCTAGTTATAATTTGATAGCTTTTAAAGATAAAAAAATATGAACTGTGTGAATGTAATTTGGTAAATAATGTTTTTATGGTGATTAATGTTAGATGTTAGTTAATGGTATATTAATGATTGATGGAAGTTTTGTATATGTTATTAATGACACTCAGTTTGTTAGAGTCTATTAGGATATTGTATAGATTGTAGTTTTAATTCTTTTTTATATAAATAGATTGAATTTGAAGTCTTTTAAGCTTAGATTAAATCCTAAACTCGATTTAGGTGAAGCAAAATATTAGAGAGATTTGTACAAATTTGTTTTTGATTAAGTAAGATTTTTGTTATTCAAGCCAAAATGTTTTTCTTTAAAAGCAAAAATATCTAACAGAGAAGTTAAATACGATTCAATCTATGATCAAACGATAAAAAACTCAGAATCTTTAAAAATATTTCTTTTTACTTAAATACATAAGGTTGTTATTTATTTATTTTTTTACATATGAATATTGTATTATATATTTAAATTGATTTGTATAATTTTAATAAATAAATGTATATTATATGTTTAAATTTGTGTATTATATGTTTGACATGAAAGGTATAAACACTTAAGCTGATAAATAGACGTGATAATGTGAATTTAAAATATGTTTTATTATTATGTTGTATTGTATTATAACATTTTGTTTTACCAGCCTTCATTTTATGTAATTGTGTCATGATTTAATTTAATAAGAATTATTTTTACATGAGAATAAATAATATCATGGTAAAAAAATTAAGAAAAAATAAAATATATAAGAAGCATGTATGAAATGTATGAAGAACATATAATTTGTATAAAATTCTGTAAGAAATTGAATATTTTAACAAGAAGTATAATATATATATTAAGACTATATAAATGTTTGGATGTTACAATTGAACCTATTGATCGAGTAGCTAAACATTAATTATATTATTTAAGTTTTTAATTGAAAAGATTCAGACATTTACATATGGACGAACCTATAAATATGAAAATTTTCAAGTATTTATTATGTAAGATCTTGATTTTATCTATATAAATGTATGTTAGGTTAATGATTTATTATGTTAGGTTTATGATTTATGTTACATAGATGTGTTAAATACTTAACATCAGTACCAAAGCAAATGTACTAAACACCAGACTCAACATTTACTAGAATACAAACAAATAATTAAATAAGTTGGATTGTTTTTTTTCTGGATTGCTACAACGACACTTGTTAGCATGATGGTCTAGAAATAGGAGTTTAATACTAATATAATATTAGTTTAAACAAATTATATAATTAATTACATAAAATTATTGTTAATCAAATTTTTAACATGATTATTTTAAAAATTAACAAATTTTTGAGATATGATATGATTATAGACCACAATCTAAAAACCACTTTACATTTATAATTGTACACACTACTTTCTCTTTAAAATTTGGCTTAGTAATTATTATCAAATAAAGCTTGTATTTTACTTTTTTTATTATAATGAATTAATTTAGATATACGGTTTAATTAAGTATTTTTTTGATAAATTTTAGTAGGTATTTTATTATAAACTAAATCATATTTTTTAAAAATAAAATTAATATAAAGTATTAAAGTAACAAATATTCATAAAAGATGATGTGGCTGCTATAAATTAGTACTACAGTATTATTAACTGAGCAATGATTTCACCATGTCTGTGAAGAAAGTAATCTCTTCCTACCTTTTCATTGGATATTTTGGCGTCTTCTTTTGGGGACATTTCTTTCACCACACACACACAGCATGAGAATAATGACTGGCAATCTCATTTTCCATCTTGTAAGGAATAATTTTATACTGTAAATTTACAGTTTTTCGATTAAAATAAAACATTTTGACATAAGTAAAAAAATAATGCATAATTTCATTTAACTTGGTTAAATTTACTATAATTTTTAAATATATATGAAGATGGTTTGGAATACATTGAAAAATAGATAGTTATAATGAAATATATAAATTTATTTTATAGTAGTAATATATTGTAAAAGAATGTTTTAAATAAATATTTGGGAAATTAAAGTAAAAGAATTAGGAATACTACCCTGTACTCTTCTAGTCTTGTATGTAGTGGAGTAGTTAGTATTTGTATGCAAGAAATAAAAGCGGGAACAGTATGAGAAAGGAACGTTAACACGAAATGGGTGATTAGTTCTGTACTTTAGCGTGAGTAGAAGAGTACATGAATCTATTTTAGTGCTGAATTGCACATGCACTTCCTTACTAAAAACCTAAAATGAAACCCAAATGCACTCCACATAAATACCAAATCCAAATCCAAATCCGCCCAATCTACCCTTATCTTTCTCTCACAGACCACTCCTAGACACATACTAAACCTACACATCACTCTCAACCAAACAACCCTGTGAATGGAATGACGGAGTACCGTTCGCCGCCGACCATGAATCTCTGGACCGACGACAACTCTTCCGTCATGGAGGCCTTCATGAGCTCCTCCGACTTCTCCTCCCTGTGGCTCCCCACACCGCAATCCGCTGCCTCTACCACCACTCCGGGAGCCGACACTGCCAGAGCCCTGCCGCCACCTCCGCCGTCCCAGTCCCAGTCTCTCCTTAACCAGGAGACCTTACAACAGCGCCTGCAAACGCTGATAGAAGGCGCCAGAGAGAGCTGGACCTACGCCATTTTCTGGCAATCTTCTTATGACTACTCCTCCAGCACTTCCCTTCTCGGTTGGGGCGACGGATACTACAAGGGTGAGGAGGACAAAGGAAAAGGAAAAGCTCCCAAAGAGACGTCGGCGGCGGAGCAGGACCACCGTAAGAAGGTTCTCCGCGAGCTCAATTCCTTGATTTCCGGTCCTTCTGCTTCCGCTGATGACGTCGACGAAGAGGTATCCGACACTGAGTGGTTCTTTCTAGTGTCCATGACTCAGTCCTTTGTCAGCGGTAGCGGCCTCCCGGGCCAGGCTTTTCTTAATTCCAGCCCGGTTTGGGTCGCCGGGGCTGACCGGTTATCCGATTCGACGTGCGAGCGGGCCCGCCAGGGGCAGGTCTTTGGGCTTCAGACTCTGGTTTGCATACCGGCCGCAAACGGCGTCGTTGAGCTGGCCTCTACGGAAGTGATTTTCCAGAACCCTGATCTCATGAAGAAAGTGCGGGATTTGTTCAACTTCAACAACTCAGACACGGGTTTCTGGCCGTTGAATTGCGTTGCCACCAATCAGGGCGAGAACGACCCTTCTTCACTCTGGCTCAACCCTTCCTCCTCTATCGAAATCAAGGACACCTCTAACGCCGTTGCACCCGCTTCAGCGAATGCAACAGCGAGCAAAACCATGCCGTTTGAAACCCCTGGTTCCAGCACTCTAACAGAAACCCCTAGTGCCGCCGCAGCTCAGGTTCCCAACTCTAAGAACCAGGGTTTCTTCCCGAGGGAACTGAACTTCTCGAACTCCTTAAAACCCGAATCCGGTGAAATTCTGAGCTTCGGAGAGAGCAAGAAGAGCTCTTACAATGGGAGTTACTTCCCCGGTGTTGCAGCTGAGGAGACCAACAAGAAGAGAAGGTCTCCTGTTTCTCGCAGCACCATTGACGATGGAATGCTGTCCTTCACCTCCGGCGTCATTCTACCGGCTTCGAATATGAAATCCGGTGGTGCTGGTGGTGCCGGCGGCGGTGATTCCGAAAACTCAGATCTGGAAGCTTCCGTGGTGAAAGAGGCGGACAGCAAGGTGGTGGAAGCGGAGAAACGGCCCCGGAAGAGGGGTCGAAAGCCGGCGAACGGCAGAGAGGAGCCGCTGAATCACGTGGAAGCGGAGAGGCAGAGGAGGGAAAAGCTGAATCAAAGGTTCTACGCGCTTCGTGCGGTGGTTCCGAACGTGTCGAAGATGGACAAGGCATCGCTCTTGGGCGATGCCATATCGTACATAAACGAGCTGAAGTCAAAGCTGAGTGAGCTTGAATCGGAGAAAGGGGAATTGGAGAAGCAACTGGATTTGGCGAAGAAGGAGCTTGAGCAGGCAACTAAAAACCGTTCTCCTCCTTCTCCTCCACGTGGACCACCTCCATCTAGCAAAGAAGCGAAGGAAACGACGAGCAAGCTGGTTGATTTGGAGGTAGAGGTGAAGATCATAGGGTGGGACGCCATGATAAGGATCCAATGCAGCAAGAAGAACCACCCTGCAGCGAGGTTGATGGGAGCTTTGAAGGAGCTGGAGCTGGAGGTGCATCACGCCAGCGTGTCCGTGGTGAATGATTTGATGATCCAACAGGCCACCGTGAACATGGGAAACCGGTTTTACACTCAGGAACAGCTTCTGTCGGCGCTCTCCTCCAAAATTGGCAATGCACTATAGTCTGCGCTACCATTTCTAGCTGTAGCTGTAGTTGTAGCTGTCCATGTAAAATACTGTTCTTTTTTGGTAGCTTAGACTAAATTATATTCTTGAGGTAATTCGATTTGGGAAGAGGAACAGATCCTGGAACAGCTCTGATAAAGTAGAGAGTGGACTATTTTTGTGTTGATATTATCTGTTTACTTAGATTGTATATATGTTTATCAATTATCATAAATGTGAACCGAACTTGCTTAAATTTATGGGTATTTTTCATAAATCTGCGATGCCTTTCCAGTTCTGTTAGATCATGTTATGTTATTATTGGTTGGTGTTTTTAATTTGTTTGGTATTGGTGCCACATCTGCAGCTACAGAAGGGGCGTTTTTTGAAGTCTGAATCTTGTGATTGAGCTGTTCTCAATCAACATTGGTTGTCTGATCTATGATGGGAAGGGTTGATTTTTGTGTGGTGGAATGGAGCTAAAACAAAAGGACATAAGAAACGTGCTGGGAAACAGTGCGGCATTTTATCTTCTGTCCTTGCTTGCAACGGAATCGTGTACCTGGCTAAGTAGGTGTGGCCCATTTTCAGCCATGTGAAAAATGCACACCTTTCATACCTCTTTATTTGGTGGTTGACACACTTTTTAGTTATTATTTAATAACAATAATTATTGTTATTTTATTAATATTTATTACGGTTGAATATAAATTTAAAAGTAATGTTTTATTTTGGTGGTGTTTAGAAGGTTGTTTAAATGTCTACTCTCAGGTTGAAGTGTTTGACTTCATTATATTTGGTAAATGAACTTCTGGTTTATTTTTGCCACCAGCTAAAGGCAGTTTCCTGTTTGGGCATTCTGCTAAGTAATGAAGTTTTGACCTTTTTGACCTACCAACTTTAACACTGAAAATATGGTGGACGTGCATGGAGGATTTTAAGGTAAAAAGAGGTGTTCACCTCCTTTGTTCCAAAGAGGGCTATATACTAGGAGGCTCTTGGCATGTGTTCGTGGAATCAGAATCACTTCAAATGCACCAACACGATTAACTCTGGCAAAAAAGTCCACCATTAGACATGGAACTAAAGTGAGGTGATTTCTCTTTTATGCTTTTGGAGGGAGAGAGGAATTTGAGAGACCCGAAAGAAAGGAAAATAAATTGAAAATATGGATCTAAAGTTTGTGAAAGATTTGGAGTAAGTTAATTCATATAATAAAATAAAAGGTTTATAAAATGATATTATAAATTAGTTCCAGTTAAATAATAAATTATAATTATTTTTAATTATATTATTATTGTTATTATTGTTTTTAATTTTATTATTATTTTTTATTATTTATGATATTTTTATGTTTATAATTATCTTATTGTTATTTTCTAAATTTATTATCATTTTTTTTATTTTTATTAATATCTTATTATTATTATTTTATAATTATTATATTATTATTTTAATAATAATTTATATTTTATTATTTTTATTACATTATATAACTATTCATACTTATTTTATG
>Ga0209489_104428_pt1 | contig 25875 bp, 15 predicted proteins | sample SiratrowhiteBW_FD_187527 | JGI IMG/M metagenome (GOLD analysis project Ga0209489, IMG submission 187527) | Root nodule microbial communities of legume samples collected from California, USA - Siratro white BW (SPAdes) (version 2) | ecosystem: Host-associated > Plants > Roots > Nodule | place... | reverse complement strand
TATATATATATATATATATATAATAAAGTTATTAACTTTTATAAAATTTTATTTTATATCCAGATTATTTGTTAACTTTTTATTAGTGGCATAAATTACATATTATAAAAAACTAAATTATGTTTTAATATCATTAATATAAAGTAATTTACACTATCATCTAACAATTATTTTAAAATTCATATTAACAAATTTTTTAAATTGTAAAATATTTCACATTTAAAATGAATGTCTTTATTAAATTTATTTATTAATTTTTTACCTTTTATATAAACATGTTTTATTCTTACATAGTATGGTCCAGTGTGAATACCAATAATGTCTCAATAGCATATATTATTAAAAATTGTGGGAGCCCAAAATAAATAAAAAATATATAAATTTTCAAATGAGAATTTCGTAATCCCTGATCTTTCATTTGAATATAAATATATAGGAGTAAGATAAATTTTTGTTGGACCTCAAAATAAAAAATATAAATTTTTAAATTAGAATTATATTATTCTTGATTTTTCTTTATGAAAGATAAATCCTTGTGGAATAAAAAAAATAAAAAATGTATTTTCTTTGTTTAATTTTATTTTATTTGCATATTTGCTTATTTTTATTATATTTGCATCTTTTTTATTTTTATTTATTATTTTTATTTTATTTATATCTTTGTTTATTATATTTGTTTGTTTGATTATTTTTATTTGTATTTTTTATTTGTCTTTAATTGTATCTCCATTGTTATTATTGTTGGAAAAAATAATATTTTGTAAAACTACACTTATGTTACTTATTTCATTAAAGGTACTATCTTAAGACAGGCGTTGTGGAGTGGTAACACCTTTCTCAGACGTAACCGACTCCCAAATCTTAAATTTGGCTCATATGCATTCTATTTTTTGTTTTTCTATAGTTTTCTAATAATAAACTATAGTGGTGACTCCATTCTCTATTTAAAATATTTTTTTATATTTTTTTATGTCGTGATCCCGGTTGGGACGCCCGTCGATGAAAGGATGTTAACTAGATCCCCTGTTGCAATGAAGTATAAGTATATGTGTGGTCCTTTGTGTGTTTAGCTGAGCCTTTCTAATTTCTTCTCTGTTTATTCAATATTTAGAGGATAAGGAATGCTTTTCCCCTCCTCCAACTTTCTCCTTATTTGTGCATTTTGTGCACTAAATGCTTTTCTTCCTCAATATTTTAGTTCTTTTCTAAGCTCAACCATCACAATTATCTCAATCATGTGATTTTCTGATACTTTAGATGCTCAGGTTCGCTCTTTTGCAATTTTCTCGTTGATAACATGTGATATAGTAAAGTTCAACTTGACCCAAAAATGTGTGCCATATGTTCTTATAAGGGTTGACATAACGTCATAAGACCACATACTCAAATTTCCTATTAGAGATGATATTTTCCTTATCTAATTGAGATACTATTCTATTTCCTGTTAAGATATTCTAGACTTGCATTCTATGCAAGATTGCTTACAACAACACTCTTACACTAAAGTTAGTTAGAACTTTGAAACAATAACAAATGTGTAATTAATGAATAATGTCTACCACTATCTTAATGCATTTATGGTCTCTTAATGGATCTTTAATTGAATTGGCCTTTATTAGGATGCTCCAAATGTATCACATAATTAATATTCTTTTTTATATCAATTGCTAAATGAATGTAGTTATATTAGCATATCGAGATATTAACTCTTATTAGGTAGATATCATCTTAATTTATAGCAGTTCGCCAAGTCTAATAAGGTTAACAAAATAGAATACAAAAAAGAAATAAAATTTAAAATACTCATATTCTTCATTCCTTGTCTAAGGAACATTCCACTTACATAACATGGCAAGATGGATTTACTCTTATATAAGTCCCTTTTCCAGAAAAACAAAATCAAAGATGGGTTATGGTCTTTGAAGCCCACAATAATCCTTGAATCATAAAGGCTTCTTCAAATATACATGTTTTGACATTGGGTGGTGTAGGAATGATGACACATTTTATGCACATATTTATAACTTTATTGCAGACTGAAAACACTCTCCATATACTTTATTTTTAAGTAGTTATAAATTAGATGTAATGTATATATTTGTTTTAATTTTGTATTTTTAACTCATGACATTTGTTCACAATTTTTGTCATAACATTTTTTTTTCTATAAATATTATGTTTGGCTAGTTACATTGAGTTCTATATTTTTAAGGCTTCAAAATAGATATATGGTTTGCTGGAAATAGAATTCTCTACAATTTTTAGAAGTTAACGCAGATTTGCTAAATTTTTGTAAAGAACTCGTGCATATTACACACATATAATTTGTTTAGTTTTTTAACTTCAGTACTTTGTGATTACAACTTATGCTTCTAATTTTAGAAATCAAATTAAGAATTAATTGAATCATGATTTGATAATTAAATAAAATTTAAATTAAATGATAATTCAATTTAGATTTAATTGATTAATTGAGATGGTTAATTGTTTGAATCTTTAGAAAAATGTGACTAAGTTGAAGTTTGATTCCTGAATATGTAAATTGACCCAGAGAAAATTTAGACGATTTGATTTCGAAAACGTCATTGAATATCATTGAGCTTTGATGAAGCCATTCGTACGCCACACATTTACATTAGTTGCAAATCATTGAGCTATGGAGCCATTTTCAGCAAACTTATCAACTTGGGTAATGTCTAGGAATGTATAAACTCCACTTGCTTTGAGAAACCTACAATGGTTGCATAAGCAAAGTCAAGGAACCAAATCAAATGCTTTTAAAGACATTGTTAAATTAGAGAAATGACATACTCATCTCTAAAAGCTCGTGCCATAGACAAGCAACCTCCTGCAACAGATGATTGCAGGTTCACAGCAATGTTAGGATTGTGAATACTCTGCCTCATGTGAACCCAACCATGTTGTCCATGTTCATCGTTTGACACTTTTGCCCTGAATTCACCATAATAAAACTGTTTTGGTGAGTAAATCATGAAGAAATATAAAACAAGAATTGTTGAACTGCTTCAACTTTCTTTAACTTATTTCCACCTGTACATTTGAGCATCAATGGGAGCTGGATCATCATTTGTATCTACAAGACACCCTTCACTCACCCAACAATCACCACATGAGTCTAACTCCCACCCTCTAAGTCTCCCTTCCTGTATACAAATGAACTCTTTATAGTTTCTATTCATGATCATCACTATGTGCTTAAAATATGAAACAAGGACTTAAAAAATATACCTCAATGTAGTTTCTAAATGTTTGAATGGCCTCTGATCCTTTAGCTTTAGCATGTCGTGGTTCAGACACAATATTTATCCTAAGCTCTACTGATTCATAGGGCTCTTCAAGATCTTTTATAAGACTACCAATCCCTTCATTTGATCCCGCAAGCTTCATCCGCACCATTTCAATTATAATTTTCACCACCATGTAAGCACCTTTAGAAAAAAGGAAAAAGAAACATGATGTATAACAACATGAGAAACTAAAACCATGAAAGTAAACTATGTTAATAAGTTGAACACACCATCATCGAGGAAATGGTTTTCTTTGAGAGCACCATGGCCAGATGTTTCCATCATAAGATGTGTTTCAACTCCATCACTGTTAAGTTGAACTCCCTTGTCAATGACATTTCTGTATCCTACACGGTAGAGGCAATGGTGACCACCTCTATCAGTTATGAATCTGGTGAGTGCCATGCTTGTGCGAGCATCAGTCACTATGGTTGATCCTGGATGTTCCCTTAGCACAATGGCAGCCATGAGAGCAATGAGTTTGTCACCGTTTATAGGGTTCCCTTTGTTATCAACCACCCCACTTCTGTCCACATCAGTGTCGAAAACTACTCCAAGATCAGCTGAGTTTTCTAACACTGCTGCTCTGGTGAGTGCCATGGCAGTTTTGTCCTCAGGGTTGGGAATGTGATTCGGAAACATCCCATCAGGGTTCAGATGCAGAGAGCCAAAGGTATCTGCACCAAGTTTGTCCAACACATCCCATGTGAAGAATCCTCCTGACCCGTTTCCAGCATTAACTATAATCTGCACATTTAGTTCATTTTCGTTGCAATCAGAGTGAAAGTTTCAAGCTTGAATGGCTAATGACAAAAGAATATGAAGACCTCAATTTAAACACACAAATATCAAGTTTTAGCAACAAACTAAGCTATTACTTTGTGGTATAAAGTTGTTAAGAAACTTTGAAAGAACTACTAAAAGAAATAATGACTATTTATCTGTTATAGAGGGTAATCAGTGAAACCTGAAATCCCAGAAGTGGAGTCTCATAATACAGAGGATGATTGATTCTCTCTATGATGATTTCTCGTAGGTGCATTGCATAAGTGCTCATAAAATCAACTTTTGTTGGAAGAACACTAAGCAAAGTAGACACTTTGGCCATCCTATTTGCATATTTTCGAGCAGCTTTATCACATATTTCCTCCACCTCTTTTGAAGTCAGTCCACCTCTCTTAGTAAAAAATTTCAGACCATTTCGGGTATAAGGCAAGTGGGATGCTGTCATCTGCATCACAAAATACATAATTAATACGAAGCATTTGTGTTAGGCTCTGATGGTGACAGAACACATCTATATTATAAGCCTCTCAATATTAGTCTTCAAATCTAGTTTTTCACCTTGATCCCAATGATAGGACAACTTGAAGCTACAATTTTAGTATTTTGTTAGGATATATATTTGAACATAAATGGATTATAGAAAATGAGGACATAAAATAAAGTAGCATGAACCAAATACAAATTGTTCCTATTGGTAACTTACCATGATTGAAGCATCATAGGCAAATGGAGACAATATTGTGCTCATGAAACAAGCTGGTGTGGTAGCTAGTCCCATGTCAAACACCATGCAACCTGCACGAGCAAGACCTGCAAAGACTGCAACACTCAATTTGGACCCTGTGATTCGAGGGTCCCGTCCAAGAGAAACTCTCACATTCTCTACAGGGTATCCTCGTTCCGTCTCTAAGCCATTGATAACCCACTCCCCGAAACTCTCTGATATTGCCTCAACAGCAGGTGGAGTAAGGTCAATTTTTCTGCCTTTCTCACCTTCCAATGCCACTCCTCTAACATCTGAACCATTCTGAAGCCTCCTAATCTTGTCCAACTCTTCATCCACCACAACTTCGTCATACTTCGCAGTGCCAAAGGTTTTCACACCTACTGATTTATTGAATGGCACAGAAAATGAGAACCCAACTTTGTTATTCAGTATGTTCTTCCCTGCTGAAGAAGGAAACTTCGTTTTGTGAGTGTTCTTGTGCAAAGATGTTGAGAAGTTTGGAGAAGTAGAAGCAGCCATTGTTTGTTTTGTTGGCACTCTTGCTTTGTTTGAATAAAAATCAAGCTTCGGGAGATAAGGTAAACGCAGTAGCATTAAACCATAACCTTACAAATCCAATATCTCAGGAACAAAAAAATATCTTTAACAAACTTACAAACTCCCAAGATTTTTGTACACCCTTTTGTCTATATGCCAATCGTTGTGTCATTAATTGATTGAGTTGCATGTGATATTTTCTTAATAAACTGAACACCTGGTATATTCTGCATATGCTACTTGTGTATCCAAAACGTGTTCATGAAATTTATTTGGCATTACTCACTTCCATTGTTCAAACACACAATTGACCGAGTTTGTGGCTAGTGTCAATTGAAATACCGAAACAATTACTATCAGTAAGTGGAGCTAACAGCAGCAGAACTGGATTTTTCTCTTTACATGTTTTGGATGAAAATCTGGGGAATCAAATATTTATGCACAAAATTCATATTCTTCTATACAGGAAATGATTGTGCTCTCTGAACCTCAAGATACCTAAAGCAGAAACTATAAGTAGCACTAATAGACTTTGAAGTAGTCAGCGATATCCGGTGTGAAGTCTCAGAAAGGACCACAAGAAATTCGGAGTCTCTGCATGTTTCTGAGAACCATATAATTAATATCTGCTTGGTAGTGGACATGTTTATTTTATTTTTTAAATGTAAGTTTAGGGTCACACACTCACATATTTATCTCTCAAAATAAACCATGAACAAAAATACAAAAGCAAAGCCATACATTTTTTCAGAAAAAAAATTATAGCAGTGACATTCAGTAGATGATGGTGAGATTAAAGGAGAGATTCTTTTGTCATATATTTCAAGACCTGTGTGTTAAAAAAGTGTAGATCCTCATAAGTAAAATAATAAATTATTGATTAGTATAGTATGTAAATTATAGATTTCTTGTCTTATTACTTTTTTTCTTCCAAATTAATTTAGTTAAAGATTAATCTTAGTCACTGTCATGTAATAGCTTATTTAAGATGTTTTCTCACTTTTTGTATAATTAGTTATTTATTTTGTTTTTTATGTGTTATTGTTTCTTCTTATTTCATATAACAGTCACTTTTTCATAATACTTTTAGTAAACTAAAATCACAGAACATGTAATTATATTTTAAATAGAATAATAGATTTTATATTTTATTTTAAAAAAATACATATTTTTATATACTCACAAATTATTTATCATATTATTATTATATGCACTTAGGATAGAATTTTAATATAATTTTAAATAGAGTAATTTGATTTATTAAAAAAATTATAATAAATTGTCTACTTTTATTAGAGTTGTCAATTTAACTCATTACTCATGGACAACTCTAACCTCTCCTAATAACTTCCCTTTTAATGCCCCCATAAAATGAGTGGGTTAAAAAAGCCTCAACCCTCAAAGCATTCTATATAAAGTGAGTTAGTACGAGGACCCAAAGTGAGTTTGACTGATTATAAGATCTCAATTGAAATAATTGTGTGTCTATTATTCTTTATATGTTATTCTTGGTTTATGTTGTTTACCTCAATTTGATAACCTACATATCAAATTTATTATACAATCAATTCACAATTAACAATATTATGTCAAAGCATAAATTGTCATTTAATTTAAAAAGAAGAAATTCATAGCTCTAATATAATTTGATATAATAAAGGATATAAAAAGTAATTATAAATAAGTATTCTAAATGTCAACATTTGTAAATATAAAAACCATAATTAAAAAAATAAAATTAAGAACTAAGTGAAGAAACAATTGTAATATATATATATATATATATATATATATATATATATATATATATTAATGTGTTATAAAAGTTAATAAAGTAGGTTCTTCATGTTAATTTAACACGTGTAATGGCTTTAGAGATCAAACACATGACATACCGCTACACATGATAACTTGAAATTAGTTCACAAACTAGACATAGTTTATTTATTAATGAACTAACTAAAAATAATTACCCCGTGTCAATCTCTTTTTTTATCTAATGATTCTCATATATTATATTACAAAATAGTTACACTTATAGTCTCCAATTTGTTTATAATACTAGAGTTCAATACAAACCTAATTAACACATTTAATTGACATAAAAAAATAAGCAAGCAGTGTATATTTAATCCTTGGAATGATGGGTGGATATCACAAAACCTTCATATGGTGCATTCTTTGTCCTTTCACCACTACTGACTTTACTTGATCTTGGTCTTGTATCTTACAACATGATAACCCACACTTCAGACTTTTTTCAATCATTCAAATTTTTTCCTGTATAACATACAATCCTTAGGACATACATGCATAGTTTTATACTCAATACTCTCTAAATATAAGGTATCTCCATTGCCTTATAATTACAATTAGATAGTATATTTCCTCATGGAAGCATGTGCTTCAACAAAAGAAGTAATTTTGTGAAGTTTCTATTAGTTCATTCAATGATTGTCTTCAAATTCATTAATCTTAATATCGGTGGCAACTATGTGAAGTTATTTGATTCATGATACAATGGAGTTTTTACACCATTAAACGTATTTTATATTGAGAAAAGGACTATGTTTCAATATCATTGAGTCATGGTCTCTAATTGGTCTTCCTCTAATTGGTCATCCATAATGAATAAATTCTTCAATTTGGTACACCTTTGGTGAAATTAATAATTCATCATGTCCAAATTGTATAATCAAAGAAAGTCACCACCAGAAGGTACTCCCTAATTTTGGTAACATCTAATTTTCTCTCATTCAAACAATTAAATGATATAAAAACCAAACTTCATCAACACTACTACGAAAAATATGTTACACAAATTATATAAATTTTTTTACTCCTCTGTATGTGTGCTTAACTAATCCAATCTTGATCCATTTATACATTTTGTACATCCATCATTTGTATCAAGTGTTGTCTAAATATTTTTAAATCTTATTTTTTTTTTTCAATCAAATGTATGAATTTATCTTATTCTATAAGATTCGCTCTTTTTATAATTGATTAATAGATAAATTTTACTTAAACGTTATTGTAATTCACAGAATTATTGTAACTTTTCACGTTGGCTTCTAAGATTAAACAAAGTGAAAACAATGATCAACCATATTAAATGTACACCCAAATATCAAGGCAAAATAACAATGAATTGAATTTCATAAAATATATGAAATGTAGATTAAAATATACTTACTAATGGATTATTAAAAAATGATTAATCTTTTCAAATTGTACAACCGGCCAATTCAAGATTCAATATTGATTGTTAATACTTCCTATTCTTTTTTACATATAAAAAAATCATATGATTTTTCCAAATTGAAAATACTATTTAATTTTTATACTGAATCTCAAATAGAAAACTAAAGTTCACTTAATGTAATAAAATAAATAAACGCGCAACATAATACAATATTATCAAACTGATTATTACAATAATGTAATTTCGATGTTAAATAAAATTATGGAATTATTTCGAGTTTCATAGTTTATGTGTATTTTTTTTTAAATTTCGGCAACATAAAATTTACAATGTGAACTTTCTATAAATAAAAAAATATAATTTGTCAAAAAAATATAATTTGTCAAAGGTCGAACACTCTAACCCTATATTAGGCATTCAAAGAATTGATCAATAAAAACAATTACAATATAATCAAAATATAATTTAAAAATCGAGTATAACATAAGAAAAAAATTCTTACTATAGAAAATAATCTCACAATATCAAAAGTAGATTTAAATAAAAAAATAAGAGGAGAAACAAACATGAATTAAGACCATTCAATATTAATGGTGGAGGTGACAGTAACAATAGAGATGAAATTGCAATGAAAAACAATGTTGATCGCTACAACACAAGGTGGTAATAATGTTGGTGGCCCAGAGGTGGAAGTAAAGGACACCAAACAAAAAATTAGTTACAGACAACCAACTATGGTAATAATAACAACGCAAGATGAAAGCAATGACGTAGAGAAGAAATCAACATAGAATGAACAACACAACACACACACACAAAAAAAAAAAAAAAAAAAAAAAAAAAAAAAAAAAAAAAAAAAAAAAAAAAAAAAAAAAAAAAAAAAAAAAAAAAAAAAAAAAAAAAAAAAAAAAAAAAAAAAACAAGTGTTTGCTACATTATGATCATATATAAGTCGTCGTAGGTAATGATTCAAACGAAACTGTTGTAAGGTGACTATAACGACGATTATAAAGACCATAAAATTCATGTATTTTAAAAAATTTCTTAACTCAAACATTGACACTGATTTTCTTATAATGTATGGTGCCATCAATTTATCTTTTCAACTAGTGAGTTAATCAGTTTCTCAAATGATTGAATCTTTGAAATCCTAAAATAGCTAAGAAGACAAGGAAAAGTAAGCTTAATCAAATTTTGATATGTTAGAAATGACTTATATTAGTCACTTTTTCCTAATTAGTCAATATTTGATTAAGAAAAAAAAATGAAAAGTTACTTCAAAAAAGTTAGAGAGAATGTAAAAGACAAGAAAATAAACTCTTAAACAAATGATAATTTTAAAAACTAAATAACTAAATAGTTAAAATTTTAATTTATATCTTTAAAATATAACTTAAAATTTTAATACTTATCATTCTGAAAAGGAAAATAATGATTTAATAAAAATAACAACCACATAATTTACTTTTAAATATATTATAGTCATTATAAAAATAAAAGATTGTATTTATAAAAAAAGAAAGAATGAAGAGAAAATAATAATTATGAAGTGATTGTAAAAAATTGTTGATATTCAAAGTATTATAGCCCTTTTGAAAACTCGTAAAAACAAGTTCTTCCTTATAGGTTCTAGATTTTATTTCTGTTGGTATACATAAAATACAATTATGTTTTTAAGTCAAATAACATAAAAGCACCAAGTGTAGTTTTCCAAAATAAAAGCAAAGAAAGACGAGTATTAATTTACTATACGATCAAAGAAAGTATATTTAACATTCTCCTTAATAAAGTATTAATTTTGACATTTTGTAAGGAAAAAGCTCGAATACGAGGGCTCATTCCCGGTTGTAAAAATACACGTAGTCTTTAACCAAAAAGTACTAAATAACATCTTGACATTTAATTTGTGGTGAATTTAAATTGTGTGTGCTTAGGCCAAAGTTAGACATTGCCATTTTCTTATAATTTCCAAATCGAAGTACTTGATTGTGTTGTGTGAAAGACCAGTCTCAGTATAAATCATATTGACCGAATTTATCTTGGTGTTACACTGCCTTCACAGTGCCCTTAATTACCTCTGTAATATATGTTTATCAGAAATGTACCAATTTGTCCTTTGTTTCAGGGTACAAACTTTGCAAACTTCTCTTAAATGCTGACTCCTTAATTTTGATCAAGCTGGTGGCACTATCAGCACCCAAATTCTTGAGAAAAAAAAAATGCTAAAATACTTTATTAATAGGACAGATATTTGTGGAACTTGCAAAATTTTAGATTTTACTCCAAAAGTTTCATGTAATAAGCATACCTAAAACTGAACTTGTGATAAGCCTTTTGAATCTGGAACAGTAACCCACCCAATTTCCAGAGTTATTTCCCCAGACTTGACATTTCTCAATCTTAAAGTCATCTCTTGGATGAGTTTATCGTTTTTCCATATGCAGTTGCTCTCTTCAGCAAGGCAGTTAGTCCTATCTGGTTGAACCTTCTTCACTATATGACCCTCTGGGAGATCTCTCAACTCCATCTTCACACACTGAAGATAGGGCTTTAAGTCTATTTCTGCATCGCCCATGTTGTCATCTACTGTGAAAGTGTCTTTGTCTGTAACTGTCTGAGTAGAACAACACAGTTCCAAGTGATCATCAATTTAACACAAGACTACTATAGCCTGATGCAAGATATGGACTGTTTTTCAGTACTCACCAGAAGTATGGGAGTGTTAACATCTTTTACATAAAGTGTCAGTTCTTCATTCCACTCAGGATTACAGGTATCTTTCACAACACCAGTTTTCAGTTGCTGCATCGATATGAGATCACGTCTTCAGATCAAGCAATTCAAAGTAGCAACTTAATCATTGGTTAATGAAAAGCATGATATTAGATTCAACTTAATGTTGCTAACATTTAGCAAACATTCTTTTATTTCAATCACTCCATTAACTTCAAAATAATTTGCTTCAGAAATAGGAGACAAAAAATAGGTCAGAAAAAAATTTGCATCCACTCCTCCACTTTAGATTAAAATACATTGAAAAATGTCACGCGCGCACAAACGCACATGGAAAACCTGGCTGTGAAGAACTAAGATAGAACTGTGAAGCTCTTTTTCACACATATTACTTAATAGCCACTTATAAAGAATCATAGCTATAGAACAGTTAAAAGTTATAGAAAACAAACAAGTAAAAAGATAAGGTTTTTATCATCCATGGAATAGTATTTGTTTCGATAAACACTTTACAAACACAATAACCAATGAAGAGCAGGAAAATATTCTAGCTTATAACCTGTTCGGCCATGGTGACAAAGACATAAGGGTCACTGGTACGAGTGTCGCAAGCTTTTAGATTAGAGCCTCTTTTGATACGAAGTTTGATGAGACCCAGAATGTTCTCCATTGAAATCAATGTCAATCACAAAAGAAACTACACGCTTTGGTGGGTCTGAACTTTTCACCAAATATATGGTAACAAACACAGTACCACAAACAAATTGGTCCCCTACTCAAGCAATTTTACTGATTCAAAACGTTAAGAACAAAAATAAAAGCAAAATACAAGGCGTCGAATGTTACAAGTCATTAGCGTTGTTGGCAAGGACTAATTCGTGAGATTCGTGGATCACCGCACTTCTCTACACCTCTACCACCCTGCATGCATGGTCGTAGGAGAAACAATTAATTAAGATGCAAATATAAGAGAACAACACTTTATTTAACTATGCACGTTTAAGTCATCTAAGTATATTTTATATCAAAATTTTAAGATAGATGTAATTTATTTTTAAATAGAAAAACAGCTTAACAGGTTGATGAAAAATTTAAAATTTAAAATATTGTTACTCGAAGCGTAAAGTTGGAGACATTACAAAAATGTTATGTATAGAGGTTAGTTACCAGTGGAATATTTATAGAGTTGGTCAAGTTGACTTTAAGGTGACACAATTAATTATAAAAAATTGAGTCAATCAAAACGACTCTAAACTAACACTAAGCATGATTAAAATAAATAAATAAATTATAGCTTCAATCTTATAAACATAAAATGTAATATAAAAATAATAATTGAAATAAAAATTAAACTTTTATTATGTTAGTATCAGGTAAACCGTTGTTTTGTTTATTGAGATGGTAGCATCGATCTGATTGACGCTTATTGAGCTGATGTAAGCAAAGAAATAATTAATAAAGTGATTCAGTAAAACGTGCGTTGTATGTTTTATTTTGCCTCTTTCTCTGGTTTCTCCTTTCTTCTAAACTCTTATATTTCCTAAATCAAGCATTTTGGTTGTCATTGGTAGCTTTAACGTCAGATCTTAAATGAGTTGGTAAATAATCTTAAAAACCCTAATCTCTTATTTGTGTTGTTGAGTAATATTAAGAAATCCTAATACGTAGAGACATTCAAGATCGGGTGGTTGTAAGAATAACTACAATCGTCTTGTTAAAATTCGTGTTGTTGATTATATTTTTATTTGTGACTAATGTTTAGTGATTATTGTATTTTATAGATTCAATTTTCATTTCATATTGTTATTATTTTGCATATTCTTCTAACAATATATTGAACTCTTTTATTGATGGTTTATCTTACAAGGGAGAGCGTATAAGGAAAATTTGAGCCCTTTTTCAACATTTTCCTCAATTTTTATACTCTCCATAAAAAAATAGTCATACCAATGCATCATAAATTTGGTAACTTAACATATATTGTAATAGTAATGTACTAGAAGAATGTTGTAAATTAGCTGTCACAACCATGTAAGGGATACTATTGAAGTCGGTCATACCCAATCTAACAGAACACTAAATTTTTAAGGAGTTACGTCCACTCTAAATAGACACACTAATAGTGAATTAAAATAAATAAAAATAAAAATGGTTCTTGTAGGACCTGGCAAAGACAAAATGAGACATTCAAATTGTATTTTGAATAAAATAACACAAGTTTAGGGTAGATTACACCGATACTACAGATAACATAATATAAATAATTGTATGCATGACATTAGCGGACAACAAGATAAAAAATAAAATAAAATAAAATTATTTAAGTGTGGGCCAGAAGAAATTAATTTTTATAATTAATGACTTAGGGGTTGGTAAATAGAAATTGTGATATTATTATCAAAAGTTATTATTTTTAATATTCTAGAATTGGATTATTTAGAAAATCATATATGCTAATAAAAAGTGATTGACGTTAGAGAGATTGGTTACATTATAATTATTAGCTTTGCGGTGATTAATCATTATGATAACTCAAATCCTTACATATTATCTCGAAGGTTATGTTTTTATACTTAATATTTTTTGACGCGAAATTTAAGGTTTATCTGACAAGTTTTAATATGTTTCATATAAGACGATACTTTTAAATATAAGCTTGAGCCATTAACATGAAAATAAATAACTTTCTCAATAATTCTAATAAACAAATGAAAAAGTTGTTAGAACAATTGAAAGAGTCAACTTAGTACATTGCACAATTACAAAACAATAAAATTTATACAAGAACAATTAGTTATGATAATGAAACCATAACTTGACATACAAATCAATTCTACTCTAACTATTAACTAGAAAGTTTGTTTTGAAAATCTTGTTCAAAAAAGTTTGTTCTGAATGTATTTCACGTATTCCGAAAATTACATTTTAAAAACTTTTAGAATAATGTGCTAAATTTTTGAAAGATATTATTTACGTTCTAGAAAGTTTGTTATGAAAATCTTGTTCTTAAAAACTTATGCATTCCGAAAATTTTATTATGAAAATCTTGTTTCAAAAATATTATCCTATTCAAAAGAATGTTTCACAATATATTTCATGAATTTCAAAAATTATGTTCAAAAAAAATTTCTAGAACGGATAATTAATAAGTCACTTAAAAGAAGGATGAAATAGTTATTTTGAAAATTGTGTGTGTGAAGATTGAAATTTACGGGGTACAGGTTCAAATTTAGAGGACACGGAAAGTAATTTCGAAAACTTAATTGATCAGACCCACAAAGAGTCAGGCCAATGGGTTATTATTTTAGTAACGGATTTGATAAGGCTTTTACTTTTGTACCCATTTATTCCCACCTGCACATCTTTGTTTTCATAAAACCAAGTTTGCTCCTTATCTCTTTTATGTGACGCAGCAGCTACAACTTCCATTTTTTTTGGCGTGTGAAAACCTGGGGAAATTGGTTGAGGTAGGTTTTAGTTTTAAATGTTTGTAAACAATAACAAAATAGTGTCACTTTAGTAGGTAACCGTGACCTTAAATCACTTACGAATACATTTCGAAAACAACCTTCGGCTTCAGAGTGTGGTGCAGAAACTAAAATTGACTTTGGGAAAGAATATCACCAAATCAATGTCAACCTTATAACAGAATTTAAGTTCGGAAAAATGAAACTTTGGTGGAAGGTAAAGGACTAAATCTTCTATTATGAGATTAAATCCATGTGACTCTTACTAAATAATAGAACTTTTATCTTCTATTTCATGAATATAATGAATATCATATATTATTTAGTAGAACTTATTAATTTAACTAATACATTACGGATGAGTTTCCTCAACTTATGTTTAGAATCCTTTTCAGAAACCCATGAAACTACAAAGACAGATGCATGAATATCCTCTAGGGCCATGAGAATGTGTTTTCAAGTACTACCATTTAAGTTAGTTTTAAAAAAATGGAGTTCGTTTTAGTCTAATCTATGTTATTGCTCAAAGTTTATTTGTGTATATAAAAAAAAATTTCGTCTAGTTCTTCGATTGTTACTTAATATACATAATCAAATTGTTTATTTCTATATATATTAAGAAATAACATTTATTTAATTCCAAACGTTATTTTTCAATTATAGATTGGTTACATAATCCTTTAATTTTAATTTTGAATAAGTTATGTGAAAAAATTTCAAGTTTCAAATACAATCAGTTTATATCTGTTAATTATTTAAATATGAGTCTAAGTTTTACGTTAAATAAAAATAAAAAAGTTAAACAATATATAAGAAAAGAATACCCACAAAATCAAATATCTTAAAGATTTTTGATTGAATCATTCTTTCAAAATTCTTATTCTCATTCTTATTTCTCGACCCTATTATTTTAACAATATTTTATAAAAATACTCAACCCATGTTAATCTTAAACCAACCATTCCAATAACTCAAAATTTCAAATACATTGATCAGTCCACCACCATTTTCATAGCTCAACAACAAACTATGCAAGACGATCATATAAAATTTAAGATACTTGAAAGAAGAATCTCTTTGAGAACACATACATGTGCAGTTGAAGTTCCTTTTTACTGCACGACATGCACATCGAATGCTTCCTTTAACAAAAGCATATTTTTCAAAAAAAAAAAAGTCTATCAAAATTACTCTCTCATATTCGTATCTCATTGGATACATAAAGGGAAAAAGAAGGCATTGACCATCTAACAAAAGACTTATACAGTGGTCCCATTGATTTATAATTTTTTATTATAAAAAATATTGAAAATAACGTATTAATTAAAAATAAAATCAATTAACATTATATCATTAGGTGTAAATGATCACTTTATAGTTCAGTTTTATAAGATTAAATTCAATTCAATTTTTTTAAAAGTAAGTAAATTACTCATAATTTTTCCAACAAATTACAAATTGTTTATTTTGAGAAGAATTTAAATCTAAAACTTGTTAATGAAGTATCTATCGCCAAACTATTTCGATTCAAAGACACTTTTGAGACGTAAACTTTTCTTGTTCTTCTTTTTTTCATCACTTTTCAGTGAGATCACGTGCAAGGTTGCGGGTGATGCCATTTGGTAATTAGGGTTAAAGTGAAAATCTTCTAGTGCAACTAAAATATCTTTCTTCCATATTAAAGTACGTGGTTGATTATACAAGTTGAGAGATATGTACCACACAATAACACACTAACCCCTTTTATTCACAGCTAGCTAGATAGGTGATATCTCTTGGTTATCTACATATATATGGTGTCCAGTGCATTGACAAGACAAAAACAGCTTGATTCGATTAGATTTGCAACTTACCAAAAGTGGTGCATTCATTCTAGTCTATCTATTTTGTCACAATGATTTTATAACAAAATGCACTTATCATCATTAGATAAAATACACTCCACAAAATGAAATAAAAATCTAATATGATAAAACTAAGGCTTTATGTTTTTAGTACGTGTAAACATTGTAAAATGTCGAATGAGTTTCAATTTTGGTTATGATAAATTTTTTCCTTTAAAATTGAAAATTAGTACTTTGATCCTCATATATGACTCTAGTTGACATTTATACGAAAAATATTAATTGATTATTCCAAATAAAGCATATATTAATATTTAATTGATCATCATCAATGCTTTGTTTTGAATCAATCTTTATTGATAAAATAAATAAATAAAGTATGAATAAAGATGATTACTACCAAAAATTAAAGATTGTACATGTCTGAACGATTTAATCGAGTTAAAGTGTTGAACACAGGTTACTTAAGGTCTATTGCAGCAATGGTGCAACATATATAACAAAATATATTAATTCCATTAATTTATCAAAATAATAACATTTTGATTGAATGGTTTAGGAAGACCTGTCCAAATCTTTTTACCTAAGAGGCTAATACTAGAGCTGTCCAAATCTTTTAATATAAGTAATTTAAATTATACATATATATCACAATAATGACTTTCATTCGGTCAGGTGTGCATATGTAAAAAAGGGGATTAATAGTGAAGCGGTGAATAACAGTGAAATAGCTAGATTTTGTGACTTTATTGACAGGTGCGCGTTGAAGGCCATTCCTGTAGTGGGGAGAAAGTATACATGGTACAAATCCAACGGTACTGTTAGGAGTAGATTAGATAGAGCTCTTGTGTCAGATGAGTAGTTAATGCATTGGCCGAGATCTAAGCAATACGTGTTGAGTAGACAGGTGTCTGATCATTGTGCAGTTGTGGTTAAAACTAACATTATTGACTGGGGCCCAAAAACCCTTTAGAACATTCGACGTGTGGCAATAACTCAAAATATTCAAAGAGGTAATCTCGAAAACATGGGAAGCACCTATCTCTAGTGGTAACAGTTTGAAAAGTGTTAAGAAAAAATTTAAAAGATTGAAATTAGAAATCAAGCACTGGTATAAGGAAGTTGATAGTAACGTGAAGAGCAGGAAAAGACAGATGCTTGCGGAGTTAGAGGTATTAGATCAGTGCGATGATGATGACTCACTACAAGAAGATGCGAGAGTTAAGAGGGTGGATCTATTAAGTCAACTGAGAAGTATGGAAGAAAAGGAAGTATTTATGCTTAAACAAAAGGCGAGAGTATATTGGTTGAAAAGTGGGGATACAAATTCTAGATTTTATCATTCTAGGCTTAGGTGGAGGAGGAATAAGAATGATCTAGTGGGACTAAGTATCGATGGCGTTTGGTGCGAAGAAGTGTCTATAGTCAAATGCAAGGTGAAGCGGTATTTTGAGAGTAGGTTTGGTGTCAGATCAAGGGGTAAGATTAATTTGGATGGTGTAAATTTCAAGAATATATTAGAGACTGATAATGATTTGTTATGTAAAAAGATAACAGAGTTGGAAGTTTTAGAAGTTGTAGGCCAATGTGGAAGCTCGAAGAGTTCTGGACCAGATGGGTTTAATTTCTTCTTTATTAAAAAGAATTAGGATATAATTGGCAAGGATATAATCATGGCTTTACATGGTTATCAGAGTACCGAATTTATTCCAAGAGGGTGTAATGCTTCATTCATAACTTTGGTCCCTAAGAAGGTTAATTCGTCTAATCTAAACGACTTTAGGCCTATTTGCCTTGTGGGTGGTGTGTACAAAATCCTATCTAAGATCCTGACGAATAGGCTTAAGAAAGTACTTCCCAGTGTTATAAATGTAAATCAATCTGCATTCCTCGGTGAGAGGGGTATGTCAGACAACATTTTGGTAGCTAATGAGACGGTGGATTTCCTTAAGAAGGAGAAGAAGAGTGGTGTATTTGTGAAAGTTGATTTTGCAAAATCATATGATTCGGTTGATTGGGAGTTTTTATACTATATGTTGGGGAGACTAGGATTTAATAGTAATTGGATAAATTTGATCAAAGCCTGCATGGAACGACCACAATATCTGTATTGGTCCATGGTAGTCCTACGGAGGAATTTAAACCAAGGAAGGGACTTAGGCAAGGTGACCCGCTGATGCCTTTTCTATTCCTTGTAGTTGCTGAGGGGCTTACTGGGCTTGTGAGGGAAGCTAGAAGAGCATGTTTGTTTAAGGGTGTGGAGGTGGGTTCACTGAGAGTGCAGGTAGACTTGTTGCAATTCGCGAATGATACACTATTCTTCTGTGAACCTTCATATCATAATATGTTGGTAGTCAAAGCAATATTAAAGTCGTTTGAGTTGGTGTCTAGGCTTAGGATTAATTTTCATAAGAGCGAGGTTAGGTCAGTGAGTATTTCACAACTAGATAAATTTCTGTTTTCTAAGTGTTTAAATTGCAGGAAGATGGATTTACCATTTAAATATCTAAGTATGGTTGTTGATGGTAATCCTAGGAGAGTTAAGTTTTGGAATCCTATCGTCGATAAAATTAGATCTAGATTGGCCACATAGAAGGGAAGATTGCTATCTATGGCAGGTCGATTATGTCTTATTAAGTCAGTTTTGAGTTCTTTACCCTTATTTTATCTGTCATTCTTTAGGCCCCAATAGATTTATGCAGTTAGATTAGAAGAATTCAAGCTAAGTTCCTTTAGGGGTGGGGATATGAAGAACAAAAGATTGCATGGGTGAAATGGAGGACAATATGTAGCCCAATCGATGCTGGAGGATTGAGGGTGAAGGATATCAAATGTTTTAATGACGCTTTGTTATCTAAGTGAAAGTAGAGGTATTGGTTGTTAGAAAAGGGTCTTTGGAGAGATATCTTGGATGCAAGATATGGTTCTTGGAAGAGTCTGGATGTTGCTTTGATTCAAAGGAATCAGTCTTCGTGGTGGAAGGATTTGTGTCAATATGTGGTAAAGGTGCTCAAGATAATTGGTTTGATTGTAGACTTCATTGGCGGGTAGGTGATGGGCGTAATGTCAGAATTTGGGAGGATAGATGGGTGGAAGGCCAAGTATTGAAAGAAACTTTTCCAAGGTTGTTTTTAATTTCTCAATGCAAAGATAGCTTGGTAGGGGACCTCGCTGACTTAGGGCATGTTAGGAGCGGCAGGTGTTACAATTGGAACCTAGATTGGCGTAGGGAGAGGTGCGAATGGGAAAAGCGGTTAGAAGTCCAATTGCTTGATATGGTCTCAAGAGTTCATTGGAGCATAGAGGGCCAAGACGGACTGTTGTGGGAAGGTAACAATCAAAAGGCCTACACAGTTAAATTTGGGTACAGTGTTTTGAATAGAGAGGATTTAATGCATACCCCAGAGGTATTCCGACTGTTATGGGGTCTAAAAATAGCGCCATCAGCAATAATATGTGCATGGAGGTTATTATTTGATAGGCTACCTACTAGAGTAAATCTTGCTAGAAGGGAAATACAAGTAGGGAATATGTGTTGTCCACTATGCAGTGGTGATATTGAGACTGCCCAACATCTATTCAGTACCTGTAGGGTGGCACAGAACATCTGGGACTAGTGTGAGAGGTGGATCGGGAATGTGTCAGTTAGACATGAAGCTATCCTTAGTCACTTTCAGATCTTTTGTCTTCTAGGGCAAAGGCAGAGTGTCAATAAAGTGTGGAAAGGGATGTGGTGGTTGTGTCAAAAATATGGAACAATAGGAATAAGGTGGTCTTTAACGGTGGGGTAGTGGAAGATGAAATTGTTGGTATAGTGTCTAGCATAGTTAAAATGTTGGTTATGGCTTAAGTATAAATGGACGAGAAATTCATTTTCTTATTCAGATTGGTACTTATCTCCACTGAAGTGTTTTCAATTGCTGGTATAATGCAGTTTAGATCACCCTAGTATACCAGAGGAGCGTTGGTGGGAGAGAGAGGGTAGGGTGGATAGGAGTTTGGTCGTTTTACAAGTACACATAGGTTGGAGGTGACAGTATATACCACAAGTGGTGAATATATTTGGAATCCGAGACATAAGGAGTGTAGTTCTGATTCTCTGTCACGTTTATTTGTGTTGACATCTATTAGTTTATCTTCTTTAGGAGTGTATTTTGTGTTGTCCTGATGTATGTGGGTGCGACATTTGCACTTGCATCCCTTAGTGGAGCTAGTTAAGTATCTTGTTTATTATTGTATTTGTTGGTTTTACACTTTTTAGGTATGTGGTTTAGTTTGGGACGAGTTCTTCCTGCACCCTAATAAAAAATTTAAATACCACAATTGTCCTTATATAAGAACCGGATGACACCCCATCCGGTTGTCATTTAAAAAAAAATTGACAACCGGATGAACAGGTCATCTGGTTGTCATTTGAATTTGGACTATGAGAACCGGATGCGTTTCATCTGGTTATCATTTTGGTTTGGAAATGAGAACCGGATGGCACCCCCATCCGGTTGTCATTTGAAAAAAAATTAAGAACCGGATGAGCAAGCCATTCGGTTGTCATTTGAAAAAAAATGACAACCGGATGGGGGTGCCATCCGGTTATCAATTTTTTTTCAAATGACAACCGGATGGGGGTGCCATCCGGTTCTCATATAAGTGCAATTGTGATATTTAGATGTTTTATTAGGGTGCAGGAAGAATGTATTAGGATACAGGAAGAACTCGTCTTAGTTTGGTTTGTGTTCCTACTTGATTTGGGTAAGGTTGTATACGGATTGAAATATTCCTAAAGTACTCCTTACTATTCATTTATTTTTGGTTGTTTAGAAAAAATAATAATAATATATTTTATTGTATATAAATTATTTTTATTGGTAAGTATTTATATACATATATAAAGTGTTTATGCATGAAGAAGATTTTAATTATTTTATGAAAAAAAATGAAACTTTGCCAATTTTGAATGTTTGAATACTTTAAAAAGAAAAAATGAAATGAGATTTCCCTAAATCTTAGTAGGAAGCAACATTGGGTTGTGAAAATATCACTAAAGCAGCATTAACAATGTCGGTTATGAAAGACATATACTACGTTGATTTGAGAATCAATATTACATAAGATCACAAAGAAAGTGTAGAATTTTTATGTTGGTCAAAATCGTTGTAGAGAGTATAAGATTTCACATTTTTCATGTTAGTTATATATATAATAGATGTGGATTCTATTGAAGATATAAACAAATCCTAAAAAGGCCGAACACCCGAAACACAATGCTAATACATTCGATCACCAATATAAAATGACAATAAAACTATATTCTATTTTAACTAAATTTTTATTATAATTTATAGTTTATCAAATTTCAATCTACTTTATAATTATGTAGAAATAATTATTAATATTTTACTAATATTCATTTAATTCAAATTTTAATCTTGTCTAAAACATCAACTTTAATATTAGTTTTATATTTCAATACTAATATTCAATTCTAAAATAAATTTATTTTTTTTATCAAATACTAATTCTAATTAAAATTTATTAAAATATATAAGGAAAACCATAAACCTACGGCGGAGCGGCGACAGCCTCAAGACGACGTGTGGAGGAATTATTATAAATTTGTCACCATAATTGTTTTACAATCTAAAATGACATCCTTAAATCCATAAAAAGTCAATATTTTCTTGTCTTGAAAGGTAAAATGTGTTGTAATTTTTGGATATTTTAAAAGTAACAATATTCCACGTTTTTATAACATTCTTTCTAATGTCTCTGTCTAAGGTTGGTTTAATCGCTATCACATAAGGAAAGAGTGACAGAAATTTTGGACTTGTGGGGCATTGATGCAAATGCAAAACCATTGGCCCCCGCACAAAAAACCTTCGAACGATTTTTATTACATTTTAATTAAATATTTTCAGCAAATAAATACAAAAATTCTAAGATGCTATTCTTAAATTAGTATATAACTTCCGCTTTAATAATATCAATGTCATACTTTAACCAACATTATTACCCATTGTAATGTCTTAACCCTTTTAACTTTACACAAATTTATTACACCTTATCCAAGATGAACACAACCCTTTCTTAATTAAAAGATTGCTCTCTTCTTTCTTTTGGACACAGACTTTAAGTATTTTAAAATCATTCCTGTTATTTAAAAAAAAAAAAAAAAACATTCTTTCATGATTATTATAAGTATTTTAAAATCTTGTAGTCAATCATTTTTATAAAAATCACACACAAACGGGACTTATTATACTAAAGCAGGGTATTATTTTAATTTTTCTTTCATCAGATATTGACGTACCCTTTCTTTAGTGATCTTGTTTCAAATTTAGTTTCAGATAAATCACAAAATTTAGAATTTTCATTTCATTCTAAATAGAAAGAAATAGTAGATTATGAACTCCACACACTCAAAAGATTAAATATTCATTTTAGGCAAGTCAAATAAAACTAGGATTGTGTTCATGCACGATCCTATCCTAGCAACTTCTGTTGTATTAAGAGAGATAAAAGAGACTATACTTTAAAGTACTGTGATTTTCACTATATTTATCTTTTGGTTTACTTTATTAATTTTCATTATACCGACATTGGTTTATACTTTGAAAAAATCAACCATATATATCCACAACTCCAATGTTGGAGACATAGCTTTTTGTTATGGCGATATGGTATTTTTAGTGGTCCTACTAAACAATATTCTAGTAGAAGAGAGAACAAATGCCTGATTTCGTTCCTTTGACTTTATATGTTTATATATTTATTTATTTTAGGCAAAGGCAAAGAAACAAGACTGTTGAAAGAAAACCTGAAACAGGAAGCTCCGTGGAAAGCATTTAATTAAGATACATAGAATAAGAAGTGTGGATGAACCCAGAAAAGTTATGGGCTGCAGCCGAAACCACCCAAGAATTCTTAGCAATGACACGCACGTATCGCACTACTTTCTCTTCATTCAAATCTAACATTACAAGACATGTCAACCATAAAATATCTCTTCCTACTCAGACAGAGGTAGACATGTCTCATCCTATTCCACGCTTTTCAACCTTTTTTGTTTGTAATGAATTAATTTCTCCTAAGTCATTGAAGCAATACTATAATACTATAACTTCTGACCTAAAATGTTTTCGTTTGTGTATACACACATTAAGAATCAAATATCAATTTTTCATTGATTATATGTCTCGTAATATATAAACATAGATATTTAATTACCATGTCAACCCAATCTTTATAATACCAATTTAATGAATCTATAATAATAGAGTTAAGTATATTAGAAAGAAAAGTTAATAAACTATTGTGTTAAGATGAGCTGAAAGTCCTAAGATTTATTGATGTAAAAAATAACCCAACCATAGTATTATAACCTTATATTTGTCCCTGTGGGTGAGTATATGAGAAGATACACCTTAAATGTTTTAATGGAGTCCTCCAATGATTTTGTTGAACAATTTTGAAAGGAAGTAGTTGTTTTCAGTAACAAACTAAGAAAATGTTTGCACACTTAAATATTCTAATGGAAAACCCCAGAGATTTTTAGTGGAACAATTTTGAAAGGAAGTTGTTACTTTTACTAACTAAGATGTTGCTTGCAATACCATAGCTTAATTACTCTAATAAAAATTAAATTGTCAATAAACATAAGGTGCACACTAACATGCAACATAACGTATTGTATCCCCTTAATGAATGATACAATTGATATAGTATTTAGTAGCGACAAAATTGTTTAGCAACAATTTAATTGTCATTAGATAAAAATAGTAATATAGAAAACCTCTCGCCTTATTCGTAATAATATGACAGAAAATAAGTAAATGTCAAATTCATATATGTGAAATTATTTTAATGCCTTTCACTAATTAATGTAGATAAAGTAAAATTAGGAAAAGAAAAAAAAGATCTTCTCTCTTAATTCCTGCAAAATGAGAGTAAGAACGATATATATGACCAGGAATCCTTTCTTTTCAGCTTTATGTTGATTAAACAAGAATAATCCTGTTTAAACATGATTATCCTTTTCTATACCCTAAGGTGACAAGCCAAAAAAGGCATAGTGATGCGAGTTTGTGTGCCTGACTTGACTATATATTATATGGATGTATTCAAATATTATTAAGTATTACGTTCTAAATATGCTTTCAGCAGTACATTCTAGACCTTTCACTTTATATACTTCAAAATGTGCCAATCTAAAATATGTGGTCTGCCAGAACTGGTTATTTGTTCCTTAATGATTTCTTCGCAAAAGTATTTACTTTTTTTCTTTCACAAGGATTGTTAGCGTATTTTCATAAGAAACAATTTAAAAGAATAAAAGGAAATTCTAACATAGGTATAAAATTTTGTGTTTGCAAATTCGCTGTTTGAAAATTTATTTTCTGACGTAGAAATCTATCCAGCAAACTTATTTAAATTAGCATAGTCTCTAATGTCACAAATATAAATACAGTAATCTCCAAAATCGTGGATGTTAACTTATTAGCATGTCAAAAATGTTTTTCTATCCTTTAATTAAAAGTTATTTACAATTACTCTTTCTAATCACAGGAGCACACAAATTCTAATATTAGTGTTAGTTTAGACAACATAAACTTAAATAAATATTAATAGAATTGGTTATATTAACATTAATTTAAATAAATATTAAAAATATATAAAATTGGTATTAACTTAATTAACACTAATTTAAATAAATATAAATATTAAAATTAATAAGATTAATATAAGTAGACTAAAATTAAATTTAACAAATATTATAAACAAATTATATTAGTTAAAGTTAAACTAATAGTAACTTAAATAAATATTAAAATAAATTAGACTATTGATAGCTAAATTGAAACTAATATAAATAAATATAAATATTAAAATTAAAATCAAATTAGAATTGGTTACATTGATACCAATTTTAAAAAATACTAACAAAATACTAATGAATTAGTGTGAACTTAATCAACGTTAACTTAAATAAATATTAAAAATAAACTAAAATATCAGTTTAATTACTAACTTAAATAAATATAATTTTTAAAATCAAATAAAATTAGTGTTAGTAAATTAACTTAATTTAAACGTCATGCGAATCATTATACGAAATTTATTGGAAAAGAATAAAACAAATAAAACAAGATTGGGGAGGATTAGACCAAATTTATAGAAACAAATAAACAAAACAAATTTACCAAACCAACTTTATAAAGATAGTATAAAAAAAAAATTAAGGAAAATCAACAGAAATAGTCAGAAAAGGAAA
>Ga0209489_104426_pt1 | contig 25877 bp, 18 predicted proteins | sample SiratrowhiteBW_FD_187527 | JGI IMG/M metagenome (GOLD analysis project Ga0209489, IMG submission 187527) | Root nodule microbial communities of legume samples collected from California, USA - Siratro white BW (SPAdes) (version 2) | ecosystem: Host-associated > Plants > Roots > Nodule | place... | reverse complement strand
TTTTTTTTTTTTTTTTTTCCTTTTTTTTTTTTTCAAATCAAATATACTCAAAATGTCAATTAGCTCCTAGGTGTGCATGATTTTCCCAAGTATATATATACTGTGTGTGTGTTAAAAATATTTATTATTGATAACTGATTTAAATTTAACTTTGCAATGTATCTTTATTTAGTGTCTCTCTCTATATAACAAATTCTTAGGATCGGCTAACTTATCTCTAGGTTATTATGAGAATTTTCTTACAATATTTTTAACCTTTTGAGGAATTAAACATGTGAATCAAATACACTTGAAAGCAAATTATCTAACTACAATTCTTGGTTGAAAATTTGTTAGTTTAATTGGACTTCATGATTAGGGTTCATATGGTTACATTTTTTCGTAAAAACTTCTAGAAAGAAAATATTTTTCAAAAAGTTAATTTCAGAAGAGAAAATAAATTCCAACTTATTTATAAACTAATTGGTAGAAATTCATTCATGTAATTTCTTTACATTTATATATAAACTAATTTTATTTATTTTTGACTGAAGATTCTAATGGAAAAAATTGTTGAAGAAATCCTAAAATGTAGTGGAGCCATCCAATTCCTATCCTGTGGTGTGTTTGTGTGTGGACGTTAGAGCAGTGAGTGCATAAGTCTAAGGTCACTTTTGCTTCACAACAACAATAATTGATTCAAACCTAACATTACATTCCACAACAAACAATTTCATCCAAGTAACTTCGCTCTCAATCGCTTTTTTCTTTTCTCTAATGTTGTGGAAAACTGAACTTTGTACTCTATTTTACTTTTCCATTCTACTATACCTTTATATATATATATATATATATATAAAATGTCACCTTTATAAAATAAACACAACTTCATTTTTTTGGTAAGTTCTTTTCCTTTATATTAATTCTCCTTTTAAATAGTCATATTTGTATTTCCTCACTCTTAAAAACTATTTTATAATTTTACAAATGAGATTGGTTTGTGTATATCTATTTGTACTTTTAACTAAAATATGTTATTCCCTTAAAATATTCTCATAACATAACTTGTTAACATATTTTAACTTAAAAAAAGCAAATGAGTCGGTATGAATGTTTGTGAAATTGGATAAAAGTGTTTTTAGTTGAACTATACTATAATAACTAGTTATAATTAAATATTATCTTTAAACAAGTGTACGTTAAATGTCTTTTTAAATTTTTCTAAATTAATCATATATTTTTAACATTGTTTTAAACATTTGATTGATTTTTGTTATTATATTTCTTTCTCAGTTTTAAAATGGCGATGTATAGTTCTTTTTTAATCAAGTAATATGTATAAATAATTTGTAATCAATGTTTAAGTTTCAACTTTTTATTGAAAAAACCCCTCCTTGTATTATAAATACTTTTGAATTGAAAAACTTTCTTTCTAATAAACAATGTTTATATGAGAAATTAGTTACTCATCATTACAGATAATAATAATAATAATAATATTTAAACACATTTTAAATAATTAAATAATAAAAAAATAGTCTGAGTAATTATATTTCAAAAAGTTGTTATAAATGATAGCATTTGAAGTAAAGTTTGAATGTGAAAATGACACATGAAACCTAAACCATAAACTATATAGTTCAAAAAAGTATAGTTTGAAAATGAACATTTTTGAAAGATTAATGGATAAATAATTTAAAATAAATGGAAACATTCAATAAAAGAATAGTATATTTTTAAACAAAATTGATTCATGATATTACATCTGAAAAATAATATTTACAATTACATAACTTGAAATAATGTTTGACTATGTTTAGTTTAAATTAAAAATTTGAAAACAAGTAAAGAGAAATCAATATGAAAATATTTTAAGAAATATAAGATTCCAAACACATACATCCAAAAGAAATAAAAATTAAGTATTTTCGAAAGTTGAAAGAAGACTTAATAAAGTGGAGAATGTCTTTCAAACTAACAAATGAAAATAGAAAACAAGTAGTATTCTCAGTGTTATAGATACTTGGGTATTCAAAATGTTTATCAAGGTTATTTTAAAATAACAATATTAAACAAAATGATAGAATGATTTGAATGAGTTGTCTAAGTCATTAATATATTGAAAGAATATTTATATATATATATTCATACAAATACTTTAATTTGAAACTACAATAAAAAAACTTTTTGAATATAAATAAAAAATTAGGATTTAGGATTCTATTCTAATTAGGAAATTAACCAGAGAGAAAAACAAATTTATACGCAGAAACAATCCAAATACAAGGTGGAGCCAAATTACTTGACTACAAATATTAACCACTTTTCTTCCAATTAAAAGAGTCTACCAAGTCCTAATAAAGAGAGTGAAAATGAAATAAATATAATTTAGACATAAAAAAATAATTATTATTAATAGAGAGAGATGATATTCATTCCTACAAAACATCTAAAAAAGTTCAATTTAACTAAGTTAGAACTGTGAGTACATGAATAATTTTTTTAGGATAAGAAGGTGGGCTGTTCTTTTTTTCTCTTCTTCTATTAATAAGAATTTGTAAAGCCTTAGGTGGCTTTAAGATCTACAACACCTACAACTCTTACCATCATGTTTATTTTCACTTTTATAACTCTATATTCTTTCTATGACTTTTTCTATTATATATAACTCATTCATCTTTCTATTACTTTTCTATAACCTTTTATTATTTATCTCTCATAACATAAATTGCAAACCACTAACTATTTATTGTGTAACCACTATTATTATTTTCATTGTTTTTAAAAAGATTATAAAGATATAAAGTGACTTTTTTACTAATTATTATTAGAAAAAGTATGTTGTATGTATTTATTATTACAAAATTTACAATATAATATTAAATTAATCATAAAAAATATCATGTTTGAATCATGTATTACTAAATTTGTATTCAGAATATAACTTTCTAATCGCATTTTTGTTAGGTTCACAAAATTAAAAATAAGAATATAGCACTGATTAAATGAAAAAAAAAACTTAAAAATATATTGACTTAATATATTTCCCAGTATAAAATCTTATTTATTGATAAAATTTATATAAATTTGTTAAATTTTTAATTTTAAAATAAAATTTTCGAACAATTGACAAAATTGTAAATCAACTCATGTGATTTTGAAAAAAAAAATGTAATATACCGAATAGGTAATAGGTATGACATAAACACCACTTATCTTTGCCCTAGAGGTTGATTATTTTCCTTGACTATTTACTTGGTCCAAACTTAAAATGAAGTTCAACTTGTGATAATATGTGGTTGTGTGAGGCAGAAATTTATTGCTTTTCTATTTCTTCATCTATGCTTTACTTGAAGTGGACATATAAGCAGAGGTAATAAAGGATAAAGAAAACAAAATATGAATGGTGGCTCACATCCTATAAAGAAAGACTTGACTTAAGGGTGTGTTTGGATTGGAGAGTAGATTTGAGAGAGTGAATTTAAGATGATTTGAGATGAAAGTGTGTGAAAAGTTTGGTTGTTTGAATTAAAAGAAATATGGTAAGATTTGAATAAAAGTTTGTAAAAGTTGTGAATAATGTGATAGATATAATAAATATTTTAATATTTTTAATATATAAATTATAAAATTACAAATATTATTATAATTAAAAATCAAATATAATTAAAATTATATTAATATAATTTTATTATTATAATTATTATTTATAATTTTATAATTATTATTATTATAATTATTATTTTAATATTTTAATATTTTTAGTTTTTTATGTATTAATATTATTAATAATTAACTTATATTATTAGTATTTTATAAAATTAGTATTAATATTTTTTAATTTATTATATTATTATTATTTTGTAATTTAATCAAGTTTATTATTATTTTATTAAATACTGTTGAATTTCTTCGCAAATCTTTTTTTGCTCCTCCCTTCTTCGTTTTTCGTAATAAACTATTATTTTATTCATTGGATTAAGCGCTTTCCGCGCATTTCATTCTTTGCCTACAGTGGAGCTTTGGATGCAAGTGGAGCTTTGGATGCAAACAGACTGATGTAAACAATTAATTACTAAAATGTATTATAAATAACAATAGAATGGGCATATAGCAAGTTTTGTTGGGTTTGTAGTCCTTTAAAACTTTTTTGTTAATTTATCTTGAACTTTAGGCATGTATTATATTGTACTACTTTATACTTTTAGACTCTTTTTCATATTTTGGGTTGTAATGATATGAGTGATTTTATGGCCATATGGTTGAGTATTATTTTGAATAAGAATTTTTTTTTTTCAAGTTCTTTTATCTTTCCCATAATAGTGAGAGAACTTTAAACAATATTAATAATCGTGAGCAAATTCACTTCACAATTTAATTCTCTTCCTTCAAGTTCACATTCAAGAGTCAAAAAATATTGATAAATTTCAATTTATAAGGAAGTTATAATTGTTAGAGTTCAGAAGTTTCTGAAGTTTGTGATGACAGATATCTCATTATATTGGAATGTTTAAGGTAAGTGATTACTACTTTGAGATTTTACAATTTCTACTAGTTCATAATTAGGTTTTGATCCAAGACTTACTTTGCATCCACCATATTATATATATATATATCTTTCCACTTCTTATGCTCATCGTATTAATTCGTAATAGAATTACCTAGCTGTCATTCAGGATCTTTATCTTGTTGCAAGAAAGTAATTTATGTTTTTTCTATTTATTTCATTCCCACACAATCTACTTATCACTTAGAAGACTTTCTAATACTTAAAATCAGTAATTAAATATTCTTATTATAAAAAGTACCACAATTACTTATTCATTTCAAGTTTTAAACATAAGTATGATAAAATAGTAAACGAATTTTATAATTTCTTCAAAAATTACAAAAAATATTACTTTTAAAATTCAAACACCATTTTATTATTATTATTATTATTATTACTACTAATTATTTTGACAGCACCATTTTTTTCTTTTTTTTTAGGAAAAGCAAGTATATATGTCCAAAGAAGCTGGTTAAAAAATGCTACATTTCCTGTGAAATTTTCTGCATTTTATATGGTTATTGATAACTTGTTTTTCATTAATCATCCACTGATTAAATTAGGGACAAAGTTAATTCGTCATAAAAAGATTAAAATTTTAGTTGATTGACTTAAATATTTTGTTAATCATGAAATTTAGTCAATTTGGTCCCATAAAACTTTATTAAATCAGTCTCTAATATAACATGAATAAGGATAACTTAATGGTATATATAATAAGGAGCAACAGTTATAATATATGAGGAATAACAGTTATAAAGACTAAATCAATAACACTTTACTTCTAAATAGATACTAATTTAATAACTGTTTTACTAAGAAAAATCTAGATGCAAAAACTTCTCTAGGGTTGAAGTCACTAAAAATTTAAAATGATAGCAATACTTCATTTTAACATTAATTTACTAAATAATACTTACTACCAATTCTAAATCTGCTACTTTAATGTTAAGCCAATAAATAATGAATTTGATTCAATTTTAGGATTTGCAAGAATTGAGATAAACTCGGAATTGAAGTATCAGAAAAGTAGATGGGTACATAAGTTGAATAACGGTGACATTGACAAGATGATCTGGAACCCTCCCATGTGCCTTGGTTTTTGATGGTGGACGGTGGAAAGAGTTTTGAAGTGTACCACCACTCTTACAACAATGCTCTCTTTCTTTTTCAATTCAGTACAAATACCAATTATTACATCTCAAGACTTCAATTCTGCCTGTGTTAATTCTATCATCATAATAACCATCTAATAAGGATGACTAAATGAATTAAGCTTTGATTAAGAGCAGTGTTTTTGTTATAGGAACATTATGTTCCCTTATTGGTTTCAAACCTGTAATAACAAACAACTTGGTGTCTCTCATATGCTTCATATGTGGGGTGTGGCTGACGTAAGCCATGCCCTTATAGCCTTCTAAACACCTTCAACCTCCACTTTTGTGACGTCAACTTCTCCATATTAATCTTTACTTTTTTTGGTCAAAATTTCCATGCATCAATCTCTCACGATTCTCTTCAAACACAGGCACATAATTAGAGATGTGAAAATCAATCAAAACTTGAGTAGTCATCAAGTAACCACAAGAAAAATAAAAAAAAAAAAAAAAAAAACCTCATGTTGGTGAGTTTCTAAAGGTTCAAGAAGCTTCACAGTCATTCATCACAACACTTTACTTGTCAGCATGTAAGGAGAGGAAGTACACTCCAATTCAAGAATCTGAAAACTCATGCAAATTTTTCTTAGAAGATGTTTCAAAAGGAACACAACTTTAAAATAAGCAGCAGCAGTAACATGTTTAAAATAAAATGTTATCAGAATCCATGAAGTGGTTTGGTCTAAATAAATGCTCCAACTATTTCTAGTGTAGGCTTTCCATGTGTTTTACACATCAAGGATTCTCATTTTGGACCCTAAATTACGAGGCATTACAAGCTTATGAATGAGATCATTGAAATATTGAAATATATAGTCAACTGAACTGAGACAACATGTCCTTTGAGGTAGGGCAAGAGGTGAATCCTAAATCACACTGTCTAGTCACTCATATTTATGAATAAAGTTGAGTTCAATCAATCCATTTTGTAACGAAGATGCTGTAAGTTTTATATGGAAATGGAAGCTACGAGAAATGATGCATAGGGGGGCCAGAAGGGGTGTGAAGTTCTAAGATGCTAAATGTCAGCTTCTGAGAAATCCAAGGACAGGGTCCTCATACATACCCCTGTTCTAGATTACAATAATGCATTGCATAAATCTTAACAATAACGTTACTTTCGCCAACTTTATTTTTACATCAACCTTCACTTTCTTCTTCTTTAACACTTATCTTCTATACATATTTTCTATCACCACCAACTACATAAACCTGTAATCTCTTCTGAGATGGAAGATAGAAAAAGACACAGATTTATATATGCTCCTTCTGTTCCTATATGTATCTGTAAGAGGCCCATATTAAGAGAAATATAAAATAAGTGTAGACATTAGAGGGAAACAAAAGTTTTTTTCACAATTATTATATACACTATCCGTGACCTTATCTTTATGATAAAAGGAAAAGAGAAAAAAAGAAAAAGTCAACTGAATCCCTCTCTCTTGCTGGACAAAGGAGTGATTAAAATAATAGAGAAATTTAGTTTCTTAATTTTTTAAAATTAGTTATTTTAGTTGAAGCGCTTAAATTTATTAAATTAACATTTACAATATTATTGTCCACTTCAATTGACGCACCCTAATTGGCATTATACTAATATTTGTTTATTTTAAGATAATTAAAGCCATTTTAACGATTTTATATATATTTGCATGTTTTTTCTTATTTATGCGACAATAAATCAAACAAAAATGATCCAAAAAGAACTGGTTAGAATGTTTTACATGAGGCAATGTTAATATTGTATCTATCAACTGTCTTAATTTGGAGTGTTGGACTAAAATTGGTAATTTGAAAAACCTGAAAGATAAAATATATTTATTTAATATGAGGGTTCAAAAGCAGAGATAAAAAAACATTGAAATATTTAAGAAAACGAGGTAATTACTATTTCAAATTAGTTCATTGGACATGTAAGAAATGGCGGTATAACTTGGACACTTGAATACCCTATAACTAAATTTCTTCTTATTTTTCTTTTAATACTACTAGTACTGAAAATACAAAAATAAGTAAATAAATTGTAATATTTTGCTAACTAGTGTAAAATTGTGAAACATTAATTATAATTTTTAATTCAAGTGGTGAGAAGAACATAGAGTTTGGAAATGGTGGGGAGACAAGCACTACTAGTGGGTCTAATGGCGGGAACTAAGCAAGATCGAATCAGACAACTTCAATTTTGAGTACACCCTTTTCTTGGTTCAGATATTTTGTAGCTTCGTGTGGATCAGATTTCATTTCTCTGCTATTTAAAAAATAAATAAAAATTCTTGGGAGTCTTTTTCTCCTTTCAGAAGATCGGTTATTCAATTTATGAGCAATTAAATAGCATTTAATTGTTTTATTTTAAAATCTTAAATACTTGTAACTTTAATATTTGTTGAAATGCCGTGGTTCAACACCACCTAATAATTTCTTATCAAGTAGGGATTGGAGCATGGTACTCCTAGTGCAGCACTCAAATTAGCAGAGAAAATTTTGAAGTGGGTGATGAGAAACTAAATTTTAGCACAAGTGATTAATCTATGCACTGCAGTGAGGCGAGTTCATTTATTAATTGATTTCAATAGCAGTTTATTATATTCTCCTCTTTTAACACAGGAAAACGTTTTAGATGCTTGAGATACAATGATCGAATGATCGAGTGACCTAACCATGCTATCTCAAATTAGTTATGTGGGATGGGCCAGAATCCATGAACATTATTTTGAATAAAAGAATGCTACACTTCAACCATGACACTTCTTCCTGCACTTCTATAGTCTCATTCTGCACCTCCATACTAATTAGAAAATGACCAAAAAGCCCTTATGGCAATTTAATGTATCCCTACGCGGCCCTTCATCCCTCAACATAAAAAAAAAAAAACCAAATTATCATCTTATCACATTGTCTAATTTAGAATTTGGAATGTATTTTCTTTCCAGAATTTATTTCTGAATTAGTCTAATCTGAAATATATTTTTTTGGTAATGAATCTAAAATATATTTCTTTTTCAGTAATGACTTTCGGATTAGTCATTCTAAAATGTATTTTTTTTTAGATTTTTGGATTAATCCGATCTGAAATATATTTTCTTTTTAATAACGACTCTCAAATTGGTCAAATCCGAAATATAGTTTTTTCACAAATAACTTCTGAATTGGCCCAATAAAAAATGTACTTATTTAACTAATGACTTTAGGACTGGCTTAATCCAGAATTTATATTCAAATGTACTTATTTAACTAATGATTTTAGGATCGACTTAATCCAGAATTTATATTGATATTTCGGAAGGAATCCTCAACCCAATCTAAGTGTATTCTTATTTTAGATTTTATCAATTCTATAGTCATTTATATAAAAAAGAAAAAACTTTGGGATCGTACATATGGTCCAGAAGTCAAAAAAAAGTTTTTTTTTTATCATACCCTTTTCGGTCTTTTTCACAAAAATATATTCTTACCATTTAAAAAATATGGAGGTGGAGGTGCGTGGTGAGATTATGGAAGTGTAAGAAGAAGCCGTCTACAACCATGCCTTGATGGAGAGACACACTCATCCAGGCCCAAAAATCCTTCAAATGTCTTTATGACTCGAACTGTATCTGTAATATGTATATATACATATATTGCTGTGTAACAGGAAAAAATTCTGCCACAAATTATCAACCTGTAAGATGCACTAAACATGAAGATTGAAGGTTGTTATGCAACGCATATGTTCAAATTCATTTTCCATATCATGGTAAAGTAATCTATAAATTGATACATAAGCATTTAGATATCAATGTTACTTAGCCGGTACCTCACCTTGCAATTACAGTTTATAACTTGATTGCAAATCATCATATGTACGTTTAAATAGGTGATACAATTGAATGGTGGATGAAGCTTAAGCATCTAATAGGTTCTTTGTATGTCGATGATTAATAAAAACAGAATTGGTGATTGAGAGGCACAAAGTATAGACTATAGAGTTATTATAATGCAGTGCAGCTTCACTAAAATGTGAACCATTAGCACACAATGAGTTAAATGTGAACCTAGTTTCTGCTATAAACTAGGTTCTCACATATAAAAGGAAAACTTGGGGGAATGTGAAACACAACTGCAAAATTATTATAAAAACAGATAGTAGCTTCATTGAACTTTTTATTATCCACGAGCTGAGGCTTTTTGCCCTTATTTAGAGAAAAGTAGCATAATAAAATCTAGTCCTCGTAAAGCTTTGTATCTAAACGTGGAGTTAGAAGAACTTCAAGTGGGGTTGCTTTTAAATTTGTGAGTCCAATGCTCTCTGTCATGTCCACAGCTTGATTTGAAGGCGAAGCAACATTGAAGGAATGTAAGAGTCTAGCCAAGGCCAAGTTCACAACACGGAGAGCCAGTGAGACACCAGGGCACGCTCTTCTTCCAGAACCAAAAGGGACGAGCTCATAGTTCTGACCCCTTACATCAACATCTTTGTGGCTTGTCAGGAACCTTTCAGGCTTGAAATCATGAGGATCAGCCCAGACACGACCATCTCTTTGGATCTTCCAAGTATTCACAATCAAATGTGTGCCAGCAGGAATATGATAGCCGCATGAAAATGTGCACTCTTCCATTGCTGCACGAAGGGTGATGATAGGACTTGGTGGATACAGTCGCATAGTTTCCTTCACAATGGCTTGGATGTATACTAGCTTCTTTATGTCGGATTCTTCCACCTTCCTGTCCTTCCCAATATGAGTGTCCAATTCTTCTTGGGCCTTTTTAAGCTCCATTTCATTATTTAGAAGCAGAGATAGAGCCCACGATAGAGCCACCATGATGCTATCTCCTCCTGCCAAAATCAGATTCTGCAAAAATACACCAGTTCATGGTTGTAATTCAAAGTCAGATATCAATATGTACCAAAAAAGTAGTGTTTTATCTTTTTAATTTGTTTGTTCTATTCTAAACAGGTGAGAAATCTCACATTGGCCGGCTTAAAATTAAACTTAAAATTTACTTTTTTTTTTTAATAGATAGCAGATTCTATCCGTTATTAAGCCCATCACATTATATCAAAATCTATTCTAATAAGATTATCCAATCACTCGTTATCAAACTACACTTTAGAAATAGAACTTCCTTTTGAGTGTATTATATATAATAATATGGACACACTTACCAGGCAAGTAGCCTTGATGATCGTGTCTGAATCATAACCAGAAACCTTAAGATCATGCAGAACATTCAGCATAACACCCATGACATCCTGTTCTTCCGTTCCATCTGTACTCACTTCTCTCTTTCTTTTGTGTTCCTCCAGCCACCCTTCAACCAAAGTGTCTATTTCACTAGCAGTTTTCTTCATAGCCTTTTTGTATCCATTGTTATCCAGCCACCCCAGAAATGGAATTGCATCGGATAAGACAAACACCCCAAATAAACTCATAAAGTCCCTCATGGCTTTCTTATATCTTCCTGCTTCACCTTCAGCACAATCATCACTGCTAGCCCCATAACATGGCTTCCCTCCCACCATTCTCAGAATAATATTATGCGTCAAATCCGCAAACCACCGCTTCATGTCTACCAAAACCCCTCCCTTTGGACAACCTTCTCTTGACCATAACTTGTAAACCTCCCTTGCTGCAGCCTCTAACTCAGATGTCCTTGTGTCCTTGAGCAATTCAAGCCTTTGGTTAGAGAGAAGCTCAATAGTGGCAAATTTTCTCATCTCACGCCAATAGGGTCCATGAGGAGCGAAGCCAAACATTGCTGAGTTGTAGGTCATTAGCTTTGTGGCTGCAACACATGGCCTGGTGGAGAATGCTTTATCATGGACAGTGAAACACTCTTTGGCCATCTCCCAGCTACTCAACACCAGAACTTTGTTTGTACCAAGTTTTATTGTGAAAATTGGTCCATGTTTGTCAGCCATCATACCAAGTGTCTTGTGTGTAAGTTGATGAGCCCCAAAGTGGTGCAAATGACCAACAATTGGCCATGCTCCTGCTGCTTGAGGCACAGCGCAGATCTTTGCATTAGGACCGTTTGCCTTCTTTAACTGATAAAGCAAGGCACCTACTAACAAGACAAGAATGCCTGAAATGAGTGTTTGGACCTGCAAAACATCCATGACCATGAGAAAATTCTTTTTCCTTGTGCTTAGCTTAGGAAAACAGTGCACCCCCTTTGTCTTTTTGACTTTAGATGGATCAGGTTCCTGAAAATCAAATGTTTCAAATTTATTTTTTTGCATGATTGATGTAAAGTCTGCTTCACTGAATAGACTAAAACAATTAAAAATTACTCGGTCCAGAAGTCTGCTTTGTTGCATTCCAGTATTGGAATTTTTCACAACAACTAGTTGCTCTTGAAGTTTTAAATTTCATGACACAAATTTTGTCTCTAAGGGAATTTTTTTATTCAATTTGTAATTATATACTCTAAAAGTATGCAAGTAACTAAACTTCTGATAAGATCCTCTGGGCAAACTTGACCCGGCATCTTGAAATGTTAAAATCGTCGTACCTATTCAGAGGAATTCGGTGAGAAACATAACAGTTTGTTCCGCATATTTTATAGAGTAATTACATAATATGAATAAACATTATCTTGTCTTTTTTCTCTCATTTGAGATGATAGGCTTTGTGCTTTAAAAGTACCACTAAGCGTAGGCCTCACTTAAGAAAATAATATTAGAATATTCATTGTTTGGCTAAATGAACTGGCACTATACCCAGATGAGGCGTTCTTCCTGCACCTTCATGACTTTATCCTGCACTTCCATAAAAATGCTGAAAATATCTGGATTGTACAATTTTTGTATGCTGAATTCTAGAGTCTGAAATGTCAAAAGAATTGTATATGGAATTCTATAATATGATATACAATTTCTTTTTTTTATACTTTGATATATAATTTTTAATTTTGTATACTAGACTGCACAATTTGATATACAACTTTTGTATATCGAATTGTAAAATCTAAAATATTTTTTTCTATTCTAGATGGTATATTTTGATATAAAAAATTTGTATATTAAATTATACAATCTAAAATGAAAAGAAAAGTTATATATTAGATTATACAATTTAATATAAGAAAATACCTAATTATACAATTTAATATATAATTTTTGTATACCAGATTTTAGAATACAGAATACAATCCAAAATAAAAAAAATATAAAATATATGATTTATTTAATTTTTTTATTAAGGTTATAATAGTTAATTTGGTATGCCTGTGGAGGTGTGGGAAGAAGCCGTCTTTTTGTAGATATGGGGAGCATGTACTTGAAGGCTTACAGAATCCAACTTGACTATATCCTGTTTGTTGTGAAATATCTAACTGTAGCTTATGCAGCCAAGCAAAAGATGGCCCCAACTGGCTTTTTACATGAAAAGGCTACTCCTAATTCTTGACCGAAATTCATATTACTATAAAGTTCTATCTCTTGAGATTGAAATTGAACTCAAATTTCTTCCTATTTTAGATATCGGCATTGAGTTATAAATCAGTTACACATTACCTGGTACAAACCTGTCGTGAATAAATAGATGTGGGAAAAATGAAGATGCTTCCACTCCAAACTTAGTAAAAAGATCATATGTGAACAACAAGTCTCTTGAGATCATTGAGAATCATCTAGGATCATTGACGCCTCTAGCTGAAACTGAAGGTGATAGTGCTAAGCTATCAACAAAGAGATTGCTTTTATCTAATGAGTAAGATCAGCATGAAAAAATTGGATGTTTAGATACTCCAAAACCTCTCCAACTTGAAAAAAAGAAGTGTTCACATACTAAAAAGTCACTTACTTCTTCCAGACCCGGACAACATTGTTTGAAGACTTTAGGTCCAGGTTCAAAAAATAATGAAGCTTTTTGTTTTTTCCTTCTAACTGTAACCTGAAATATATGTGCTTTCCAATAAAAAAGCATTAATATTGAAATAGCTAGAGTTGGTAATTTTGCATGAAAATCCTTTTTGTAATGGTAATGTAATGTGTGCTTTCTTTTGTTATGGCACAACAAAGATACATTATTGTCATTTGAATTTCTAACATGATAGTTGAATGTTTTCCAAATACCTTTTATACCAAATGGTCATAGTACACAACACAGATACATGATATTTGAATTCCAAATATCTCATAATTTAAATTTCTTAGTTCATTGTTTATTGAGTTGCATGAAAACATATTTATAAGATCATATTTGTGAATGCCATTTGTATCCTTAGTGATCCAAAATATAATCCTGATTCAAATCTTATTTTACCATTTTACGTTATAAGAAATTAGTTTATAAATTAATAGTATTTTATTGTTTTTTTAAGTATTTTTTCTGGTTCTTTTAATGTCTTCTAAGTTCCTTTTGTAAAATTAGATAATATAATAACTTTTCATGAAGTTTGAAAGGTAAAGTATTATGATTTTTGAACTTTTGAAAATGATATTTGAATAGGAACAAAATCTTTCACAGTTACTAAATAAGATTGCTTAAGAAGATAGGAAGGAAATATTAAATATTCTAAATATGTATTTTTTTATTAACCATAACATTCCTAAAATTTACTTCTTAAGTCATTATAATATGTACAAATTTGATAAATATAGTATATATATCACATTCAAAAAGTATTTCATAATTTAACTCTTTTCATTGGGTTTTACATTTAAAGTATATAACAAAATTAAACATTCACGAACAAAAGGAAAATATGTTCTTCATCAATTTAAGGAGTTAATACCTATCAAATCCTCACAGGATTATAGCAGATTTAAAAATAAAGACAAATATTACACAAATGAAAAAGGTAAACTAGAGAGTTTAATAGATGTATAATCATAAAGTTTAAATTTTATATCTTAACTAAAATACTACAATCCAAACATTCATCAATAATCTCATACATTACATTATCATTTTAAAATGTTATAAGGAGAACATTTTTATATTGAGTGATTTTATCTTGTTGAAGTACATAAATACATATACATAGGTGAATTATATTGTAGAATGGGATTGTAAAAAGGAAAATGGGCACTTGTTAGTCCAAATAGAGCTCTACTTTTCCAAAATCATGTTCCTAAGAAATTTGGGAGGAATCCGTTCTTACAGCCACCTACCTAATCAATAGGCTACACTCTAAAATCTTAGCATCAAAAAGCCCCATGAATGTTCTATTCTCTTTTTATCCACACCTAGACTCTACAAATAAACTCAAATCTAGAATATTTGGGTGCATATCCTTTATGCATGTTCATAGTAATAAAAGGGAAAAATTAGACCCTAAGACTGTCAAATATGTATTCTTAGGATACTCAACCACACAAAAGGGATACAAATGTTTTCACCCATCAAAGAAATTCTTTGTGTCAAGGGATGTCATATTGAATGAACAAGAGAGCTACTTTCAACCTCATATTCAAGGGGAGAATGCAAGAGAGGAAGACGAGTCTCTCATGCTTCCAAATATAGCAGTTGGACTTGAAATTGAGAGAGGAATAAAACAAACACCTGAACCGGCAGTTGGACTTGAACAAGCACCTAAACCAGCAATTGAACCTGTACATAATGGTGGTGGGAAATTTGGAAAAAATATAGCATATTCAAGAAAAGAAAATGTCATTCCAAAATCTATCAATGCTAGGAATCAAACCACCTGAACTGGCAGTTGGACTTGAACAAGCACCTAAACCAGCAATTGAACCTGTACATAGTGGTGGGAAATTTAGAAAAAATATGGCATATTCAAGGAAAGAAAATGTCATTCCAAAATCTATCCATGTCCAGGAATCAAACCCATCGTTACAAGAGGTAATAGTTTCCAATCAATAATTCTAGTGAGTTTGTCTTGGATAATTCAGGAGCACAGGTGGATTAAAACCTAGATGTTCCCATTACCCTTAGAAAGGGAACCAGGTCATGCATCCTATAGCCACTTTATCCTCTATCAATTTTTCTATCCTTTGAAAAATTCTCTCTTACTAACGAGAACCCATTTGTTGGGATTGAAAAACGGACAAATCTAGGATAGGAAATTGAATTTATTAGAAATAAGGACTTTAGGTAAAATGGATGATAAGAATAAGTAGCGCTACTTCTATAAAAGAAGATAAGTCGCAGAGACGTCACAAGGGGATGGAAAATCCTTAATAAGTCTAAGAGTTGGTTCAGCCAAGAATCCAGGATATTCACTCTCACCAGTTTGCAAGATGTTTTGTGTCCTCTTTTGAATTCCACAAAATTTTTAAATATAGATTATGAGTTTGTCTCGTTTGAAAGTAAATAAAAATAAATAAAATTCTTATTAGCCCTTCTTTTACTTCTCCAAGTCCACTAAAAATGTAATCAACCTAGTCTCTTTCATATGATTGTCCTTTAATAGTTGAACCTTTAGCACATAGATCACCTTGTACTGAAAAAGCATCTTGGGTCTTCCTAAGCCTTCCTCTAGTCATGGCCCCACCTAAGTCTTGAATGAGATCCTGAATTTTCTTTTTCGCTTTGTGGGTTTGGGCTTTCTCATCATAGGCCTTATGGATTTGAGCTTGGATGTCCACATCTCCTACCCATAAAACCTTTCTCACAAACTTAAACTTTGCACCCACACCTTCCACTGTATTTGAAACACTATCTAATAAGAAATAGAAACAAGCCATGAATGTGGAATTTGAGACTTTAAACAAGAACAAGACCTGGAAACTTGTACATTACCAACTAGAAAAAAAAATAGTAGGTTGCAAGTGGGTATATACTATAAAGTATCGGGGTGATGAGACCACTAAACATTACAAGAAAAGGTTATTGACCAAAGGATTCACTGAAACATATGGAGTGGACTACTTGGAGATATTTGTCCCTGTTGCTAAGATGAACACAGTCAAAATAATATTGTTAGTAGCAACAAATCACAATTAGGATCTGCAACAATTTGATGTGAAGAATGGATTCTTGCATGGAGACCTTGAAGAAGAAATATACATGAATTTACCCCCTCTTATGATGGATAGGTTGCTGCTGGAACTATTTACAAGCTAAAAAAAGCTTTATATGAGTTGAAACAATCTCTAAGAGCATGGTTTGGAAGATTCACCAAGTTATGACAAATTTAGGCTACAAATAGAGTCAACGAGACAACACTTTATTCATCAAACATTTAATTTCAGGGAGAGTAACAATATTATTGGTGTACGTTGATGATACTATAGTAATCGAAGATGGAAAAAGAGGAGCAGAAAATGTTAAGTCAATGTCTTACTACAAAATTCGAGATTAAGACACTAGTGAGACTTACATATTTTCTGGGAATTGAAGTGGCCCATTCTAAGAAAGGAATCTTCATATCTCAACAAAAATATATTATTGATTTGCTTAAAGAAATAGGAAAGATAACCTGTAGACTAGTAAGTACTCTAGTTGATTAAAATATAAAGTTGGGAGGTGTTGAAGAGGACAATGTTTTGAACAAGGAAATGTATCAAAGACTCATAGACAGGCCTATTTACTTATCTCACACTAAACCAGACATTGCTTTTGTTGTGAGCCCTATCAACCAATTTATGTACCAACCAAAGGAAGCATATTTGCAAGTTGTCCTTAGAATTGTTCAATACTTAAAAGGGACCCCGAGAAGAGGGATTTTGTTCAAACGAAACAAGAGTGTACTTCTTGAAGCATGTATGAATGTTAATTATGCAGGGTAGTCATGGATAGAAGATCAACTACTGGATATTTCACCTTCCTTAGTGGAAACCTAGTGACATGGAAAAGTAAAAAACAAAGATTAGTTGGCAAATCGAGTTTTGAAGTAGAATTTAGAGCAATGGCCCAATGATTGATGTAAAGTCTGCTTCACTAAATAGACTAAAACAATTAAAAATGGTTGGTCCAGAAGTCTGCTTAGTTGCATTGTAGTATTGGAATTTTTCACAATAACTTGTTACTCTTAAATTTGCCATGATATTTTAAATTTGTGACACAATTTTATCTCAAGTGAATTTTTTTATTCAATTTGTAATTATATACTCTAAAAGTATGCAAGCAACTAAACTTCTGATAAGATCCTTTCAACAAGATTGACTCGGCATCTTGAAATGTTAAAATTGTCTTACCGATTCACATGAATTTGGTGAGAAACATTACAATTTGTTCTGCATATTTTCTAGAGTAATTACAAAATATGGATAAATATTTGACTACATAAATTGGCCTCAGGAGCATCTAGGACTATTTGAATTCTTAAAATACATTTCACCTAAGTTCAGTAGGAAGCCATGCCTAACAAAGTAGATCCACATATTAGAGAAGTGGAGAAGATCGTTAGGGCAACCTCCTGCCCTGAAGATAAGAAGTTGTTGCTTGCCACTTACCTGTTATTTGGAGAGGCAGAATTCTGGTGGATGGGAGCTCAACAAATGATGGAAGCAAGGGCTAAACTAGTAGATTGGAAAAGTTTTAGGGCGAGGTTTCTGGAAAGTTTCAGGCAATGCAAAGTTTGCAAAGGAAGCCGATATTCTCGTATTGGAACAGGGAGAAATGTCAGTATATGCATTTGCTACCAAGTTTGAACATCTTGCTAGATTCTACACCCAAGCTACCTCTGAAGCATGGAGGTGTAAAAAGTTTGTGAAGGGACTCAAACACGAGTTGAAGAAGACTATTGCACCTATGGGTATCAAAGAGTTCACTGCAATAGTAGAAAATGTCAAATTAGTGGACATTTTAGAGAAGGGTGATAGTAGGGTGATCAGGACTCGTGAAGGAGGATCTCCAGTGAGAAGACCAATGCACATCGATATCAATCTTATGTTAGACCTCAACACCATGAGATAGGAGCCACCCTACCATAGATTCATCAGCACCAGTCAGAGAGACATGGATGTCCTCATTGTGGTGGATCACATTTAGTTGTTATGTGTTATAGGTGGACTAAAAAAGAAGAGATATTTCTTCTATCAGCAAGTGGGACATTTTTGCTAGAGAGTGTCCTACCCACAATAGGAGCACTCTAGTAGGTCATTCTGAACAAATTGGAAATGAAGGCAGCAAGTGTCAAGCAACAAGGAAGGTGTTTGCATTGGCAAGAAGTGTGGTTTCTCGATCAGGTAATTGTTATTTCACAACTGGCATATTATGATTTTTATCTCCTTGGATGCGATAGGTATGCCTTTTACTTTGGAATGTTAAATGGGTGATTTCCTTTATTTGTTTATGATGAATATCTTTTCTTAAACTATAAAATGTATGATAGATTTAGGGTATAGTAATACATATTATACATACACTAACACATGAACTAAGACATATAACTCTACTTTCGAAAGACTCGTGTATTGAATAGGATTTAAAGGTCTCCAGTTGTCATACTACCCCATCCCCCCTCCTCAATGTGAGTTTACACAGCACAACACAAAGGGTCTATCAATCTCTCATAAATACATATATGATAGGGTTAATCTATATAAGCTGGTAAAATCGATTATTTTTACACTGTAGCGTAGTCATATGTACCTCCTTCGACTTTGATCACTTGGTAATATTCATCTATATGATTCCAATATACCAGTAAGGTCGGGATATCTCCTTCTAGACAAATCCACAAACATTACACATCCTAATCAATTTCAACATAGATATCTCCTTTCCTGAAGATATTATGTCTTGATCGCACACGACATAGTTAATATTATATCATACATTAGTCACTTTCATACTCAATTATTCATTTCAAAACCATCTAGTGTATCTTCATATTTTATAAGCATTCTATCTAACTTATCATAACATGATCATCACACACTCATTTTCAATTTCATTAACAACATATACTTATTCATTTATATTCATATACTTCATCAAGAATCTTTCAAGATAAGAAAGTTCTCCTTATAACATTTTAAAATGATAATGTATGAAATAGTTAATGAATAAGAAAGTTCTTCTTATAACATTTTAAAATGATAATGTATGAGATAGTTAATGAATATTTGAATGATAGTATTTTGGTTGAGAAATAAAATTTAAACTCTATAATTATATATTTTATTAAACTCTTTAACTTAGCTTTTCTTTTTTATGGTATTTGTCTTTGTTTTAGATATGCTTTGATCATGTAAGTATTTGACAAATATTGAAACTCCTCTTTAAATTGATAAAGAATATATATTCTTTCTTTTGTCTATGAATATTTTATTTTGTTATGTACTTTAAATATAAAACCCTATAAACAAGGTTAAATCTTGAAATATTTTTTGAATGTGATATATATATATATATATATATATATATATATATATATATTATTTATCAAATTTCTGCATATTATAATGAGAAGATAAAATTTAGAGATATTATAGTTAATAAAACAAATGCATGTTTGCAATATTTAATATTTCCTCCTTATCTTCTTAAGCAACCTTATCTAATAACTTAAGCAGCCTTATCTAATAACTCTGAAAGATTTTGTTCTTTTTTTCGAAAGTTTAAAGAAAATATTAGTTAGTCCTTTATCATAAAAAGTTATTATATTGCCTAATTTTACCAAAAGAATCCTAAAAGACACTAAAAAAGAAACAGAAAAAAACTTTAAAAAACAATAAAATACTATCAATTTATAAACTATCCTTTTGACGTAAAAGGGTGAAATAAGATTTAAATCAGGATTATCTTTTAGAGCATTATCTTTTAGAGCAGTAAAGGAAGCGAATGACATTCACACGGATTATCTTCCACATCTGCTTTCAAGCAACTCAACAAACAGTAAACTAAGACATTCAAATTATGAGGTATTTGGAATTCAAATACCATGATAAAAAAGACTATATCAGTGCTTTGTGCCAACACCACTTGGCACAAGAGGTATTTGGAAAACCTTCAACTACCATGTTCAAAATTCAAACGACAATAATATATCTATGCTGGACCATGACAAAAGAAAGCACATTACCATTACCATTACATAAAAGGTTTTCATGCCAAATTGCCAACTCCAGCTATTTCAATATTAATGCTTTAATTGGAAAGCACATATATTCCAGGTTACAGTTATAACAAAAACAAAAATCTTCATTATTTTTTGAACCTGGACCTAAGTCTTCCAGCAATGCTGTCCGAGCTGGGTTTGGAAGAAGAAGCAAGTGGCTTTTGGACATCTGAACACTCCTTTTTTTCAAGCTGGAGAGGTTTCGGTGTATCTAAACACTCACTTTTTTCCAGCTGATGTTGCTCATCAGAGAAAAGCAATCTCTTTGCTGAAAGCTCAGCACCATCACCTTCAGTTTCAACTAAAGGCTTCAATGATCCCAGATTCTCATCGACATCAGGAGGCTTGTTGTCCACATCAGAGAAGGGTAGCGACCTTTTCACTGAAACCGGAGTGGAAGCATCTTCATTTTTTCCCTCATCTGTTTCTCCACGACGGGTTTGTACAAGATAGTGTGCAACTGATTTGTAACCCAATGCCGATATCTAAAATAGGGAGAAATTTGAGCTCTTCAATTTCAATATCCGGAGAAAGAAGTTCATGGTAATAATTCGGTCAAGAATTAGGAGTAACCTTTTTATATAAAGGGCCAGTTGGGGCCCATCCTTTTGCCTGGCGGCATAAGCTACAGTTGCAAATTCCGCGACAAACAGGGCATATCCAAGTTGGATTCTGTAAAGCTTCAAGTACATGCTCCCCATATCTACAAAAGAATAATGAAAAAAGAAGGAACGGGGTTGGAGCATCAGGAGAAGACATAAATTGCAAGGGTGATTTTTTTTTCAAACTAAACAAACATTAACAATGGATTACCAGGAATGGTTTTTATGAAGTATAATAATTTACTGAAATATTGAAGGATAAAAGATTCCAGACAGAATATTCAAAGCATAATCTAAGAATTTCCTGGATAAGATCCAGGGCAGCCATGTAGCATCAATCATTAATTAAGAGATATTAAGCATGCAGTGCACTCTCATTATAAAAGATTTTACACCATTATTAACTAATAAGAAATCACGTAAAAGATATCGCTTATTATACAATATTACAGCACCAACCATTCAACATTATCCTTATTTGTCTATAAATATCCCACCAAATCAGCACATTGTAGAGACTGTGGCATCTCTCACCACGACGTTAGAGGAAACAAACACACGTTAGAAGGCATACCTCATATACAAGCAATCTCCACAAAACTGCCCCTGGACCATGTTGCATTGGCTACAACATGTACGATAACCAAGTGTTTTTTGCCTACAAAACAATATTTTAATCCGATGAGAAAGTTCATGGAGAAAAAAAAATGAAGACCACTAGACCATAAAACTAAATTCACCTCATAAATGAGAACATGGTAAAAATGGTTATTTGCAAAGAATGATCTTTCAAACTCAATTATGTTTGTGAGCAAATACAGTATGTAAACAGCACACTCTTACTGTTCAAAGTGCCACCACTATCATACATAAGTGCACAATAAAAATAGTAGTGTTTTATTATATGGCAAAAATCAGCGTCATGTTACCCGCAATTGAAAAGCATGTCTGGAAAGTAGTATTCAAACATTTAAACAAATACTAAACACGAGTTCATGGCAGACAGCAAGTACACCTCTCAACCAACCTCTCAAGAACAACTAAAAATGGTACCAATATACTCTGTCTCTTTTTCCCTTCGGTAAAGGCCGCAGATATTTTCCTTTGAATACAATACGACTACCAATTTACTCCCAAAACACCATGGCTAGTGATATTGTGATTTCTATAACATGCAAAACAATAATTTTGACTTCATGCAGCAGAGAAACAATTTAATTTAGTGAGAGAGTGAGAAAGAGAGTAACCTGCACTGATGGCAAGTTTTGCCACGGACGGAGTCATAGATTCGTTTTCCATCGTTTCCAACACCATCAACGAAGAGGGTCCAGGGTTTCTCGGTGTTCCCCAAGAGCTTCAGATGTTCATCAGTGTACACCTCAGGCTTAGCACCTTCTTCTATAACCACCCTTCCACGTTCCGCAGCCTCGGCTTTCTTGACATTAACTTCAGTGTAACTAACAGGAGTCACATTCTGCAATCTGGAAAAAAGATTCGAAATTTAAGGCAAAAATAAACAAAATTATGCATTGCATGCAAGATGGTTGGGATTAGAATCTGGAACGAAGATTCAAAACTTAAGGCAAAAAAATAAACAAAATTATGCATTGCATGCAAGATGGTCGGGATTAGAACCTGGAAGATCGGCGAATGGGGGCGGAGGGTTTGAGAGAAGCAGGGGTTTTGGGTTTGTGGGAGGAAGAGGATCTAGAAGTAGGTCGGTGGGCTTTGTTGTTGTTGTGGAGCTTGAGGCTGAGGGAAAGGTCGAAAATGCCCAACTTCCCCATTCTCTCGCGGTTTTCGCGGATTCTCTGCTCTCTGGAGAGCTCGTAGTCGGAGATCTTCGGTTGGTGAGGTGTGGCGTCGGTGGCCATGGCGTCGGACTCCGCCGTTAGGGTTCGTTTTCTGATAGCGGGCATGGCTGAGAGGATTTGAATTCGAAGTTGGAGTTACAAGAGAATACGAAACAGCACAACGGTCGGGGAGCAAAGAGGGAATCGCTGAAGCCACTAAAACATCACATCCACTTAATTTATCTTTACCCAACACTCAATGCCCCGTCATTAAACTTAATAATAATATTTTATATACTACGTTTTTTTTATTTTATCAATTTTATTTCTAAAATATTTTACTTTTTGTATTTTACTTTATATGTTAAAGTTAAATAAATATAAATTATACATTTGCTTATATATTTATTGCTCAGATTTTGTAATTCGGATTGCTCTTTATATTTTATCATCATATTTTTTATTTTGTATATTTCAATAATTCATGAACATATAAAGAAGTATCAGCACGTGATAAAATTCGTTTTGTAATTTTCTTACATTCTTTTTTACCAAACAGCATCATTTTAAAGTCGTTTTACTTTTCTAGTAATATGTTATCATGATATAAAACATTCGACATGGAGATAACATGGTATAAATTTAAAATATAATAATAAAATATGTAAAAATTGTCTTTAATAATAAAATATGTAAAATAATCATAATTAAATGATAGAATATAACATTAAATTGATCTTTTTATAAAAAAAAACACATGTTGTTATTAATTTTGTAAAATTAGATGATTTCAAATTTTTATAATATATTATACCTAACTCCCACCTACACTTTTGCTCCCAATTAATTATACAAAATACAACAATTAATTACATAAAATATAATAAAATATAAAAGGAAGACTCAAAAGTATTACTGAAATGTCAATATCTTTATTAATTCGTGAATTAAATTACAATATAATTTAAAACTATCTGCAAGAGTTTCATATATGTCTTAAATATTTTACCATGGTCACGCCCAGACTGTACATTGTATCTCTGAAAAGATTCTTGACCTAGGCTATGAACAGTACAAAAATAATCTGTAAGGGTAAGGCTCACATGACCAGTGTGCATGACATGTAAATACTGCACACTGTATCTCTGAAAAGATTCCTGACCTAGGTTATGAACAATACAAAAGTAGTCTGCATGGGTAAGGCTCACATGACCAGTATACATGATAGTGTATAATAGGAGGATATTTTTGTCTTTGCACAAGTGTCAGCCTGTCTTTCTCCATTCAAAAAAATTTAATCCGAACATCTTTGCACATCCATTTGCAGCTACAATAAACAACTCTATCAAAACATTTTAATTGTAATTAATTAGGCAAAATACAACAATTAATTATGCAAAATACAACAAAAAAAACAGAAAAGGAAAACTCAAAGGTATAACTGCAATGCCAACGTTCTCATTAATGTGCGAATTAAATTACAACAACCATGATAGCTACATTTAAAACTTTCTGCAAGAGCTTCAGAAATTTCTTAAATGATTTCTGAGGATGTCATGCACACTGTATTCCTAAAAAGATTCATGACCTAAGCTATGAATAGTACAAAAGTCACATGCATGGGTAAGGCTCACATGCCAGTGTGCATGACATGTGCACAATGTATCTCTGAAAAGATTCCTGATCTAGGCTATGAATAGTACAAAAGTAGTCTGCATGGCCAAGGCTCACATGACCGGTCTGGTGTACATGACAAGGTATAATAGAAGGATATTTTTGTCTTTGCACAAGTGTCAGCATGTCTTTCTCCATTCAAACAAATTTAATCCAACATCTTTACACATCCATTTACAACTACAATAAACAACTCTATCAAAACATTTTAATTGTAATTAATTAGGCAAAATACAACAATTAATTATGCAAAATACAAAAAAAAAATATAGAAAGGAAGACTCAAAGGTATCACTGCAATGCCAACGTCCTCATTAATGGGTGAATTAAATTACAACCACCATGATAAGTACATTTAAAACTTTCTGCAAGAGCTTCAGATATTTCTTAAATGATTTCTCAGGATATCATGCACATTGTATCCCTAAAAAAATTCATGACCTAAGCTATGAAAAGTACAAAAGTCATATGCATGGGTAAGACTCACATGAAACTTTCTGCAAGAGCTTCAGAAATTTCTTAAAAAAGTTGTGTTTGGTTGGACTGATTTGAGGGGATTTCCTATTCAAGATGATGGATTTGAGGGGATGAAGGTTGTTTGGTTAACCTGATTTGGAAGGATAGATGAGGAGAGATTTGCAGGATTGGATCTTTGCTCATCTGAAGAGATTTGCAGGGATTTGAAGGGATGAAGAGCAAAATTACGAAATAGCCCTTGTAAATAAAGTGGAAATTACGAAATACCCTTGACTTTAGAAATTACAAAACAGTCCTTTACGTGGGTTCAGGGTTTGTAACAATATATATATATATATATATATATATATATATATATATATTATATGAAAAATAAACTGATTTATATCTAATTCTTCAAATAATTGATTTCAATAATTATATATATTTTTTTCATTCATAATACTTTCCTTTTTTTCAAAACAGTTATAATATAATTAATCTCCCTTCAATCTACTCATACTCAATACAATCTATTTATCCTTTTATAATTATATTATTGTCCTAAAATAATTAAATCACTAAAAATTGTTTACTTTATAAAAGAAATAATAAAAGTATATTATAAATATTATATTGTTTTCTATTTATTCTTTTTTTTTATTGATGAAAATATGTTTACTTAATGTTTAATTGAAGTAAATCAGAAAAA
>Ga0209489_104423_pt1 | contig 25891 bp, 13 predicted proteins | sample SiratrowhiteBW_FD_187527 | JGI IMG/M metagenome (GOLD analysis project Ga0209489, IMG submission 187527) | Root nodule microbial communities of legume samples collected from California, USA - Siratro white BW (SPAdes) (version 2) | ecosystem: Host-associated > Plants > Roots > Nodule | place... | reverse complement strand
AAATTCACAGATAAAAAAAAAAAAAAAAAACTAGAAAAGGATAATTGGATATGGATAGTGGACGACGCACTACATGATTTTTTGCAACGGCAAGAGAAAGAGAAATATTTTTTTTTGTGTTTTTTGGGGAGAATTTAGGTGGAAAGGGAATAGTTACATAATTGGATGGTTTTTATAAATGTGTTGTTAAGGAATGTCGGAAGGAGATAGCGGAGCCACGCTTGGGAAGGTTTAGGTCAGAAGAAGAAGGTGTAGAAATGGAGCATTTGTGGAGAGATTAATAATGACGATGGAAGTGCGATGTGATTGGAGGTGTTAAGGTTGGAATGGAATCGGGAAAACTTGCGAGAAAGGTTGTAATCGAAGTTGGAAGATGGTGGAGAAGAGAGGGAGAAAAGAGAAAAGGGAAAAGGGTGGCGGAAGGTGGAGGGAGAAGGAAAAGAAAAGTGGTGGTCAACGAAATGGGAATGGAGGAGAAGTGAGGAGTTGTTAGTTATTACTACACGGATTATATTATAATAATGAGGTGTGGAAGATGCTATCCATCTCATTATTAAATACACAAAATTAAAGTCGGCGAGTTGCTTCCATAATGGAAAAAGATTGTTCTCGTTATTGGTAGTTTTTTTAATTACCATATAATTAAATTTTCTAACTCTGACTTTTACTATAGTAGTTATTAAAATAAAATATTTTAAAATTCGAACTTCAAAATGTGTGTTATTTACGTTAATGTTGAGACAAAAAGTTTTTATTTAATTATTTAAGAATGAGGAGACATGGTGAAGTTATGTTTGCAAGGATGCATGTGAGTGTGGCTTGAGTTATAGGGAATATATTCACTTTAGTGTATACAATAGCACCAAATTAGGTTGAAGATTTGTGATTTATTTAAGAGTTAATTTAATTAATCAGTTTTCCACGTGGGTACGTGACGGCCCTCACTTCTCCAATGTTACAGAAGGAGTTGTTTTGTTTGGTTGAATGAACTTATAATCTACACAGTTTTTTTTTTTTTTTATCACGTTTTGTGTTTAACAATGAAAAGAAAAGTTTGATTTTTTGGAATTTTGATTTATTTAGACAATAGTTTTATGGCTTTTTTATTTGAGCTAGTGACGAATGCAACATTCGATAGCAGCCTGGCATTTTGAGTTATGAGGTTTACAAAATTGATAACCCTATCGTCAAATCCGTACAAAATTTAAAAAGTAATAACGTCATTTCGGCCATAAAGTAATCTGTATTATCATGAAGCACTACCTCCAAGTTTCATGTCATATCATGTTCACTCACCCTTTGTTTTCTTCATTTTTTTATGTTTGAAAACCTCACAACTAAACCAAACAACAAATAATACTCTATATTCAAATGAAAATAATATCTTTTTTTCCAAATAATGCAGCCAGCAACCATATTGACTTCTTGACAAATGTTTTTAAAATAATTTTGACGTGCGGCATTAAAAATTCCGTATGCTAAAAAAATGTCAATTACAATAATGGTTTTTAAAATTCAATAGAGATTATTTCTTAAAGAATGTAGAATAAAATTATAAAATATGTTTAATATGTATATTATAATTTTAAATATATATATTTTTTAAAATCATTGCTTCTTCTATTTCTTAATTTTCTTTAATTTTTTAGGATTTTGATTTTGTTTCATATTTTTTTCGGGTAGAAGTTACAACTTAGTACAGTGAAATTTAAAATAATATGACAAAAAATCAAAATTGTATTTTTGAGAAACATTTTTATGTTTTAGATCTTTGACTTTTTTTGGTTCATGCATGATTTATGACCAAATTAAATTCTATTTTGAGTAAAAAACTTTATGTTTGACCTTCGATTTTTTTTTTTTCATGCATGACTCTTCTGTGAATGTAATATTTAAACTTATTATATTGATCTATGTGAGTTTATGGTGATATAGTTATATCTTGTAAATTAGGATTTTTAGTAACAAGGACTTTCCTAATTTTATTATGAATCGTTGTTGTTTTTTTTCTATTTAAGAAGTACATGATTAAGGGTAATAAGAACTAATAAGTTTTATTGATTTTTCATTATTATAATTTTGGATATGATATTAAATTTAATAGTTGAAATAAAAGATGATGGGGATATTTAGTTTTGATCTTGATCGTGCTAATTAAGTTTATAACTTTATTAATTGTTTTTGGTATAAATATTATTGAATGTGTCGAATTAAAACGATTGTTATTTATGAGAATTTTTATTTAAACTTCTTTAAGGATAATTAGTTGAGAAGAAAATATGATATATTTAAATATGAAATTAAATTTGAGATCAATTATTTAAAATACGTTAGAATGAGAAAAAAAAAAAGATATATATGAAAACTTGAATGACATTGAATCGGTTAAAATCTTGTAGATTGAATCTTGATGAAATTTGGATTATGTTTTGAGTTGTTGTACAGTTTTATTTCATTATGATTTCCGCTTAAGTGATTGGTTAAGCAAAATTCAAGATGTTTTTTTATTTTATTTTTATTCAAATAAGACTATGTCATTTAAGTGTCATTCTTTATTTTTTTAATTTGTAAATTTTATGAGAAAAAATATGTTTGTATAAAGGTAAAAATAATATAAATTTTATTTAATAAGGCTTTTTATATTGTGTCAGTAAATTTTGATATTAGATTTTAATATTGATAGTTGTCTTATGAGTGTTTTGTTCTTTTATAGGTGTTGATGGGATCATATTTCTTAAAAGTTGGACATTAAACACGATACTCATTAAGAAAAGAAATATATTATTTTTACATAAGTATATTAAGGTTATTAAGTAATAAGATGTGGTTTCAATATAATATCAAAGTAGATGTATCATTAGAGTAGATGTATCATTAGAGTAGATTGGATGTATTATGATATTTTGAAATATGAAGTTGAAAATGTATTCCAATATGTTTCTAATGGGAAGTATTAGTATTTGTTGGAATATATTTAATTTTAATCTTTCAGAAGAGAATATAATATTAATATGTTTTGTGGATATTATTGAATTGATTTGAGTGATGTATAAATATATGCATGTGTTTGTAAAGTATGATTTTTGTGATACAAGTTACAATCATACTTAAGACATGAATATACAATAATTGTTTGTCTTTGTCTTTGTAATAGGTTTTCTTTTTTGGATTGTAAGTGTTAATATATGTATTCTTATATATACATAAGTGCATAATGCTTAATAATAATTCTTGTGTATATTTTTCTATCCCATTTTTTTAATTATGTTGAATAATTCTTAAGTTCATGTTAAAGATATATTTTTTAATACTTTTATTATGATTGTATAAGTTACTTTGAGTTACAACATGCACACATTATTGGTGAACTATATTTGATTTTCTTTTTGTATGTAACAAAATTTATAATTTTTTTAACCCAACCTAATTTAAACCTTTAATGGACCAAATAACCTTGTAAAATAGATCACTTTAATAGTCAAAGTACGAATATATATATATATATTAACAATAATATATTGATAGAGCATAGGGGATTTTGTATTCTATAACATAAGTTAACATTGATTAGTGCTTGCAATATACTTTTACATTAATTTTATAACCTTTGTTAAATAAATGCTACATTAATGAAACAAATCTAACATCTAATCATTAGTTATAGCTTTATTTTAACCACGCGAAGAAAATTTGAATACAAGGCTAGTTTATTTAAACTTGAACTTTTTGACTAACTATCCTGAATTGATATGATATCGGGGGAATTAGTGATGAATATGGGTACGTGCAATGCATGAGGATGATATATTATATATATATAGAGAAAAAATTTAAATTAAAAAAAAATGGTTGATGGTTAGGGTAGGGCTACAGCTGTTGGGAAATGTTAGTTGACTTGATGATAGAAATAAATAGATGGAAGTATATAAGTGTTGTGGTGTGGGTCACCTGCGCAACCATAGCCCAAAGATAGGGTTTTCTGTGCAATTTGGTGAAATAATAATGATGCTTATTGGCCACCCTTCGCGTGCGCAACTTGCCACCACGTTCCAAACCCAGTTCTGACCTGCATTCCAAGAATCATTCTGCACAGCAAGTGATTGGAAATATATTATTATTATTATTATTATTATTATAAACAAACTACAATGCCAAACCTCATCTCTGCTGTTAGTTATTCTTCTATATACAGAGCTGATTAACGTAGGATGATGTTCAAGTATGACAAGAAAAATCCATGATTATACTTACTACAGTAGCTTTTTATTCAACTCCAATTCTTATTCAACAATACTAAATTTTATTTATTTTTCAAATACGATTTTTAAACACAACGTGCCAAATAAAAACAAAAAATAATAATTTTTTAAAATTAAATTTTATTTAAATATTATAAAACTAGTTTATAAGGTAAAATTTACACCAATTTATATATTATGAATTGCACTCATCTTTAATTGATGTGATATTTTCAACACATTTTTCTCGTTTTAAGATTGTTTAATTAAGTATGTAACATTAGATATGAGTGATCGGACAACGGTGATACATAGGTCCATAATCTCGTTACGACAAATTTTGATATCATTTTAAAAAATAAATTTTAAGATATGAATTTTAAATCTAATTCAACCGTACAAAATTTACGTGAAGTTTATATTACTATGTACTATTAATTAACTTTATTTTTAATAAATATGAGATCTCTAACATACATTTTATATTAAGAATATAATAAAAATAAATATTTCTGAGTAGTTCAATAATATATAACATAATAAGTCTCTTAAAGATTATTAAGATAAACTCTAATATTATTTTAAAAAGTAATATTTAAGTTTAATTTAACGAATAAAACTTATTTGAAAGATATAATTTACATGTGCTTAATATTTATGAATTAACCTTATTTTTAATAAATATGACGTCTTCAATCTAAAATATTCACTTTAACTATCTTAAAATTAGTTTTTTTTTATTAAAATTTTATTAGTTGACAGTGTAAATAGATTAATTTGCTTAACATATTTCAAAACTTAAACCTAACATCTTTTACAAAAGTGTTAGAAATTATTTGATTAGATGTTAGTGCCCAGTTCCACTAAAGTGAATGTGTGAGTGGTTATCAAACTGAAATAGTAAAGTAAAAAGAGTTTTAGGCTTTTACTTAAAATAAGGTTTGGTTCTTATGGAGAGCATGTGGAGACATTAAGTTTGTTCATCGCATGATTCCAACAATGAGAAACACAGCTATTCGCCAATTCTTGTTCTTTTCATGATTTCCCGGGATTTGCACCATTCTTCCTGTATTCATTCAATTAATACAAAATTATTTTAATTTAAGTAAAACCTTTAATTTAAATTTTTAGTATATAACAATAATAAATATCATAAAAATGTCACTTACATTAGTTTTTCCCCCACTCGAATAAAATTATCCCTTTTAAAACATAATTGTATTCTATGATACACTTGGCAGTTTGATAAAATATGGGTGATAAGAAAACTGAGTTTCATTCTTCAAACTGTAATTCTAATTTTTTTACAGAATAAAAATAAATGGATTTTGTTCAAGAATTTGGGATGTATAGCTAAACGAATAAGTGAGGAATAATTTGTTATTTAAGTTTAAATTTGGTATTTATTGAAAATAAAAAGCTAATTTTATATTTCTACATTTTTTTAAACCAATAATCATGTACCAAAAAACCTAATTTGTTTTTGTTCCGAGAAAATTCATAATAGGACTCATAGAAAAGGCACATGAGAACTGAAAAGGAAAACACATTACTTGTGAATATTATAGTTTTACAAGAGTATCTTTAATTTATTATTATACTCGTGTCTTACATTTTTATTACATAATTAAAAAAAGTGACTAATAATTATAGCAATAAAGATGAAGTTGTAAAAAGACCGTGCATATCATGATAATTATAAAAAATATTTTCTCTTTATATATTAATAATGAAAAGTAGAGATGGCTGTATTTTTTATCAGGCTATTTTATTTTAATATAATTAAATTTAATAATTATATTAATTTTAATTTTATTAAATAAAATTATTTGCATTTTAAAATTTAAAATTCAAAAGAACACTTTAGATACTTATATGATAATGAGTTATCACAACAATACTCTTATTTTACCCAACCCCACTAGTCTTTCTTCCACACCACACATTACAAAGCCTATAAATAAATGTAAAATAGACCAATAATTTGTGTATAAATAAATGTAAAATAAAAATAACAATTTATGTACACAATCAAGTAGCAACATGATAGGGGATGTCATCCATCACAATCGCATTTCTACTTTCTCAAACTTAATCTTTCTCCTTCCCATTACGTAAAAAAGATAAAATAGAGATATAACTGATGAATATGATTATAAATTTTAGCATAAATAATAAAAGTTTCAAGAAAGAAACTAGTTAGTTGAAAGGGGGTTAAGTGTAAGAATTACACCCTAGAAAACACAATAAAGTTTATCTTGCATTCTGAATATGTATCATCTGATTCATCTCTGCACACAACTAAATCTGGAAAATACCAGCCATTGATGTAACATATATTTGCATTCTTTTTATTTTTGTACGCAAACAGAAATCTTCCCACTAAAGGTCTTACATACACTGCTAATCAGACTGCAGCAATCTTCTTTTTTATGCAATGAATTTGGTGAAGTTTGTAACTTTATGCGAACTAATCCAAACCCTCATTGTTGGTCTGACTATCGTCTAAGTTGGATACACCCAATTTATCAATAAGCTTTAATTCATCGTATACTTTACAAAAATCATACAACTAAAATGTTAAAAAAAATAAAATGAAAAATCCAATATGAATTTGCAATCGCTACCATTGTTGTTCCTTCGAATTCAATAAAATACTTCAGAACTCATACAGTGGCCCTGCACCAGAAAATAGAGATTATGGACAAAAAGTACATGTCAGGAGTATTATTTTATAGATTTTCAATATATTCATGTTAATAATATGTAAAGAAACTTGTCCAGATTATTTGGCTAAATTTCAAGTATACCTAAATTAGCCATGACTTGTTCATTTTCAATCTCTGCATCAGTAAAAGTCAGGGCTTTCTGCAGCTTCCTAGGAGAGAACACCTCAACCTCAGCCATGTATGTGGCCTTCACTGGTCTGTGGTCTGAAAATTTCAGTTCAGTCCTTCCATATCTAACTAATCTCATTCCCGGGCCGTATGAAAGAATACGATCACACCTGAAAGCAATTGCAAATTTTACAAAGCAGAATCATTTATATAAAGAAAGATTTCGCCAACAAGAGTGGTTAAGAGATTGGTCAATAAACCATATTATATATTTTTCTAATTATTAAGATAGAAAAAAAAAGCAATTAAATCATAAATATATAAATAGATACTGACAGGATTTGAAGGAAAATGTGAGTTAAAATAAATTGAAGCATACCATGATGGTATTCGCCTCCCACCAAGCTTTGGGTCTTCTCCGCAGTATTTCTCAGAGTTGATCTCGTACTTATAAGTTGGTGGAAAGTTTAACGCCCCTTCTGACCATCCATGAAATACACCTTTCTCCAGTTCTTTCGTAAGCTGTCATAATAAGATGTCAATAAAATACACAGCCACTTATTACTCAAGTTCATTTTTTATGCTGCTAACTTTCAACATTAATCTATCTCATGGTAACAAAATGAAAAATGGCATTGATAACTTGCTCCAACTTGGAAGCATTGAGAATTGTATAACTAATAGTTTCATGGCATGGTTATTGGATATTGTTGTCTTTTGAACTCTATTATCTAAGTTAGAACAAGGATCTGGAAACCATATTTCTCATCAAGGGTGCAGATGTGGACCATATAATTGTGCAGTTCGCATCGAGTAAGGTACCTGGTCTTTCTCAATCAATTTGGACCATTGCTTTTTTGAGATCAAATCTCTTGTTTTCTCATAGGACAAGCTGATGCGATAATTCAGATCACCCAACCAAATTATTCTTCTGCAAAGTGCAAATAAATTGGAATTAATCAAGTGGTTATAGTTCTTTTAGACCAAACTTGTAAATACAGAATCAAAGCATCCAGCCAACAGAACCAAAGGGAATAATCATCATGAAAAAATCCCATTGAAAACTCAAATAATCATCCTTTGGAACTAAGCACCAAAAAGAATGCATATGACCCTTACTTAAATCAAGTTAGCAATTTCAATATTCAAATCTCTCCGTCTCTCTCACTTCTTTCACTCATAATTCTTACATAGGACAATAATAAATAATTTAGGTGTGAGTGGACATAACAATTCTAAGTTTAAATTTTGGGGCATGATATAATTCAATTCAACGGTATGTATAGAAATTTGGCAAAACAACAAAAGTAATGGTGCTAAATGGAGAAACAGAAAACCAGACAATTTACTGCACTTGGTAAAAACAACAGTTCCAGGAACTAGAACATTTTTAGGTTATCTTGGTATGTAAAACATGCACTCACTCATGGTCAAGGATCTTTCTGGGAACCCCAATATCAGCAAGAGGATAAAAATGAGTCCTTTGATGTATTTCTCGAACATCAGCATTTCTTTTAAGTTCATCTACTTCCTTTTCACCTGCCGTAAGGTGGGTGCAAATGAAACAAAAGAGTGTCTGGTATATAGACATGCTGATAGATATTGATCCCTGAAAATTTTTAAAACTTTCTTATCATCTAATAATTACATCAACACTGATCACATGCCAAGATCACCCAATATTTTCAACAATAAATCACCTTTAACAAAAACAAGACTAATATACGTAGGGTCGTATAAACAAGCTTCTCCATAAATATTTCTTATTAAGAAAAAATAAATAATTTCTATAAATAATAAAAAAAAATTATGTGAAAGAGTAATGCAGAACAATTTATACAGCAAAAGGAACAAGAGAAAGGTGTCTGAGATAATGACAATGTAATGATTTAACAACCAAATGTTACAAAGTCAAGCAGAAAAGAAACCAAAGATATTCTAAAGAAAGGGATAAAGACCTTGTTACCAATATAGCCCATAACACCGACACCAACATTTGACACCTTTAAATTCTGAATATGTTTACGCAAGCTACGACGAACCCATATGGTGATGAAAACTCCAACCATCTGTTTGCTCACTATCTTTACATATGATGATCTCCTTTTCCGCTTCATCAAAGCTTCAAGGTCAATTTCACCAAGAAAACTTATGTCATCCATGGTTGGCTTGAAAGAACGACTTGTTCTGAAAGACTTTGATGCTGAAAAGGATCTGATAGATTTAAAAGAAGTTGGTCTATCCAATGGTTGAGATAGCAAATGCATTGGTGGCTCTGGCCAACTCAAACCAATCCTCTCAGAACCACTAATCATTCTGGATAGCTTATTGGTCTGTTGAAAAGATGATGTTTCCGTTTTCTGGGGCAAATTTTCGTCACGGAAACAATTTAACCTACTCAACCTCTTTCCATCAGAAACCTGTCTCTGTAAATCATTGCCAAATGGCTCTCCTGTGTTGGCAATATCAGCAGCATCTGAAGCCAAGACTTCTTCTGTGATTGGCTTATCTGTTCCTCCATCATAAACATTGTGATCTTCATCCACAGCATGGATTTCCTCACCAATCTCACTGTCGCTTTCAAGTAAAATTTCTTCTTCTATGTCTGCCACATCATCTGATGGCTTAAATTTGGATGGAGATGGAGGATCACTGAAGGATTTCATCTTTGGTACTTCTGGTCTAACTCTATTCAGCGTATCTCGAATAATGCTTTCCCATTTTGGAACTGGCCGAGTATCTTCAGCACCAAAAATGTTACCAGGATTTAACGGTACAATCTCCTGAAGACTGCAGCATTGTAATGTGTTATGTTCTAGTCAAACAAGAGGGACAAATATTCGTATGCATGAAGAGTAAAATATCTGTATAAAGAACATATATTAATTGTCCCTGCAAAATGTTGTATTCCGGTGAACATACAAAATATGAGAAGCATAAAAAGAATGATAAGGGACAGTGTAGAACTTACCCAAGAACATAGATATCAGCTGGTTCGTTAATGCCTAGCCAATCATCAATATCAAGATCATCAGGTGGAAGCTTTCCTCCAACATTCCATGTTCCAGCACATACTCTGAGAGACAAATATTCATCAGAATCCAGATGAGAGGCTCGAGCAATACCAACAAACGAACTATGCTTTCTACTCTTTCAATTCATATTGCTAAATAAATACAAGACTAGTGCCTCACCTCAGTTCCTTCTTGTTTATGTATTGAGACCTAGAAGTTAACGACTTCTGCCTCCTTAACCTTGGAAGAAATTCTGCAGTTCATTAGATATTTAGGCGGTGTAATAAAGACAAACAAGAAAAGTAGCATACTAATCTTTCCAATTCTCATGTTGGAAGAAATTCAGAAGCTAAAATTGCCTATATGAGAAGGAAAAAATAATAATAACCATTTGACTCAATTGAAGCTTGTTCCCCTCTGTTGTCCCCAAGCCGTGTCTGTTTTCCCCACCCTGCATAGACAGATCAGAAAAACAGCCAAACTGAAAAGGAGTTGTACAGTCTCGATTCTAAAGTTTCAGATCATTTTGACATAATCATAATGCTCAATTTCCATATTCTATGAAAATTCAACCCACACACAGATATTCAAAACAATAGAAAGATAGCCGTACAGACTCACCTTCATTGTCTGAGTCACTGTCAGGGTCATCCTCATTATCATCATCAGGGTCAGCACTGTAATCAGGCTCGTTGCTACTCATGTTAAGCCATTTCCGCATAACCATTCTAGCCCAGAAGAGCTGCATGCAACACCCAAAAAGCACTTTTCAGCCCAAACCCTTTGCACTGTGCCTCATTTTCCCAATATCAACTAACCCCAACACTCGCACAAGCATGCAGAAACAAGCCATGCACAGCCTCAGAGTAGAGACACACACACACAACAACAACAAAAAAAACACAGTACCTGTTGGTTGTTTGGTGCTGTTCCTTGCTTCATCACTGTTAAAATTGGTTATATTTGGATAAAGCAGGAAGAGAAAATGAAGGCAGGAACTGAACTGAAGTACCTAGAAATAGAGAGGTCAGAATGGGAACATGGAAAAGACATCAAAGCAGTTGCTAACGTTGTCAAATTATTACGAGGTGGAAACAGTGAGTAGTTTTGATCTTGAAGAAGCAAAACTGGGTTTTTCTTACACTTCTTTTTTTTCTTTTAGAGTAATAATTACAGGGTATTTTATTTTGATAACTATTGGTTACTTTCAGATAGAATTCTTCGGAAGAAAACAAATACAGTTCACACACCATTAGATATTATTCTATAAGAAGTAATGAGGATGTTATCTAATGGCTCATATTAATCTATTTCTCATTCGTACAAAAATGAAAAAAAAAATTAATAATAGTGTTCAACTTCGTCGTGACCAAAGATGGCAAAATGTGGGTCAGTGGCCGAAATCACGGGGCATTAGCAAATTGCAGACTTAACAGGGTGGCAGTTGCAGGTTGTGTTAATAAACTAGATGAAATCCTATTCGAAAAAACATTATATGCGACAAGCCAATTCATTTCATTAATTAAGTTATGTGTACGCATGACACTAAATTCTGTTCATCATTCCATGGCTCAAGATTAACTAATTAAACTTGAATTCTTGTTTTATTCTCAAAAATAAAAAATAAAAACTGACTTTCTTGGTGTGAGAAGTCTTAAATATGTTATCTAAGGTGACCCTTGAGAAAGCGAAGAAACTTTTATAAAAAAGAAAAAATAAACACAGAGAGAAATAATAATGTTTAAGAGGGTGGGTGGATCAAAGTCCTAATACCTTGTTTGGCACCAATAACCACTATTGAGCCACAAGTTTTCAGGTAGAATTGACACTGATTGATATAGTTTAATCAAGTTAACCTTTTTCCACACTCATCAAATGTGAATTAATCAGTGGACCAAGTGAAAAGCAATCACCCAATTAATGGGTGAGTTTATGGTAAAAGGGCAAATTAGTGTTGCATCATTCTTCAACCCAATTGGTTGAACAAGAGACTAAGAAAATGCCAAAAAAGATAACTCATGATGATGACGAAATGAAGAAATAATTGAATCAATTACATCACGTGTCACACTACACTATTCGTCGACCCAGCATTCAATGAAGTTACCAACTGGCAGTTGGGGAAGTAAAAGGAGGAGATTGAGAATGTCTCAGAAATTATTGAGTTATATTATATATTATACCTCGGAAAAAGTAAACCAGAAAAGCAATTAAAATGGGAAAAGTCATTTTAGTTATTCAAATTTAGTATGAGTGGAGGGTTATAAAATAAGAGTCACTGCAATGCCCATTTTTTCAATCCTAAATTAAGGTTATTGAAAGAAACATCATTCCTAATTTATACATTTTTTCATTAATTCTTTGTCATAATCATTTCTGTTTTCAAATGGACGATGATTATCTTTTGAATAGCTATATTATATGCATTATTATATTAATAGTGTTTATGATTGCTTTTAAATTTAAAGAGACACCGACAATATTACAATGGAATACATAATACACTTTCTAACATTTATTTTCCAACACTCTTGAAACAAGCAAGAACCAAATTCAGGAAACGAAATAAAAAAGAACCGTACCATGAATTCAAATTGAAGTACACAGAAAAATTATTGCTGGGGGACCAGAAACTTTAATGGACCGACATGTAGTAGTTGGAAGATCAGAAAATTTTAGGCTTTGTCTAGTTTGAATTTTCTTTTTCATTTTCTGTTTTGATGTTCTTGAAAATCATTTTGTTTTCAAGTTATTAGATTTGAGAAATCCCTTCGCTTTGAAATTCTATTAATGTTAAAAAATGAGCTTGGTTTAATTATTTTTTATAGATGTTTATTAAGCTTATAAAACTTTGCTTTGGTGAAATGAGCTTCAACGGCAACCTGTTAGTGTGGTTGTGAGTTTCGTAGGAGTGTTAAGGTTGCACCTCATGGAATTAGAATGTAATTTAGTAAAGTGAGTTCATGTTTGATCTCTAACATATTTTTATATTAAGATTGTTTAATTTATGTGTGGAATAATATATTTAAGGACATGGTATTGAGTGATTTTATAGATTCAAGAATCTTGTTAACATAAATTTGATATCATATTAAAAAATAATTTTAAACTAACTTAATTGTATATATTATTGAATGATCTTCTTTAATCCACGCAAGACCAAGAAGGAACGTAAATATGTAAATGTTAAAAAATACTAAATTGGATGAAAATTTAACTAAATTTAAAAGTTAGGAATAAGAAAACTTTTCACCTGAACTAAAATGATTTCTATTTTTAAAATGAAACCAGTATACTTCAATTAATTTATTATTTTATAAAAGAAAACAATTCTTATAGTTTAGTTTATGAATTGATGTAAATTTTGTTCTTTAAAACATATTCCGACACTAAAAACCGACATGTTTTCAACATTATTTTGATTTTTTTCAATATTAATACAGTAATAATATCAATTTACAGTTATAACAATACAACTAATATAATACGAAAATAAAGTCCGATCGATACTAAGCAAATTAAGAGGTAATGCCTTACCTTTGTTTGGAATCTTGAAAATAAAAGGGCTGAAAAAAAATCAAACTAAAAAGTATTAAATTTTTATTTTATTTAAAATAAAAATTTGTAAAACTCGTAAAAACAAACTTCCTTTGATGGGGAGAAATGGGATATTTTGTTCTTATTTACAAGTAATGAGGCACATGCAGGTCCCTTTCAGACATGTGCTACACACAATCATCTTTTGAGATAGCCATTCATTCGCAAACAAGCACTTCAATTTTAAGTAACAAAACTCACCAAATATGTATCACATAAAAGCCAATGTTTGTCGTCACTATTTTGTTCTTTGGTTTTTGTAACTGCCATACCTTTTTCTTTAAGTGGAAAACACAACTTGCTCATATAATTGATTATGATATAATAATAATAAAGACAATAATAATGATGAATATATAATAAACATTGAGATAGCTGAGTGTGTAATCGAATTTGAAATGTGTGTAGGCCTCTAATCACATGAGAGGTAGAGTGTATGTAAAGTATATGTCTAATTTGTAACAAAAAACAATTACATGTTCAAGTTGTGGTATTTGTGGTATTCAAAAAGGAAATCTCATTGTCATTATTATTAATGAAAAAACTTTATAAAAATGATGTAATTTTTCATCTATTATAGTATTGAGAGATTTAAACAAACAGATATAGATAAGTTATACTCGAGAATTACGACTTTACCTAAACGACGATATTCATTATAAGAAAAGCTTTGAAAAGATCGATCATTACTTCGGTTTATGTTATTAAATTTTTGTTTTAAATAAAAGTTAAGTTGTCAGAAAATATGATGATTTTAGTAAGAATAATATACAAAAGGTATGTATAATTATAAAAACTCGTTATACCCCGTAAAGACTTCAGTTCAATTTTTTATTAATTTAATATGATAAAATGATATTTTTTAAAAAATAATAAAATTGTCTAAAAAATTGGTGATGACATAATTTAAAAATATTTTATTGTTTTACATATTTGAATGTGTGAATATTAAAAAACATAAAATGTAGGTGTTAAAATGAAATGAATATAAAATTACATGTAGGCTTCGTAAAATAAAATACATATGAAAAAAAAAAAAAAACACTCTTATACTCAACTCAGAGCAGATTGCTCTCCTGATCAATCACATATTATCAAATATATTCTAACAAAAATGTACAAGTAAATCAATGTTGTGAAGACATAATGAACATAAAAGGTTTTGACAAATGATTGCTATTTGTTAGATGAGTTTTACCTTACTTTTGAAAACCCATAAAAATATAACAAACTAGTATAATGATAGCATTACCCATAAACACGGGTGATTAGGAACAACTAAACAAGAATGGGTGGGACAATATGAATTTGGTCTGACATAATATTGATAAAGATGTAACTCATTTGTGTCCACACATCAAATTGGTAAAGATATAACTTTTTCGACTTTGTTATCCTTAAAGATTGTTTTTAAAATTATCAAATTAACTTAGCCTTTTAAAAAATAGTACTAATATTATAAATCAGACTTTACCTAATATCACTTCTTATTTTTAATGATAGTCTTTTTTATAATTTATATCGGTAATTTTTATATTTGTGGACCACCATAATATCTTATTAAATATAAATTAATTTATATTGGTGTTTTTTAAAAAACAATACAGTTATACAATAATTTAAAAGTAAAATTATAATGAAAAAGACAACCCTGTCTCTGGATTACTTTTGTCTGAAAAGAAGCTTTGGACCTCTGCCATTATTACCTTAACTTTCTTTTTGTGCTATGGTCACCTAAACTTTGATAAAAGAAAGATAAGTATTGTATGTCTTTACGTTATCTTTGGATTAGGGTAAGTACTGCTTATCTTAATGGAAACAAAATGAGCATAGTACTCATTTAAATCTATGAATATATAGAAAAATAAAAAGAAAATCTAGAGGAGAAAAAATTCATAGTGTTTAACCAAATTATGAAGAAGAAAAAAAGATAAATAAGTGATATATATATATATATATATATATATATATATATATATATATATATATATATAAAATAAATAAATTATCTTCGTTATTTTTTTACATATACTTAAACAATCAATTATAATCCATTATACATAATTAATTATATGTAATATATAATTGTTTATGTCATAACATAATCAATTATATGTCAATTATAATATAATTGATTATATAAAATAATATAATAATAAAAAATTCAAAAATAAATTAAAATAATAATAATTATTATGAAATAAATTTATACAATAAAATTATTTAATAATATTATTAAGGAAATAATAAATAATAGTTAAAAGTTAAAATAATATTTGTTCATAATAATAATAAAAATAAATGTATATAATAACAGTAATAAATAATAGTATTAATTACAATAAATATATAAAAAAATATTTAATGTTTAATTATAATAATAATAATAAATATAATTTAATTATTTATGAATATATTATTTTAAAATAATATTCATAAAAATTTTAACTTAATAATAAAATCATAAATAATAATTATAACCAATAAAAATATTAACCATAGTAAAATTATAGAATAAAAATAGAAAAATAATAATAGGAAAATAAATTATACAATAGTGATAATAATAATATAAAGAATAATAATTTAATTTTAATTAATGAATACTATTTATTGTAAATTTATTTTAAATACAAAAACAAATAATAATCTTACAATTTTATTAATTAAAATATTTTTTATTCATCACATATTATTGAAAATTGCTTATATATATATATATATATATATATATATATATATATATATATATCTATTTTTACTCTCTTTCCGTTAATTCAAAATCAACTATCTTTTCCCTCCTTTTATCCCTTTCTATTCCCTTCAAATCCATTCTTTAAAACAAATAAAACACCTTAATAATTTTTGGTGCATCTCCTCTCTACAAATATAAATTTATCACTAAATTAATTGACATATTTATCGTTAAGGAGCTTAATATTGCTTTGACAGTATTGCAATTTAATATGCTGATTTTCGCACTTTTTCTATCCGTTATTTTTACATATTTTCATTCACTGGTTATCAGTTTGTAAGTTATGAATCTTACTTCTCTTGAGATACAAAGGTTATGAAGTTAATTTGACCAGATATATTGAAATTTTATAATTTGATCAGATATACAAAGGTTATGTACTTATTTTTATGTATATGCTAATAATAATAATTTTTAGGTTTATTTTCTAAAAAAGTGTTTTCTAGAAAATTTGTATAAAAAGATTTATCTATAACCAATTAACAGGTCGGCGATGTTTGTACAAAATCTTGAATTTAGACGACATTGTTGTTGTAATTCTAATCTAACTATCCTGGTAATTAGCAAGATGAATGATTTTCGAAGAACCGAAATCGTATTCTCCATATTCAATCATGTATTCATTAATTTCTTAACCGATAAACTGATAAAGCACAAAAAATTCTTCTATTTTAGAGATGTAAAACATAAACAGAGAAAAAGAGAAGATTATGAAGAAGAAAACGGAGAAAAGAAAAGTATCATCGTACCTCTGAATATGAGATCAAGCGCTGCTTCTTCTGCTGCTGTTGCTGCTACCTTCACTTTCAGACTTCTTCAGAGAGACGAAAAGGTTTATACTAGGTATATATACAGAAAAATTAGTCTTGTCGGTCCAGTGTTTTTCTCTCTTGCTTATGTTTGTGTGTGCAGAAGAAAATGTTTGGCTTAATTATTGGGCAATAGCATCTCTTTCTTTCAACATCTTGTCGATTTGACCCGAGGCTGTTGGTACACGTGGCTTTGCTTTGTGTCATACGCGCCACATTTAAATTCAGAAAAATGAATAAAGATAATTAATAAAAAATAAATGTGTGGTAGTTCTTGAATCTGGTTCTTCATCTTCCAAGGTGGAAGTGTGAAAAAAATACACAAAATTTGAAGAAGATATCCAGGTATCTCCCACATGATGACAGCACCAGGCAAGGAAACGTGTCACAGAAGCAACACCTGTGTAATATTTTGAACAACGTTAATTGCTACAATGATCACTAAACTATCTTCTTATTTCATGATCACTGGGACAAGTTTCTATCACAATTCCCATTTTCTTTGTGCAATGTTTTAAAAAAAGTAATTTATTTATAAAAGAAGTATATTCATGGGATATTTCGAAATTCAAAAGTAAATTGATTTCCACTTGTAATATCAAAGAAAATTAAGGCTTATTTTCTACTTCTATAATTAACTTTAGAAAACTTTTATTGACTAAGGTAGCTATAATTATTGTTATTGTTTTGGAATTAAAAAAAAAAAATTGGAACTAGCTTCACAAATTAAGGTATAATGTTACCCGGAATTATCATAACCCACAAAACGTGAGTAGGTATGAGACGGCTGTGTGCTTCCGTTTACAAAAATATGTAAAATATGTATGAACTAACGTATGGTTCTGATGTAGTCAAACCGATGAAAAAAATCGTTTGTATATTCTACTCCAGATAATTGTTATTAAACAATAATAATAAGTAATAATAATTTTTATATGATTGAAAGTGAGGAGTTGTCATATTCCAGGACATAACAGCAAATGTTTGTTTATTTTTATTAATTTTGAGTGAGAGGAAAAAAAAAATAGTTTCCTCATTAACAAGTATCACAAAGCCCGCTAAGCTTTCTTAATTGTTTAAGCTTTACTCCATTTTATAAATGTAACTAATAATTTGCTGGATTAGAGAAAATAAATGAAATTTTTTGTTTATTACTTTGGATATGATTCCGTAGGTTTTTAAATATAATGAATTTATTATATTTCCTATGCTTAATTCCATTAATTAATCTATGTATGTGTAAACTCTTGCCAAGTGTTACAAAGAAACGTACTGGTTTCTTTAATCATGGCATTGGTACACATATAGCATGTGAACAAATCAATTGTTTGATTGTTTTTAAGCCAATCAAGGTTTGTTTGGTCTTGTGACGACTGTCCATGAAAATGGAAGTGTTTTAAAATTTTAATTAAGGGCAAGATTAGATGACATTGATTCTTGTTACTAGTGAGAACATTTGACATTACACTGGTTAGATTTGTGAATTGCGATTTCAAATAAACATTTCCTAATGATAGAAGTTTTAACATTGAAATTGATGTGTTCAAAATATTTTAATCTATTATATATAATTGCTGAATAGCGACAGTTTTTGTTTTGGATTATCTGGCAATTTTGTGACCATTATTAAAATCTATAACTAAATTATTTGTATTGGTCAAAATGATATATCTTTATCAATAATAATGACCAAATTGTGTAATAGTTTAAAAATATTATTTAAAAAAAAGGCTATCTACAACTTTGAAAAGAAAATGACATGTTTAATTAATATTGAACATGGACTAAGATGAGTTATAATGTATTGATATATAAGAAACCTAAAATATACACATACATTTATATTAATCACAAATCTAACCATATAAATCCAATTATTAGCATAAATTATTAACGAGTCTCAAACAGTTTTTTGGGAGTAAGAAATTTATTATAAAACGTTGTAGTGGCAAATACAATTATAAATAAGGCTAGCAAGGACAGAATTTAAAGTTGGTTATTTATTTAAATAAGACTTTATAAATTAATATAAGAAATAAATAAATTGGATGATATAATAATAATTTCAGTTAATGATAACACGACAAAGAAGAAAGTATAATTAAAAGTTTGAGATTAAGATATATAGGTTTATTCATGTCTATTGTTTGAGTGAGATAATTAGAAAAAAAAAAAAAAACTATTTTCATAATATATGGCAGGGATGAATAATGTGAGTGTTTTTCAATATTCAAGTGATATGGTCATGTTTAGGAGATTAAAAAGGAAAATGTAATGATCGTTAAGATCCGTTTAGTTTCAACGATAGAAAATTAGAGAGAATTGATTTGTACGAAAAGCCCATATTTCAACAAATAAAATATTATTTTATCGTGGGAATCGAGAATAGGAGGGACGAATTTTCTTTCTGCGCATATAGCCAAAATTTGAGGGGGGAAATATACTCGTCCCATAATAAAATAATAATGAATATAATAAAATTATAAAATAATAATAATATAATAAATTAAATATTATTAATTTTAATTTTATAAAATAATATAATTATTAATAATACTAATATTAAAAAACTGAAAATATTAAAAATAATAAATATAATAATAAAAACATTAAATGTTATATAATAAAATATCATTAATAAAATAATTAATAATAAAACAAAATAAACTTATAATTTAATAAAAATAAATATAAAGATTTCAAATGAAAATAAATTATGAGATAGCTATTTTTTATTATTATAAAATAATAAAATTATTTAAATTTAAATATAAAATTTATTCAAAAATAATAATTTTTAAAAAAGTAACCAGTCTCAAACAATAAATTAATATATTTTATAATAAATTATTTTTTAAATAATTACATAATTTAATATTTTCATAAATTTTTAAAAAATATTATCAATTATGCTAAATAAATAAGTTATATTTTATTTTTAGTTATAGTAATAAATTTGTAATTTTATACTTTTATCTATATTAAAATATTTATTATATCTATCACATCAATCACAAACTTTCACGAACTTTTCTCTGAAATCTTATCATCTTTTTCTTAATCCAAATACTTTAACTTTTCACTCACTTTTATCTCAAATCCACTCTTCTAAATCTATTTCCTAATCCAAACAAATCCTAAAAGTGATATGAGAATTTTTCGACTAGTATTAGAACTTAAAGTCAATTTTTTCAAAAGCAAAATTGCAATCTAAAAGTGACATGAGAATTTTTCAACTAGTATTAGAACTTAAAAGTCAATTTTTTCAAAAACAAAATTGCAATCTTTAGTTAAGAGTGGAAGAACATAGAAAATTATGCATAAATGTAAAATTGTAGATTATAAATTTTTATTTTATTTATTTAGGGATTCTCAATTAGTTTAGAAGGGAGGATACATAAAAACTTATTATTTTTAAATTATCAAGAAAAAGAATACCTCTTGATGCATAAAATGCTATCTTTGTAAGAAGAGTGGTTGTTAAATTTGATGTTAGGAATTTTACCTTTGGTTCTTTGAGATACCAAATAAGAAGATAAAGAATCTCATAGAGATTTAAATTCTTAAAGAACAACAATGAAGAACAAAAGAAGGTGTTTGGATAAGTTATAAAAAAACCCTATTAGATAAAGGAACACAAAAAATCAAAAGGTGAAAGAATAATTGAATTTATTGAGATTCTTCTTAGAAAAATAATAGTGACTTTTAAGAATTAGAGTAACTCTTTATAAAGTCCAATTCTTAGTTTTTAAATATGGAGACTAAAGAAATTTGATTAGGAATGATGCAAATAAAAATACTTTAATTTGGTAGAAAAAATTACAAAAGATATGGGAAGGTGAAAGAGGGAGATAAAATGATTTAACTTTAATAAGTCAGAAGAGGACATATTAAATTTTGACTTGAAAATTAAAAGAAAAAAAATAATTTTAGATGATTTTAATATATTGTAACTTATTTTAAGACAAGAATAATAGGAGGTGAGAAATTTAGATAAAAGACTCATGGAAGTTGAGATTGTCTTAGTGAATGAATCTATTTATTTCAGAAAAAATATTACGACAAAATATAATTTTATCGTTAAAAAAGAAAAAAAAGTTACAAAGAATTTAGGAAGATAATTTTGTCTGAAAAAAGATTCTAAAGCGTGAATTTGACATATAAATGTATTAAGAAATATAAAATAAATAATTAGTTGGATCTTATCGGGAAAAGAGTAAAATCCTTCACAATTTTTTTTTCATGGGAAGGTTGTTCAAGAAAAGATTAAATAATCTTAAAAAATATAGAAATGAATAATGAAATTATTAATCAATTTTTTATCGAGAAAGAAAAGTCACCCATTATGTACACCTTTTATATTTTAAATCCTATTACATATAAAAAAAATGAGTAATTATTTTTTAGTTTATAATTAAAAGAAGTTTATAATAAAAATTAATTATTTGTTTCAAGTAAGAATTAAGATCGATACAACCTTTTTCAACATAATAAGTTGTTGCGTTAGTTATGAAATAACAAATTGAATTTACACCATAGTCACTTATCTATAGAATGGACAAACTTTTCTCATTTATATGTATGTTGTAAAAATCATGGTTCATATGGATTAATCATTTATATATATATATATATATATATATATATATATATATATATATATATATATTAATATATATTATAGGGCCGATTTTGATAATTAATGATCTATCCTAATTTTAATTAATTGCGTGTTATATATAAAGTCAAGGTATCTCACTAAATGTAATGTACTAAATATTATTTTGTTCATTATTATTCTATTCATTATTATTCTGTTCGTTATTATTTTGTTTATTATTATTCTGTTATCGAATAATGATACCGAATAATGATAGAAAAGAAAGGGCCCAAGCTCATTAAGCCCACTACTATGCCTATAAACACAGGCTCAGTTACCTTAAGCTAAGTATTTCTAAACTCTGATTTATATCCCTGCACACTCTAACCCTAAACTGACTTGAGCGTCAGAGTGTCTGCAGGACCTCCCTCCTGGGATGGTGGAATTTGAAGCAACACCAAGAGCGATCAAGGAGCAATTCTAGAAGACATTATTGTTGCTGGAGCCAACCGGTCTCTTGCGAGAACAATATATAATAATAATAATAATAATAATAATAATAATAATAATAATAATAATAATAATAATAATGTACAATATATCAAAATCTCTATATTTATATAATTGAGTAAAGGTGACAAAATAATCAATTTTATTTATTTTAGTCTCATTTGTTTTAGTTCCACCCCTCATCAATTAATGAAAAGTAGAATAAAGTATGTAACACCCAACAAAATTAAAGGTTCTACTATGACAGCTAAAGTATTAACATCATGTGTATCTCACGATATTCCATAGTTATCATGCATCAAAATTACATAATAAAACTGAACTGGAATTTCAAAACATATTTACAATATCATATACAAGTTTTTCAAAATAATGTACTATTCCTAACAGCATCCTTCAACCTAGATGATCTCCCAAAGATCCATTTGTAGCACTATTTGCTCCCGTGTCAAGACACGATCATCATAGATAGAAAATCAAACACAATACAACCAAAGAAAAGGATAAGCTAACCAAGTTTTAACAAATAAAAAACATTCAATTTCATGTATCATCACAATATAAGAATCTAACACACTACAAACATGACTCTACTTCCGGAAGACTCGTGCATTGAATAGACCCTGAGATATAAACCTGTCATACATCTCCAAACTAATGAATCATCAATCATGTATGACAGGGTTAATCCTCCTAAGACTTTTCTGACCAGCTATATTTCAAGCTGCAGTCACCCAGTTCAGACCTCCTTCGACTCTCACCACCTAGTAATGATCATCTATTTGATTCCTATTACTAGTAGAGTCAGGATATCAATCGTTATTGATCAGATCCTTAGACAATGCACTTCCTAATTAACCAAGGCACGGGTGTTTTCTTTCCTGAAAACACTATGCCTAGGCTTTGACAAAAAAAATTTATTTTTTTTTTTAGCTTGGACGAGACCAATTTCGCCCAGGCGAAAATACCCCTCGCCTGAGTGAAAATTTAGCGCTTGGGCGAAAGTAGTCCAAAGAGCAAGGTCTATTTTCGCCTTAGCGAAAATACTCTCGCCTGGGCGAGAATACCTCATTGCTTGGGCGAAAGATTTCTCGCCTAGGCGAAAGCACTCCAGAGAGCACACGTGCTCCAGGGACTTCCTCGCCTGGTCGACTGTACCCGTGCTTAAGCGAACTACTTTCTCGCCTGGGCGAGTAATTTCTCGCCTGGGCGAAAACAGTCCAGAGAGCATACTTGCTACTCGAAACCATTCTCGCCTGGGCGAGATGATGTCGCTTGGGCGAATTATGCAGAAAAATCAACAGAATTCACTATATCAGAGTTACCATGCATGCCTCAGATGACTAAATTGGGTGAAAATCAAGCCACATACACGATGAATGATTTACCCTAACACAAATTATCTATTCAACAGATCAACATATCATCAATTTTCATACAACTATCTCATACATGCAATATTCAATTCAACATTTCAGACCTGCATGAAACTTTACCAGATACAAACTGTACAATTACTACAATCATTAACTTCTCTATTCAAGACTTAAATTTGTAAATCAAACAAGCATTCAGGTTAGCTTCCCTTACCTGAATTGTACTAGAAGTTCTCTATAACAGCCCCAAAGCTTAATATCTTTAAGAACTCAAATTTGCACCAAAGAACATCTGATCAACGATCAGACTAAAACACTGAGGAAATGAGCTCACAAAGACACTATGTGATAACTCAGAGGCCACCTCATAAGATAGAAGAAAACGAAAATCTAAAAATGGCTATAAGGGAAGAGGGCAGAAAATGAACTTATTCTAACGGAGATTCTGATCGGGTAGACTTGCTCTATTATCTGTCACGAGTCCAATGGTGGGCTCCGCTTGAGAAACTGATGAGGTATGGAAGTAGAGACTTAGAGAGAAGTCAGAGGAAAAATGGGATTAGGGATTTTAGAGAGATGATGACTTGAGTTGAAATGAGACTTGACTACTTACTTTTTCTATAAATACGCATTTTTAATTTAATAATATAATAATCAAGTGCTCATTTCACTACTACCATTTGTACTCAAATGACAGATTTTCTAGGTTGTTACAAAATATATTAGTATGTCATGAAAGAACACGTATTATAAATATTGATCGATCCATCTTATTAATAGTATATTTATTTAGACGACAAAAAATTAAAAAAATAGAAAAGATTGATTAATATGAAAAAATGGAGAAACCTGAAAAACGAAAAAGTTTATTCTTTCAAACTTTTCCACCTAATATATAAAAAAATTAGGGAAAGTTTAAGTATATCATATATAATAAATTAATTTAATAGATTATAGTTAAATAAAGTATAAAAAAACACATATTATTTATTTTGAAATAATAAATAATTTAAAAATACATAATAATTAAATTTATAATAAATAATAATATTAAAATAATTAATAAAATAAAATAAATTTAATATTTTGTTAAATATGTTTTATGTTAAATAAATAAATCCACTAAAATTATAAAAATAAAAATAAAAATAAGATAATTATAGAAATAAAATACTAATAATATTAATAATAAAAATAAAAAAATTAAAAAATCATAAATAATAATTATAATAATAAAAATATAAATTAATAATAGTAAAATTAAAATAAATCTATAGAATAATAATAAAAAAATATAAAATAAAAATAATACAATTATTTTAATTTTATTTTTATATTTTGAATTATAATTAATTTTATTTTATTTTCACGAAGCGCAAAAATCAAAGAAAATAAAACTAATTAAAAAGTGAGAACAAAACAAATTTTTGCCGACACTCTTTCTTGTCATAGTTGTGAAGATTGGTGAAGAATGTAATCAAGTTTTATTATAAATTTTTATATAATTAATTATATAATATAATATAAAAAATAATAATAATTATTAAAATAATAATAAAAACAAAAATATTGTAATAGATTTATATAAAAATAATAAAAATTATATATTTTTAAAAATAAAATACTAATAATATCAATGTTAAAAATAAAAAATATAATAAAATTATAAATAATAATGATAATAATAAAAACAATAAAATTATAAATAACAACAAAATTATAAATAATAATAATAATCAAAATAATTATAATAATATTAAAAATAATAATTACATTTTAATTTTAATTTTACTTTAAAATAACTAATAATTTTATTATTCTATTAATTAAAGAATAATTCATTAATCATATTTAATAAATTAATCATATTTTATTTTAAATTAATTTTAATTTTTAAATTTATAATCTTACAATTTTATTTATTAAAGAAAGATATTTTAAGAATCATCAGATTAATAACAGACTTTTATAAAGTTTGTTTTTTCCATTTTTTTGTCGTCTCTCTTTTCATCCTAAATATATATATTTTTTGAGTAACTCTCATATCAAATATACTCTTTTCTAATCTCTCAAAATTTAAAGACACCCTAAAGACAAACAAAGCTAGTGAGTTGGTCCTACAACTTCTGTTTTTTTTTTTTTTTTTTTTTTTTTT
>Ga0209489_104422_pt1 | contig 25897 bp, 9 predicted proteins | sample SiratrowhiteBW_FD_187527 | JGI IMG/M metagenome (GOLD analysis project Ga0209489, IMG submission 187527) | Root nodule microbial communities of legume samples collected from California, USA - Siratro white BW (SPAdes) (version 2) | ecosystem: Host-associated > Plants > Roots > Nodule | place: USA... | reverse complement strand
ATAAAAAATATATAATTTTATATATATATATATATATATATATATTTTTTTTTTTTATAAATTAGAGAGATTTGTAGTCACATTGAGAAAGATGCAACATTACTACTATTATTTTAATTAGTATATATAACATTATTCATATTTGAGCAAATACGGTGTGGCTAGGCAATGTTACTTATATCAATCAATTGAAAGACAAACAAGTTAATTTCTTTTAGTACTTTCGTATTTTGTTTTTTACATGTTTATAAGCGTAGAAAAGGATTAAATTATTTATGATGGAGTGTAATATGGAAATTTATTTGATAGTGTATAACCTAGATTTAAAAAATACATTTTTAAATTGTATAAATATATTAAAAATTGTATCTGAAATATATATTCTGAATAAATTATATATTCTGAATTATGAAATCCAAAAATATATTTTAAATTCTATAATTTAAAATATATTTTCAAATTACGTAATCTACAAATATAGTATAAATTGTATAATGACAATATACTTAAATTAAGTAATTCAGGAATTTTTAGATCCATATATATTATAAATCTGAAAATGTATTATAAATTGTATAATCAAATGTACTTTTTAATTGGAAATATATTTTTAATGGGTAATCTAAGATATTTTTTGAATTTCTGTAATTTAAAAACATATGAGTATGAGTATTTTTAGACTTTTAGGGTTTAGTATTTTAAAGATATAAATATATATTTATGAAGGAAGAAATAACCCCATACAATTACAAGTTTTCTTTTCTGGTGGTTTCTTTTACAACGGCAACATTAAAAATTAATTCCTGTTAGAATTTTTTTTTAGTTATTTATCTGCTTCATAACAATTTCAAGTTGAAATTTATACTAGAATTGGTAAGTGTTTCTGAAATTGAATAAAATTCATACAACTTTGCTTTAGATTATGGGTTATTGAAAAAATATTTATAAAGTATTATTTATTAAACTAATTATTTTGAAATTATTAAAAACTAAAATAATAATAATAATAATAATAATAATAATAATAATTATTATTATTATTATTATTATTATTATTATTAAAAAAAGACGAATTTAACTATTGAAGGTGGTTGATATTTTGATGGATTTTTATATATTTAAGTCAGAAAATCTGATTATGTTGTCGATTATGAATCCATTAAATCATATTGGCTATAATTATCTTAATTAATATAATTTATTTTAATGAATTAAATTTATAAAAGTCGCTTGCATTTCTTTTTTTTTAGATTGTACAAAAAATAGTATATTTTTATAATTTTGTAAATTATTTAGACTACAATGTATTGTTATTATTTTAGGTATGAAATCAATTTGTTTTTCAATATGGTTTTAAAAATAATTAAGTACAAATTAAAAAAAAGGAGTGCACATCATCTATGATTTAATGTAATTGATATCATGCAAAAAAAGAGAAAATAATATATATATATATATTATTTTGAGCAATGTTATGTAGGGGAAAATAGAAAAGAAGTGGTCACAAATTTCAATAAATCAATCATATGAAGTACACTTATAAAATTAGGAGAATTGTGTATTATATAAGTTTCATATTAGTTTGTGCTTCGGTAAAAAAAAATGTGTCCTCATATCAAATTATATGTTTGAATGAATTTATTTTAATTTAAGTTTAACTTTTTATAAGCCTGGTTAAAATTAGTAAATGTTGACTAACTTTTTTCTGTTAAAAAATAAATAATAACAAAAATAAATTAATCTAAAGAATACGATGATAGGTGGAATAATAATAATAATAATAATAATAATAATAATAATAATAATAATAATAATAAAAATAAAATCTTCTACCATGAATTTATTCTAAAAAATAAATTAACAATAAATAAATGAGGACAACATTAACTCCTAAATGATCTTAACTATAAATAGGTGAGAATAGCAACACATTTAAAAATAGGAAATCATTCAATAGTAATGATAATAACAAAAAATGAAATTTGTTTATTTTAAATTTTATTGTATTTTAATAAACTAACGTATTTATGTCATCACTAAACTTTTTAAACCAATCAAGATGTACATTACTTTTCTGATAAAATATGATTAAATTAATTATAGTTTAAAATTATTTACCTTAATTTAAAACTAATTTAATTGAATTAAATTTTAAATATTTATATTTATATTGAATGGTCGTTTATAATAATGGATTTGAATTGTAGTACATGGTTAGATCAAAATTAGTCTATGTTGATTGAAGTTAATTTATATTGAAAAATAGATTAAATAAAAGCAATTTCAGTATTTTATTTAAGCCAAAATATCTATTTTAAACAAAAAATAACAATTACTTTAATATATTTTAAGAATATTTGTATTATTCAAATACTTTCAACTTCATACAAAATAAAAAAGTATCAATTGACATAAGAAACTAAAATATAGAGTTTCTAATATATAATTACTAAAACAAAAAGTTTAGATAACTATATAAAGAAAAATCAATTTATTAAACCGTAAAACTTGTCACCTCAACATGTCAAAACTGTACATAACTAGTGGTTATCAAATTTGTTTAAAATCATATTGGGATACAACATAATTCTATAGAATACAACTTAAATTATAAAGTATATGATTACAACTTATCCATTTTCGATTTTTTAAAATTTAAAGTTTTAATATTTTAGAAGCCTAAAAGACAACAAAAGCAATGAGACATTATATCTTCTATAATTATGATTATATCCTCTATGGTTATTCTTCCTTTCTCTCTTGCCCCGTTTACTTGTTCTTTAAACTTTGATATGATAGAAATATGTATGTTTATATCTATATATAATTTTTTTATCATGATATTCTTAACACATAATTTCTTTAATTTCAATAAAAAAAGTTTATATCTATATATAATTTTTTATCATCATATTCCTAACACAGTTTCTTTAATTTCAATAAAAAAAATTATCATATTCCCATCCTAAATAATTTCATATGACAGAAACATGTTACAACAACCAGATCATCTGAAATTCCTTGATTTTCAGTAATTATAATAATATGAAGTGAAAAATGATTTTGACCCTTTGCTAGTTAATTCATCGTCTAATATGCTAATTACATCCATACACTCACTCAAGCTGAGTGCTGCTATTTGCTTTCGATGTTCTCAGTAAAGAAAGAACAGATTTGAAACCAAAACTAAGAAACTACTACACTGAATAAAGCATTATCTGCATAATGCATTTAGAGATTCTTAACTATGGTTGCAGGTTTTACATGGTCTTCTGTGCAGAAGAAGTATAATGAGATTCAAGTTCTTTTAGGTTAGCAGCTGCTTCCTCCCCAACTTTGGATAAAGTGTGATCTGTTTTTTCGGCCAGCTGATTAAATTCAATCCTTCTTTGTTCTACATGATCATTAAGAGAGGCAAATCCTGAAAATATTGCAGTCTGCTTCAGCTCTGATACCAACTTCAACAGAGAATCAGCTGCCTGAACCTGAGTAATAAAGTAATATAAAAAATAAGCCGAAAAAGAATAAATTCCAGTGACACTTGAAAGAAGTAATTTAATATGAATAAAAAACAAAAACACAAATTATAATTCAATTAAGTATGCATTATATAATAAGAGCTAACTGCAACGTGTAATAAGTGTTCCCAGACATAATCTATCACAAGCAAACTTCTCTCGATAGTAATCCTTAAATTCTGAGGTATGAAATTCAAGTAAATATATATATATATATATATATATATATATATATATATATATATTTATATTTATATTTATAAGCATGCTTGCTCAGAAGCAAGAAGAACAGAGCAAAAGCACTCTCACCATCCTAGCAGAACGCATCTCCATCATAAAAGCTTCCTGTGAGTTTCTAACTGGCGGGTCATTTACCTGCAAGACTGCAATGTTAAGTACAAATAACAAGAACAAACTTGACATTATGCTCATAATTTTAGTATGTTAACATATTGAAGACATTCCTGATTGTTTACCCTGGGATCAGAACCCGGCTTAGGTCAGCTTAAAAACTAAATCATCCATAATCCAAGTAACCCCATGTATGCACAGAGGCTGTTAGCACACACCAGCGCATTGATGAGCAGGAAAGAGTGGATGAATAGTGACTATGAAATAAAAGAAACATTGTCTTTGCTAACATCTAGAAGAGAAAATTTAAACAAGAAACTAGTCAATTGGTAGAGACCAACTCACCATCTTCATGAAATCACAAAATCACACAATTTCCTTTTTCAAAGGTTAACCAACTCGGAATAAATTTGTTACTGTCTTCTCGATACATTATGTTTATCTTATAACCAAAATCCATCCCAACCTCCTAATAGCCTCCTACTTGGGCTATGGTAGGCACAAAAAAGAATAAAATCATAACAGAGCCTCGATATAGTTTTGGTCTCCCTTGATCATTCCTTAAGGGCAACTTATCATTATTTCAGCCTCTAAATGGATAAGAATATGTACGGATAGGCGTTTGGGACAGCCAAACTGACATTGAGGGTACTAAATGCAATTTACCCTAAAAGGAAAACATTAATATTTGATTCTGTCAAACGAAACTTGTCTTGCTCATAACTACACGCTAGCAGCAAAGCAACACAACACATCTTCGAGTTGAGAGAGTTTTGCAACAAACTCACTTTCAATATAAGTTTCTCAGCATAAATCACATCACTTCAATATCATTTTCAACCAAAGTCGATTTTGTGAAATTAAATTCATCAACGATTGACTCCTAAATGTTTACTCAAATTTCCATTCACATTACAGTGACCAAACCTATCAAACCGTTTCTCACCATAATTGGTTGTGAAACAAAAATTCAAAAGATTTCTCATCTTAAATTGCACTCTATTAGACAAACAGTTTCACTCATCCTCAATGTCACCCAATGTTATTAAGAACATCTGCAACCTTTGTCAGTGTTTTTACTCTCCACAACAGTAAATTACTGCAATTTTAATGACATTGTGATTTAAAATAAGTAAAGAAGAAAGAACAAATACCCTAGCAACGTTGACGAGGTGGCTAAAGTTATCAACGATATTGGCAATATCGCCTTCGACTCTTTGCAACAGCGTCTTCTGCTTCTGGGCTGCGGCTGCTGCTGCTGCCGCAGTGGGTCCACTTCCGGCACCGGCGCCACCTCCTAACCCCGCTGCTCCACCTTTGTTCATTCTCTTTCAATTAGTATTTACTTCTCAGCGTGGCAAAAATGCCTAAGATTGGGAAGACGGAAAACCCTTCAACTGTGTCTGACGGGTCTTACTCACTACAAGGGTATACAACTAACTAGGGTTAAGAATTTTCAATTGCAATTTTTTTTAGTTTGTCTGTTCAATATTTTAAAATAGATATTATAAGATTTAATAAGTATAATTAAAAATAAAATTGACTGGGTATTAAGATAATGTAGCAAACTGTAAAATATATACAATTGGATAAACATATAAATTATGTAATTTTATAGATGATTGTGAATTTATAGATGATTGTGAATTTATAGAATTAAATAAATTGTTTTATTTATTTTTATATAATTTTATAAAATTTATCATAATTTTGTTTAAATTTTTAATTTTTTAAATTTATTATATAATTTTATATAGCTTATTGTATAATAATTTTAAATTTATATGAATTATGAACGTATATAGTTATGTACTTTATATGATTTATAATTTATAATTAATTTATTTATAATAAATAATAAATTATATAATAAAATAAAATGTAAAAACATGAAAAAATATTTAAGAAAAAAAGAGTTGAATTATATATTTAAAATTTTTGAAATTTTTCACAAACTAATTTATGATAAATAAGAGCAAACAAAGTTTAATCTTCAAATAAGTAAACTTTCCTAAAAATAACATATCAATAACATATAATTTTAAAAAAAATAAAAACCGAGCTATGTTTATATAATAAGATGTTTTATATTATATATTAGTTTGTCCAAAAACTTAAAGTATGTTTAATTGTTACTATTGATTAATCATAAAATATTTTTTAAAAAACGGTCATTCCTAATCAAAGATGTGATATAAACTGTTACAAGTTTGATATCTAAAAAGAAAATAATGTCTTAAAAAATACAAGATAAGAAACACTTATTTTAGAGTCTTAACAAACATGTTAATATTATAAAGGATTCTTAAACATTATAAGAGCTTATTATCATTGTTGTTATAGTGAGTTAACAAACATATTAATGTTATAAAGGATTGTTAAACATTACAAGAGCTTATTATTATTATTGTATAATGAGTTTCTTATTTTTTTTTTTTTTTTAAAGAAGCCTTACCAATTTTTTTGAGTCATTATAAAGTAACTTATTCTTCTTTGTCTTACTCAGTTTTAAGCTTGAATATACATTAAATGCAATATTTATTAAGCAATAGTAAATATACATATGATATCTTCTTTAGATTACCTTTGTGATAGGTGACATTCATCACACCCAAGTCAAGTAGCTTCTTTTCATAGTTGATCAAAGAGAAGGACCACACAAGGCTAATTGCCTTTGTAGGTCTGTTTTCCCCAATTTGAATGGAACATTTTAAGTGCACTTCTCCACTACAAAAATTATATCTAATTGTGCCTAAAGATTTTTTTTTTTAAATATTAGATCTGATATTGGAAAATCTGCAACTTGATTTCTAGCTGGTTGATAAATTTTACACAGATATAAAATTCAATTATATTATAAAATTAAAAAACACAAAATCAACAGTAATAAATAAAAGAAAATACCAATATGTAGTTAGAAGCGAACATCTCTCCACCCCTTAACCAGACTATTGATCTCATCCTTAGTCACCATAGAACCACAAATTGTGCCACTAGCTCATATGTGACTGAACAATTGGTAACTTTTCACAACCATTTTGCAATTTATAGTGCACCCTTTTTGACAATACATCAAAACCTCTACATAGGAAAAACATGATCCTGGTTGAGATAATAATTCAACCTTGACCTCAGCTTAGCTTTATGTGTGAATGGTTATCATTAACCCTACCTCCTCTGACCTTTTTTCAGTACTCACCTCTCATTCCTAACATGCCTAACACTTGCAATACCTTCATATTAAAAGCACAGCACTGAAAAACTACCTTTGACTTCAAGTTTGTTATGTCTACACACTATTTAAGTCAAGGAACAATTTGATCCAAAATACCAAGGACAGCATATTAGTGCTTTTTTCTCTATTGTTTAACAACCTAAGGAATACAAAGAACAAAAATGTATCTGACACCATCATTCTACATATTGCAGAGATTCATTTAGAATTAGTAAGTAATTCTATCTCATGTGAAACTAGTCATATCACATGACAGTTCTGTTTACTAAAAATATTTCTCTTCACTGTTCAACCACACGAACTATGCAGTTTGCACAAAATGATCAACATCAATTTGATTTAGTCGCACAATCAAGAGCTGACCGGGATGGATTATCATATCTAGATTTTCATCGAAGTCATGGGAGAACAGTGCACTGATACCATGTAATCAGTGCTGCCAAAGTATGACCAAACATTAAGAATAGGAAAATCTTGTTTAGGCTTTTTCTGTAGTTAAGAATAGTTTCTCTTTGGTCAATCTAAATACAATAGTTACTTACAGTCCAATGAACTTGTAATTTATTCCAATTCCACCTCAAAATAAGTAAAACACAACAGTTTCTTTCTTCCCACTCTAACAGCAGTGTATATACTACTATCCTCTTTCGAGCTCAAATTTCCTTCATAACTTGCACTGGCCAAAAACCTAACCTTTCCACTTATAAACAAATCAAAACCCACTTTACAGTTCACTGTGCAAATTACTTGACAACACAGATTTTCCCCACTAAGAAGGCATCTCATACACATCCAACTTCAGTCTGCAAGTAACAAACCCTTTATTGACCTGTCACAACTAGAATTCCACTGCCTAATACAAATCACAAAACTTTCAAGAACTCATGCGACACCTCCCTTGTTAACATAAACTGCTTAGAAGCAGAAGTTTTTGCCATCACTAGAACCCAATAAACCAAAGACAAACCAAAACCCATTTCAGAATTCACCCCCCAGAATCACCTAATACCATAACGGCATCAATTTCATAACCTCATCAATTTCTTTCCCCACTAAAAGTACATTTCCATCCTCACCCACCACACTCCACAAGCATCAAACCCTCTTACAAATTCAATGCAACAAAGATATGTCCATCATCCTTCAAATTTTAGATATTGAGAGCTTGGTCTGTCCCTTCCCCCGAAACCCACTTCAAAAAAAAAAAAATTGCTCCCCCCTCTTCCTCCTCCTTCTCATATTTTTTTATTCTGCTAATAACTGCTTAGAGGCAGTTATGCTTGCCCTACTAATATCTGCTGACTACTAAAAAAATTCAGTCCTACTAAAATGCATAAATCCTGGTTCTCCTCTTATAATATTTACTTACAAGAGCCCTAGCATCATCATTGTCTCTAAGATACAGAAAGCAAAAAAAAATATATAAATCCAAAAGAAAGGAATCCACTAAAGCGTTGATCATAAAATAAAATGTCCACTAATTTCATTTTTATATTTCCACATAGCAAGTTCCCTATAGACTGTAGAATTTCACTTCTCATTCTTTGAACTTCCAACATCATTGCAATGTTCTACAAATCACGTGAACCTTTTTAGGTTATCTGTTACTTGGCTGCCAACAACAAAAAGAACAACCAATCAAATGGTTGTAATCCCTTACAGAAAAGCAACCTCCAAGGGCAAAGGCACCATATAACTTATAAGACTGTATAAATGAGTATTAGGGCCCCAGCTGATATAAATTTTACTTTGGCAACCACTACAAGTTCTATTTAATCACTTGTATAATTGACTGTGTAGGATGACAGTAGAAAAACCAGGATTTCTCAATAATTCAAATTTTACATACCGCTCAAATTAACAATCAATATTTCATCAGGAAGACATCTACATGTTGTAGCCGGGGAAAATCTATAGACTGGCATCACATACATCAAAATTATTGCTCAAAGAAATTGAAGCATGTGTCTCTTCAAATGGTAAGTAGCACATTGCAAGAAATTCTGAAGCCCCATACAATAAGAGATTTGTACATTTTAGATGGGACTCAGGCCTAGTAGGTCCAATGCACCGATTTAGCTGTTCATTGTTAGAATCATAAGCAGATATGCATAAGATCCTGTTGTTGTAATCATACAAGGATGACCGGTGGCCAACACTCACGTATGTCATGTTGGCTGCTGCAATCTTTTGATACAAATGAACCTGTAAGCAAAAGCACAAGAAAATGAACTTTAGCACCACGACATGCTCTTTTGGAGGGATGTATAATAATGACAAGGTTAAAAAATAATGACAATGATAATAATATTTTGAAGGGATGCATAATAATGATAATGTTCAAAACATATACTCTTATGGAGCCCTTTATAATATCACTCTAGTATGTTTAGTTTTTATCGAGCTTTTCCATAAAACCTTTTTCAGTCAAAAGCTCTTTCTTCGCATCATTTTTTATTCTATGTTTTTCTTAATCCTAATCCAAATATGTATATAGCCAGCAACTGTGGATCTTGACTAATAATTTTGGAGGAGTTCAAATAATATACTTGAAATTTATATATATTATCATTGTCAATAATAGAACTATAACTGTAAAAATGAGTACTAAATTAATAGAACTATAACTGTAAAAGAAAATCACACATAGTTTGCCCTTCATTACTTCAAATTATTGAATTCATCAATAATTGAATCGGACCAAAAATTTTAGGTTACCAAAGGAAAATCTATGATAAATAAGTTACACTTAAAATTTGTTTATTATGAAAACATATGACAGTTAATATTTCATTTTATGTTCCTAAAAGAATTTCCATACAAAGTATAAGAATACTTAGTTAGAGCATAAGAACTTGAAAAAGAAGACAAGGTATAGCTATTCAAATTCTTATACTCCAAACATTCTCTGGATACGCAAAAAGGAATTCCTTTTGCAGACGAAACAGTAAAAGCTCGTGTATAAGCATAATATACTATGAAACTAATATTTCATCGACAATTGGGGCAATAGAGAGTTACCCTTTTCTTTTTCAGAGGAAGACATGAGTAAACACAATGAATTTTTGTTTTCCTTCATTTTTTTCTTTAGAAATGGAAGAGAACAAATGAGAACTAAGTAGAAGCAATAAAGGTTAGTTGCAGTGATTTTATTCGGAGAGTAAGTATTCTTCTTATGTATTAACTCAAAAGTGTCTCTATTAGGATCTAGTAATTACACAGGGACATCCATATTCACGCATGAGTGAGAATGTTGACTATGGTGCACAGATGTCTGGAAATTTTTTTTCCTGTTTTTTCTTCTTTTACTTGATGGGGAGATATTTTTTTATTTAGGCATATGTTTTGATATATATTATTATATGGACTTAGGAATTCAACAGTACCTCATTGGCCTCATCAAGTGCACTTGTAGCCTCATCCAGTAAAGCTAATTGAGGCTTTGAAAGCAAAAGACGAGCAAATGCAAGGCTTTGCTGTTCTCAGAAAGAAAGGACACTAGACCATTCACGTGTGGAATCTAAACTGAAACGAGCCAATAAATGTCCAAGGCGTACATCCTCTAATACCTTTACCAGTTTATCTGTTGTTGGCTTCATAGGCTTATCAATTGTATTATCCGAGTTTGGCAAGTTTGTCAAGAAAGGAAGCACATCTGCATAACAATTTTCAACACTCAATCAGCAAAGCTTACACAATTTCAGCCAAACTACTAAACAATAACAGGGATATAAATTAGGAAGGATTTTTCTATTTAATCACATTAAATAAAAGTATCTTTTTCCAGCATCATCTGATCAAATCAGCTCATTCATAACAATGTGGTACAATAATACCCTTAATAAGATGAATTATAACAATTTAGCAATTAGTACCTGTAGCACCTTACAAATCAATGCAAAAAATTGATCACTTTGATATTATTTGTTCACCTGATTATAAAGTCAGGACTCTACATGAAAGGGAAACAGATACATAAGAACACTGTACATAGATCTGGATTGATGATCCTTAAAAAAAAGGGATTGATTTTTTAGATAACAACCAAGATCAAACTGTCTGACCAACAGCTAACATGCAACTAAAAGGGACTACGTTTGCAAGATTCTAGACAGCTCCAGATCCCTTTCACCGAGGGCAATGAAAGTTCAGTTTTCAAGAATTGTTTCTTTAATAGGACGAAGGTTCATACAATTTCAAACCATGCATCTTCAGAAAAACAATAAAAACAATTGGGAAGCCCGGATTGCATAGAAATGCAATGACAAAGGATACCAGAAATGGCGATGCATTCTTCAATCTGACATTGCATAAAGCGCCGCTCTCATTCTCATGTCTCCGGGTTCACCAGATTCCATTTGTTGAGAGAATGGACGCCAGTTGTAAATTGCAATCCGAAGTTGATACAGGTATTTTCGTCCAAATAATTAATACAACAACCTCACATCAAGCTGGAAAGATTGAAGCACTTGGAATCAGCTTCAAAGTGTCCACGCAAGTTCAAAGACCAGCAACGTGGAAAACAAAGAAGACGATCTATTGTAAGATCTGCCAATTAGCACTACTGTTCAAAAGTGCCAACCATTACTACGCCAATAATTTCTTGCGTTTTCAAGGGAACGGGCATGTTTGATCTTCAGAAACAGCTTGTAAGCCATCTCTGTTTTCTCTGTAGCAACCAGCCTGTTGCTCAGTTTACTGTATACTAGCCTGCTTGGGCAGAACCCCTTGCGCAAAGCCTCCTCCATAACAAGAACAGCATTTTCCAGTTGTCCAACATTGCAAAGACCACTGATGATGTACTCATAAACTTCCAAATCTGAACTATACCCACATTCCTGCATCTCCTCCCATATGCTCAACAATGTTCCACATTTTCCAACCTCAGAAAGCCGCTTAAGCAGTATCTTATAAGCTTCCATTGATATCACACACCCTAATTTTCTTGCCTTCTTGTATATCATCAAAGCAGCATACGGTGGACCATAGCCACACAATCGTTTGATAAAGGCTGTTATGGTCCCAGTAGATGGCACAACACCTCGCCTCAACATCTCATCGAACATCTGAAGTGCATCAGCCACTTTCCGCACTCTGAGTAACCCAGTAATTATTCTTTCAAACGTGCCAAGATCAGGTTCACAGTTATCACTCAACATCCCCTTATAATACTTCATACACTCCTCAAAATCCCCAACAGACACAAAATTGAAAATCATTGCATTATAAGCAGTAGTATCTGGCTGGCAATTCTTCTGCCTCATGCCACAGAAAACTTCAACAGCCTCATCCATTCTACCTACCCTCCCCAAGCTCTCCATAAGGAATCCAAACGTCCTACAATCAGGTCCAACCCCATCAGCCTCCATTTCCCTCATGATCCTCTCAACCTCACCCACCTTACCAATCTTAGACCACCCCCCAGCAACCACATTGTATGTACCAACATCAAAACACACCTTCCCCTTCATCGAATTCAACACGGAATTAGCAGCACCAACATGAGAACGATGACACAGACACGACAAAAGCACGTTCAAAGCCTCGGTGTCACGCCGAACACCGAGCTCATCCAAGTTCCCAAAGATCTGAATTGCCCTAGACACATGACCAGCCCTAACAAAACTATCAATAACAATAGACAACATCAACAAATCACCATCAATGTCACGTTTCCTCATGTCCCACAACACACCCATCATAAAAGCAAAAAACTTTCTTCTTCCTAGTGCCTTAAGAATCACATGGTAACTACCAATGTCACTGGGTACCCCTGGTTGTTTAACTGCCCAGTTGAAAAACGTGACCATGGATTCACCACTGAGGTTCCCATTGTTGAGTACTTTACCGAGAACGTTAACGTCGACGTCAGCACCAACGTTCGACAAAGCGGTTTCGATTGCGGCTTTGCCCTGTAGCTTCTGGAGGAAGACTCCGCGCAGTTTGTCTTCCGGAGGCAAAAACGCGTCCACGGGTTTCGCGTCAGGGTGCGGCGGTTGGAGGGGTTCTGAAACGGGGTTTTGGGATTTGGAAGTGGGAATGGGGAAAAGGTGGGAGATTTGGTCGAGGATGAGGCGTTCGTCGATATGGGGATGGTGGTGGTGCGGAGAACAGGGCGGCGCGTGGAGAGATGAGAGTGGGGAACGGCGCGTGGAGGTAAGATGGTAGTGGTGCGGTTTGGTGAAGCTCGTGAGGAAGCGGAAAGATCGAAACGACATTGGGGCGGGTGAGGATCACGGCGGTTGATCGGACATCAATGTTGCACAGAACTTGGAATTTTCGACCACCAGCAAAAATGGTTATTAGAAAGGTAAAATATTTTGTCTTTTGTTTCTTCTTACTTAAAAAATAATAATTATTTAATGATATGTAAACATGTCAATTTTTTACCATTTTTAATTTGTAATTTTAATGGTACCGTTTTAACTCTTATTTAATTAAAATACTTTTATTAATTAATAAGATATATAGCTAATAAGTATTTGAAAAGAATGAGAAGAAGATTACTTTGTTGGCGTAAGAGAAAGTTTAATAACATTATTCGTATCAATAATATTTTTTATTTCATTATCAAAATTAACAATACTCATTTCTAAATCAAAATCAAATTAATTCTAAATCAATTCCTTCTTAAGTATCTAATCTAGAGTATTATCTGAAATAAATATTTATTCTGTAAAATCACTAATTCTTTTTCATTTTAGTGAATTAAGTTTTTTTTGGCTTTTAAAGGAATTGCTTTGAAAATCAAAAGGTTAGACATATAAATAGTAAAAGATATATAATTGGAGAGGATTGAATTATATATTTAAACATTTTGAAAAACATATTTTAAACATACATAGTTTGTTGATAGTTTTATATTTTTCAAAAACTATTTTGAAAACTTAATTCGTAAAACTCCACTTCTTTTGTTAACTTAAGACAATAAAATGTAATAAACAAGAGATAAAGAAAAATAAAGAATTAAACTTATAATATAAATATTATTTACATTTCAATCATTTCTAGCTAAAAATAACATAAATATTATATAAAATTCAACCATTTCTGATTAATAATCTAGGTGTTTTTTGAACCATAACTATTTTTGGTTAAATAACTCAAATTATTACTTGGAATGTAATCACTTTTGGCTAAAACTGATATTTTTTTTTTGGACAACAATCATCTTAGCTAGACAAATATTTTTTTTTTTTTTTTGTAAAATGGTGTGATCTAAATGGTTATAGGGTTTGCTCACTAATGAGAGGATTAACATTTTCTCTATACAAAAGATAAACACTCTTTTAGATTGTTAATGAAAGTTTTTATGAACACACAAGGATTTGAGCTAACAACATTTGAACACTTTAGAATTGATTCTCTTCTCTTCTTCTTGAAAGGGTAGCTTTATACAGAGCATAAAAGAAATAATTAATAATTGTTGCAAATATTTTTCTCAAGAGCTTCAAACTCAAGTGACCATCTTAGTATATTAGATCAGTTGGAATATAAAGGTATAATAAATGTGTTTCATGTAGTATTAAATTTTAACTTCAAACAATATCTCAATAGTTAGCAATACTTATCCATCTTAGGTCAAATAGATTTTTACTCAAACTGGAGTAAAAGTAAAAATCTAAGTTAAGATAGTTGTTGGTGCAATGTATCTTTAACTTATCCCAAAAGATATTAATATTGACATGTGCTTAAGTGAATCCTCTTGATAAAAGACAAAAATATTCTTTACATCACAAAATAAGCTTGAAGAATATTTTAATTAAATATAAAATAAAGCTTAAGAGTGTCTTATCATTTAATGAACTTTACTTATTACTACAAAATGTTATATTATTTGTCACATGAAGTACTGTCTTACATTATCTATATTTTGTAAATTACACTGTTTTACAAATAAAACATGTTTATATTTTATATTTTATTACGAAAAACACTTAATCAAAATTATTTATCACTTAAGAAGTAATAACTTGTTCTTAATATGCTTAATTCACAAACAAAATATATCATTTTGTAGATTATCAAAGATTTGTCAATCTAGCTAAATATCTTAATATAACCATCAAAACGGTAGATACATACTACAACAAAAATAGGAAACCAAACATTTAATGAACATATAAAGAGTAAGAAAACTTACTCAAATTTTTTTTTAATAATATCATGTTATTCTATATTTTGCCACCTTCTAATCCATATCCTTTAATAGAATAAATTTTTTTATAAATAACTTTAGAAAACTAGAGAAAAGAAAAAAAGAAAGGTTAAGAAATGACTTTAGAGAACTAGAGAAAAACATGAGATTTTAAAGTTTAAAAAAACAATTTAAATAAATGAAAAATAATTTTATATTATACTTAAATATTTTAACTTTTAAACAAGAAATTATTCATTCTCTATTTAATTTAAACCTTCTCCTTTATACTCATAAACTAGTCCTTACATTATGCATGACATGCTAAAAAAGAAGTAAAAATAATAATTGAACATGCGGACATAAATAGAATAATTAAATAACATTAATCCAAACTTTATAAAATGACGCCACCACCTGGTTGACTTTTTTTAATAAAATAGAATACATCATTATATTATTTTCTAAAGTTAAGAATTCAATAGAATTATAAATTTAATAATTAAAATTTATATAATTATCATCTATATATTCCAATCAATCTTTATAACTCTTCATTTTAAAGTGCCACATAATAGGAGTCGTTTTCCAAACTAAAAATTCTTTAATTACTCTCGATAGTTTAATAGTATAAATGAATAGTAGTTATTCGCTATTTTTTTTCAAAATATTATAAAATAAAAAGTGTTTTTGAGGGTCAAAACTAGAGTAAGTGGGTAATAATAATTAAGGTACTGAGATTGAAGATTTAAGTAAGTTTGAATAGTTGAGTTTCTGTTCTCAATTACTTACATTTGATTGTATATGTATGAAAGAGATATAGAAATGTTAAAAGTCTTAATTAAAATGTATAGATTTGTTTTAGTTTATTAAAAAGTGTTTTAGTCAATTAAAATGTTTTCAAACTCGTTGACTTTACAAGCTAAAACATTTTAATTGATTAAATCTTTGTTTTACATGATCAAAATTACTTAACATTTGAAAGAACGAAGTTGACTCTATTTTAGCCTTTTAAAAAGTATTTAATCGACTAAACTAAAAGCGCACTTTTAAGTAATTTTAGTCATCTAAAAGTTTATTTTAGCTAACTAAAAAGCCGTGTAACTTCCCAAAGGTTTGTTTTAGAAGTTAATTTAAATGGTTAAAACTATTTAACCTGAAAGTTATATTTCTTACTCCTTTTTAAATAAGAATTAAATGAAAGTGTAATATATGAAAATTTTTAAAACATCGCGAGTGGGAGCTTTTGCATTCTAAAAAACATATTTTTTGAGTTTTTGTGCCAGTTTCATGTCATCAAAATCATAATTTGATATTTTTATCTTGAAGATCACTATTATTTCTCTTTTAATATTTTGAGTTTAAACTTTTCACGTGATTTTTTTTTTATGTATTGTTTCATGTTGTTTGTTCTTGATAAGGATGATCTACTATATATCTAAACACTTTACTATGTATTTAAAACAAGTATTAGATTCTATCTAAATCAAACATAAGCCAAGACAAAGAAAATTAAGATTTAATAAGTTTAAAGTTAATCTTAAGAAAATGAAAGATGTAAAAAACAAAAACAATTGAGGTCTTAAAAGACTTAAAGATGAAAAAAAAAAATTACTAGTTTAATAAAAGTTTCTTTTAATTAAAGTCAACTATAATTTACTATTATCACCAAATTTTTATAGATAAGTGTTATTTAGCATGTTAATATTGCTTTATTTACATTGATGGATTCTACATACAATTTTTTTGTTAATATTGAACAAAATTATTTTTAGTTGATGTAAAATATGATTTTTTTCTCTATTTTCACAAGTTATTTTTTAGTCATGTCTTCCACATTTTTATTTATACAAATGAGAATATTTTTTGATCATATTTTTTTATTGAATTATATAGTGACTATTTTTGAAATATTGTATTTAAATAATAAAATGTAAAACTTTTTATTCAAATAAAATATATAAAAAAGTAAATAATTTGAAATCCAAGCTCAATTTTAATGCATTTATATTTTTTTAAAAATAAAATTTGCGAGTAAAACTTTAAAAGCAGAAAAAGAGAATAAAATAAGAAAACAACATTAAACTGCATCAGGTTATTTCCTCTTAGGATCAAAGAAGAGTGTGTATGTCTACAAAAGGTAACCCTAATCACCATGTCATCACCCATGCTTATGAGTTGGAAAAAGCAAGTATATCTTACTTCTAAATTGTTTTCCTTTGCAAAATTGTACTATACGACCAAGAGAGTCATCGACCTTAGTAAAGTCACTGACCAATATTAGATGTTCAAAACAACAACATACAACTAACATGTCCTTAGGTTAATACAAATTCTGATGGGCTAATTCCTCATCATTACTTATCTCGAATTCTACACCACATCTATGACAAACAACAATATTTTCGTGTGTTTTACGTCTTCTCTTTTACAAAATGCAGAAAAAATTATTACCTGTTAGATCAATCACCACTATAAATAACAGAGGGGAATCACGTGAATAAAGGTACGTTTATCTTATCCTTCAACCCCTAATCTCTATTATTTGATAAGCGTTAATTAGTAGTTTGATTCTAGGCATATTTGAATTGATTGTGTTATTAATTAGGTAGATTTTGTTATTAATTTGATTAAAATTTGGATTTTATTATCTTTTATTGTTGATTTTGTTATTTAATGCATTTTATTGTGTAAAGAGTGAATTTTGTTGAGAATTAGGTTAAATCTGAAGAGAGAACAAAGGCGCTAAAATAGAGTAAAGAAGCAAGAGAGAACACATAAGTGACTTTTCGCTTAAGCAACAAAGACAGCCTGAGCTAAAACTTACTTAAAATACTTTTAGAAGAAAACCCTAATTGAAGGCGTCAAGGCTGTTGGAGCACGAATCACGAGATAACGACTGCAAATTGACCTAATGCAAGGAGCGAAAGTTATAAAAGGCTAGAGCTAGGTCAAAAGGACGATTTATCACCTATCACTCATTAGAGACTCTTGGGAGCATCGTGGCGGCCAAAGATCTTTTCTTTTTCTTTAGTTTGTATTCCATGGCTACTATGAGTAGCTAACTTTCTTACTCTTGGGATTGAATGTAATTTCTCAACTTCAAATACACTCTTATATATTGGTTTGATATCATTTAATTCAATTTACCTTTGTTTTGACGTTTCATTTATATTTTGACCTATCTTATTCTTGTGACTGGAAAGCACTTTTTGAATTTGGAACTAAACGTAAACACATTGCATGTATAAGTTTAGGGATGAATTATAGTGTAATGACTGCTTATAACAACTGATCTTAATGCTGATTAAATTATTCTAGTAACTAGGAATATAAGCTATGTATTTTAATTTATGAATTTCAATGCTAGAGGAATCAGGTTGTAAAGGATTTTATTTGCGCAGATTGGTAATTGGAAAAGATGATATTAAATTAGGTTAAGAGTGTATGCGAAAGAGAGTATTATAATTCAATCCCAAGGCCTTTATTACTATTGATTTATCACAAGTTATTATTAATTGCTTTGTTAATACGTCATAAATTACTCAAACTCAAATCATTATTAAGTATTTCCATTCATAAGACAATTGATATTGATTCAATTTACAAGCATAAATTCCGTTCCTTGTGGATACGATACTTGACTTATTGTCTATATTACTTGACGATTCAGTACACTCGCTGAAAAATCGGTAACATTATTTGAGAACTGACTTTAACATCGGAGTGCCTTTTATAGGTACCTCCCCTTGTTTCATATCAACTGTTGGAGACCGAGAATCGAGAAGGAAACTTTGAGAACTAGCACCAAGGAGGAATTGTTATAGGCTTTAGAAAACATGTTTATCACATCTAAGAATCAATTCTCAATTAGATACTTGTTGGAATCCTCGAGTGGACATACAAGGGAGATTTAGTATCTAACCTGGGAGATGTGGATCCAATGAGTATCAAGTCATGAACCACCTCATATATAAGAGACTTGATGTCATCTCCAACCCAAAAACTTAAGACAATAGGTTTGTGGGTCTTTCTCCTTATATATTATTTATCTCACTCATCTTCACTCAATGTGAGACTCCTTATTGCACACTTGAATTCCTCACAATCTCCCCTTCAAGTGTTAGTTTTCACACAATGCAAACTACCCCTCCACTTCAAAAGTGTTCTACCCATGAGTCTCTCTTATTCGTATAACACCTCACAAACGACGCCAATTGTTAGGTTCCTCGAGTAGACATACTGGTGATAGTCGGTACCTAACCTAAGAGATGTAGATTTGATGAGTCTCGAGCCATGAGCCAACCCATATATAAGAGACCTTGACATAAACTCTAACCCAAAACCTTTAAGCAATGTATTTATGGGTCTTTCTCCTTATACACTACTCATCTTAGCCATCTGCACTCTATACTTGACTCAACACTGGAATTCTTCACTATCTTCCCCTCAAGTGGTCTCCATACATTGCAAACTCCCCTTCCACCTTGAAAGTGTTTTACCCACTAGTCCTCTATTTATATAACACTCTCTATAAACGATGGTAATTGTTGGGTTCCTCGAGTAGACATACCGAGACGAGTGAGTACCTAACTTGGGAGAGGAGAACTCGATGAATCCAGAGCCATAAGCCAATCCATATATAAGAGATATTGACACCACCTTCAATCCAAAACCCTAAAGAAAGACTTATAAACCCATTGTCTTAAGGTTTTGTGCTGGAGGTGATGTCATGTCTCTTATGTATGGGTTGACTCATGGCTTAAGACTCGCTGGATCCACATCTCTTAGGTTATCGACTCTTCCTAGTATGTCCACTTGAGGAACCAAACAATACTCTTCTTCCTCAACGTGGAATGGTATTAAACCTTGGCTACACTTGGTTAAGGACAATTCAAAATTGATGCCTGTAAATTGATCTAATATTAATTTTTGGAATGATGTTTGGTGTTCTGATGCATTTATTTCTCAATTGTTGTAGATTCCTAATGAGATTATAGAACAACTAAAAGCCAAAGTGATAAATGCTTGGAGGGATCAATAAGAGATTCCTTAGGTTGTCCTAAATAAATTTCCTAATCTTTTAAATTTTTTGAATGATTTGGCTTTGGAAGATTACGAGGATGAATTAGTTTGAATTGGGTTGGAAGATGGTATCATTTCTCATAAAATGACTAAAGAGTTTACCCATGTTAAACAATGATCTCATGATTAGTCAAATAACATATGAAGTCTTTACATTCCTCCCGAAGAAGTTTAGTGCTTTGGAAAGCCTTGCATAGCAGATTACTGGTTTATTTGTTGTAGCAAAGAGAAATTGAGCTAGATTGATTTTCTAATTATGTTCTTCCATATTGGAAAGTACATCTCATTTGTTTTTACACTGTGAAACCGCTACCAGATTTTGGAATTGGATGAACAAATTTTTCAAGTGTGAAGTCCATCATAATTCTTTCATGGCTTTGCTATAGATTTGAGAGGATAAGTGCAAGTATTAAATTATTAACCTTAAAAATTTTCTTTAATTAATATCATTTGAATTATATAGAAGATGAGGAATAATCATAAGTTTGGTAATTATATCATTTTTAAATTGGATTTGGCTATAGTAATTGGGAGGTGTGATCATGTTAAAAAAATTCTAAAGGTGTGATGCATGACTTCATTGAAGAATTCATGCTTTTAAAATACTTTGTTGTCTTTGGTCATGTTCAAAAGACTCCTAAAGTTTTGACTATTCTTAGGAAGACACCTTTTGTTAGATGTATGAAATGAAATGTTGATGGACCTACATGTGGATATCTGGATTTGGTTATTGCAATGGGATATTTAGTGTTGGGGGATTTATGGGATTTCATCTTTCATCTATGTAGCCTTAGCTTTTAATGTTGAAATTATGGATTTCATTCTAGTCATTGAGCTTGTAGTTGTTAGAGGTTTTCTTTACAAATCTGGTGCACTTTTGCACTATTATTATGAAAATGGATAAATTTCATAAATTACATAAATAGATAAGTCTTGTTTAAGGAAACGACTCTGTTGTGAAAAAATATACTTCGAAGCACAATTTCATCATTAGAATTTTTGTTGTTTTTATTGAAGTCGTGCTTAGAAATACAACTTTTGATTTTTTTTTTTGTTTTTTTTGCATTGAACTGAAATTATACTCCCAAACACAACTTCTATTTAAAAAAATTATTTTTCTAAAATTATGTTTACAAGCATGTTTTCTATTTTTTAAAAATCTTTTCTCGTCGTAGTTTTCAACTCCTTTTATCAAATTTTGGAATTACAAGTCAATTCTATTATACATATTATATTATATTATACATAGTTCATGAATCTTGCAAGCCAAATTCCATATAAAAATAATGAATAGTCACCATTATCTCCAATACACATTGTTTTACTAACGTAACACTGTAGCCCCTTTCATTCCAATAATACCTGTTAGTGTTGCACCACTCTTTTAATATATATTGGGACTAATTTTATGCAAATACTGTTCATTTCAAGAATAATTTTAGCAATAAAAATAGTAACTATAATTAATAATTAAGGACAATAAAAATCAGCAAAACAAATGAAAATTAATCTTACATAACACTATTAAAAATTAAATAAATCCTCCAAAAAGATATATCACGAATGCTCTACCAACTCCATCAAAATTAATCCTACATAACACTATTAAAAATTAAATAAATCCTCCAAAAAGATATATCACGAATGCTCTACCGACTCCTTTGAGAAAAAAATGTTTTATATGTAAAATTGGTTACTTTTTCATTTTTTTTCTATTTGTTTTTTCAAATAAATAATTTCATTTTATTATTTTTCTTTTTTTATCTACTTAAACCTAGTTAGATTATGGATAACAAACTTTTTAACAGGAGTTCTAAAGAAGAAGAAAAATATCTTAAAAAGTTAAAGTTACATGGAAATACAAGCGCATTTTTTTGTGATAATAAAAATAATATAAAAAGTAGATATTTTAACAATATTAAAATAAAAATGATTATTAAAATTTATATTAAAGTTTAAAAACTAATATAGAAAATGTAACTGTAAAAATAAATATTTTTTTATTAATTTTTATAATGATATAATTACAAAACACTCTGATATAATAATCATTTTTTAAGTATATTTTTAAAATAACAAAATCAATAAAATAAGTTGTGTTTGTAAAGGTAAAACTGAATAGGAACATCTACACCAAAGAATAGTTATTTTTTTATATATATAATAAAATTAATAAAATTGTTTGTGTTCATAACAGTAAAATAAGTAAATTAATTTTAAAATATAACAAAAGAAGTTATTTATTATCCTCTCTTATTTTGAAACCCTTTGGTACTTACATAATTTAGTTTAGTTACCTCCCAATTGCAAATTTGCAATTAGCAGCTATCATCGTCTTTGTAAACACAGAACAAAATAACACGCAAATCAAGTCACAACAATAAATCCAAATATTTCCCATAGTTTTGGATTCCACAATCATACAAACTTTCCAAAGAAAAGCAAAAATGGATGCTAAAGAGGAGTCTCCGGCGCCGGCAACATCACCGGCCGTGATACACCCGGCGGTGGCACCACTCTCCTTCCTTCTGGGCACTTGGAGGGGCCAAGGAGAAGGAGGCTTCCCCACTATACATTCCTTCTCCTATGGCGAAGAGCTCCACTTCTCCCATTCCCCCAACAAGGTTTTCCTGTCTCTTTCTCCATAAACACTATCTGGGTCTCTTGAAGTTCAATTTTTTCTTACTGGGTTTTTCTTTTTTAAGAATTTCATTTTGATACACCATTAGTTTACATGGTCAATCAATTCAAAATTTTTCCACATTTCAAAGTGAATCAACTAGTACGAGGTTGTTTCAGTTTATCCAGTAGTCTTGGTTCAGATCCTGAATATGCTAAGGAAGAATTTCGCCCTTTATATCTTACTGGTAAGATTGTTTATTGTAAAATACAATTGTGACTCAAGCAAAGAACTTTTAAAGATTATCCGAAACATGATGTTTAAAGTGATTATTACGGAAAAGTAATTAACTTTAGTTATGTGGCAATGAAGTATTGAATTACATTATTTGTGTTTTCCAATTGTATTCTTTTTTTGATCATTTGAAATGACGTATGTGAGGACTTCAGTTTAACTCATCTTGTCTCTTTTCTTTTTGTGTGTTGTTGTGCACTGATTTTGTTTATTTGGTTTGGTTGTGTTTGAAATGGGTGTAGCCTGTGATAGGGTACACTCAGAAGACATGGAAACTCAGCTCTGGAGAGCCTATGCACGGTGAGAGTGGATACTGGCGTCCTAAACCTGATGGCACCATTGAAGTTGTGATAGCTCAAAGCAATGGTCTTGTGGAAGTTCAGGTACTATTTTTCAATTTGATTTGGTTTTTGTCACGGATACACTGTTTGACCAATCGGCTTCATACTTGTCTCTGGATACTCTGTATGCTATAGGAATGGTGGGTTTAGAAGCTCCATGGACTCTTAATTTGCATAACTCCTCAGTTTAAATTGTGAGACAACTCAATTTGAATAAAAGAGTTAGTGACTTGATAAATAATACCCTTTGGATCAACCTAAGTCCTTGAATTTATTTCTTACTTGTCAAACTATAACAAGCACATGTTTATTATTTGTATTTTGCTCCAAATAAACTCTATGGCAAAACACTCCACTTCATCTGCTACATTTCGAGTCCCAATTTTCCAAACATTGCATTCCATCCATTCTAGCCAGTTGCTTGCAAGAGTCATGTTGCAATTGCATAAATTTCTTTCTATATGCATTGATGCATAAGTTATGCAAAGCGTTATGTATATACTGTTTATGTTGTCATGTTGAGATATGAGGTTAGTTATTTTCCAGCTTCTCGTTTTTTATTCCCTTCGCTGCCTTTCTCTGCTATTAACGTGTCATTTGACATTGTGCTTCCAGAAAGGGACATACAGCTTTGAAGAGAATATGATACAACTTCAGAGTGAAATGGTGGGAAATGCTTCTAAGGTAATCTAAATTAGTATTTCCCAAATGCAATAATACTAATGTTGATGATGTCTCATGCTTATGATTTCATTGTTCACATACATTACATTCTAACAATGATTGAATTGCTTCTTTTATGTTACATTTAAGAAACAACCATCTTAGTAAGGCGTCTTCTGATATTATGAATGCATAAAAAAAAATAGTATTGGGAATATTTCTGAAGAAATTTTTTTATCACCATCTATGAGGATTATGGTTTTTATGTGATGAACAAGGATTGACTTATAATGTGGAATCACTAGAAATTTAAGAGGATGAATGAAATTTAGATTTATGTTGTAGAATTTGTGTTGGAGACAAAAGAAACCTATTAAGAGGATGGATAATGGTAAATAAAAATACCTAATATATATATATTGAAAAAAACTTGTGAATGGGTATCAAATGAAGCATTGTGAAAGCCTTTGGAAAAGTAGTACATGACTTATATTTCGGTCATGCAGCATTATAAAACATCTGTGATTGGATAATTATTAGTGAGAAACTTGGAGGTGAGACTAAAGTCTTTTCTATAAGAATAGGATTACATCATGGCTCAATTACCAAGGTCAACATAAGACTATCCTTAATTGTATGCTTCTTGTGGATGATATAGTTTGGATTGAGGAATCAGAGGAAGATGCTTTTGGTAGATGAAGTCATTCAATGAGCTTTTCAGTTTACATATATTTTAAATAAATTGATGAATTACTGACTAATAGTAATCCAAATTGAAGTAATACCTCATTTTGTTTTTTTCCTTTTGGCAAAAGGTTTTTATGTGATATTATCATGCAGATTCTTATCATTGCTTTTTATTCTCTCCTTAGATGGTATGTTTTGTTTACTATAGGAAATTTTTTGTCCTACTTCACTCTATACCCGAATGGTAAAAGAAATTATATAACTAAATTATATTAAGGAAACACCTTGCTATCAACCATACTACTTTGATTAAAGAAGAAAGTTGTGGGACGAGATGGAGTGTCTCATTTCTTAGTCTTGTGTGGTATTCCTACATGGTATGTGAAAGCTGGAAGTGTAATGTCTCTCTAGGTAATAATATTGAATTTACAAGAACCACATGTTTGATTTTGTAGTTATCTTATCTCTAATCTAATTTAAGGGATAAGTAACTAAATTGGGTTTTCAATTTAAAATAGAAATTCAAGGAGAAAATTTGGAATCAAAGCAAGAATGCAATTTAATTTGGATAAAGTTTCAACCAAGACTTCTTATTGACAAACTTCTTTATCTTCATAATCTTTTTACTCTCTTTGAAGATGATTTAACCTAAGAATAACTCCTATTCTTGTAAGGTTTTTTTTACTAAATTGGTGTAATTGTGCACTGTAATTACATAAATGTTTAAAATTTACAAACATGGGTAAGTCATGCTTGCAAGCATGATTTTTAAATGAAGTAGTGCTTCCAAGCACAAATTTTGGGTCAAATGTTTTTTTTTTTTTTGGTTAAAATCATGCTTTATGGCATGAATTTGGTTTTATTATTGTTTTTTTTTTTAAAGAATGGTGTTTGCAGGCTGGAATAGGATTTTTTTTTTAAAAAAAAAAACTATAACAAAACAAAAATTTATCTTTAAAAATTACT
>Ga0209489_104421_pt1 | contig 25906 bp, 19 predicted proteins | sample SiratrowhiteBW_FD_187527 | JGI IMG/M metagenome (GOLD analysis project Ga0209489, IMG submission 187527) | Root nodule microbial communities of legume samples collected from California, USA - Siratro white BW (SPAdes) (version 2) | ecosystem: Host-associated > Plants > Roots > Nodule | place... | reverse complement strand
GTTTCAAAATTTTTATGTTTTCAGCATTTATGTTTAATTAACAAATTAATGCTAATTACCTTGTAAAATATATAATTTGAACTAATTTATATTATAATATATATATATATATATATATATATATATATATATATATTTAATTTGTAGGTGCACTAAGGTCTAAGGTTAGACTTTTCATTCATGACCTAATATTTTCATGGATTCAATTATTAGTTTGGTTTTGAAAACACTTATTGTGGCAACAAGTTAAGCTTTGAATTACAATGATAACTGGAGAAGGTTGGAAAGAAAATTATAAAATGAAGGGATGAAAGCAATAGTACAGACGAAAAAGATAAGGTCAATGTTATACTATCCTCAAAAGAAGAAGTTGGAATCTACACACAAGAACCCTATCCTTATTCACTTTATCCATCCACACCTCACCATCCATTGGAAATGCCATCTGCTTTGTGTTCAAGCTAAATGATGGTGTGTTCTGGTGTATAACCTGCTACGTTTTTCTTCACTGTGCTATGATTATGATGTTGCTCACTATCACACATCACCCTCCTCCACATTCAAAGACATTATGTCTTGTCCTTGTTGACATTATATATATAACCCTCAGCACTGCATCATGGCCTGTGGGAACACCATGTCATGGGGAATGCAAATGCAGCATATCCATTTCACACTTTCTGTTTGCACTTCTTCCTTCACTATAATCACAACACATAAGATGTTGTTAAGTCCTAGGGAAGAGGAAGAAACTTGTTCTTCAATGGTGGTTTTCATGCTCCACACAAGAGGGAGTGAATCTAGAAAGACTTTAACATTTAAGTCAATAAGTTAGAGTCACCAATGAGAGTTGGATCCAATAGAAGGAATTATATAGTTCCTTACAACATAGTAATAAACCAAGATTTCAATCTCCATTGTAAGAACTGCTGACATGTATTGTTTTACTATATCTCGAGAGGTAGATTAAGAGATTGGGGCAAAAAATGACAAAGTAGTTTTGAGTTACAACCTAGTTGTTTATAGTTTTTCAGATGTGATATTCATAGAACTGTCTATACAATTTTTTCTGTAGTTATTTTTCATAATATACTTTATTACCTCTCAAAAGTTTCATTTTTTCTTGTTCTCTTTCTTATTTTATTTAATTTGTTTTACCAATAATATTTTTCTATTGTTTTTATCTCTGGGCCAAATATGCAATGTCTCATGAAACCCCCTTTAGGCTGTGAAATATTTGCAGATGTCACATGATACATTGTGATTTGAGCAACAAGATGCAATGGGTGGTTCTAAATTATGGTGTTGAAAACTTTGAAGGGTCTATATACATTCCTTTCCCATGATCAAAGGGTTTCAAAAGCTAAATTACAACTACAAGACCCAAGTGGAGTGGACCATATATATGAGGTTTGAGAACATGGGTTTGGTGGCACAGGAAATTGGTGGGGACATCATAGGCCAAGATGATTTTGATAGTGTGTTTACTCAATGGGACATATAGTAGTTTAAACAGTGCAAGGAAAAAGCAAAGCACATGCATTTTACTAAATACAGATACCAAGTTCTTGATAGAAAAGAATTCATCCAAGTGACAGGCAAATTCTGATGGCAGGGACAGAGAATCTTAAGGTATAGTTGATTGGCCATGTTACAATTCATAGACATAGACAGTGGCTCGAGAGAATAAGCTGAATGAATTAACTTTGAAAGTTCATATAACAGTGGTTTTGGCGAATAAAACCAAAAAGCTAGTGGTTTAAAATCCTATATGATTTCCCTGGATAGAGCTAGGAATCAATTCATCCGGTTCTATTTCCATGGCTATTTGAAAAAGAAAGAGAAAAAAAAATCATTCTGGACATTCTCACATTTGTAGCAAATTGGAATATTTTCTAAATATGTAATTAGTTAGCCACTGTACCTTGTATATATCTTTATCCAGCTTTTACCAACCATCAGTAGTGAAAAACACCAAGCAAATGTTCCTTTTATTATTGAGTTTTTTTTTCTTAGGTGACAATTACAAAAACATGGTATATATATCATGAGTTGGAGAGGATAATAATAACAACTTATTTCTTAAGTTGTAGGAGGGTATTGCGATTACCAAGTAAAAGTTTACCTTTCTAAATTATTTATGTTTTTTAATATGTAAAAGCATAATTTGAGAAGGATGACAACAAATGAAATATTTATATTTAATATATTATGTGAAATTTACTAATTTCTTTATTATAATTTTGATTTAAAAGATAAAAGTGTCATGTTATATAATGAAAGAGAAGTTAACCACAAAAATAATCCATAAAAGATCATTTTAGTTTGGGTATTATTTTATGTTCAAACCAAATGACATGTAATTTTTAATTTTATGTTTAGTTTATGAAAATCATTATCACTACCTTTAACACACGCAATGGAAATAATTTTTTTACTTATAGAAAAACAAAATATGAAATTTGAGGATAAAGTGGTTTAGAAATTTCATAAACAAAAATAGATACTTTATTGTTAACCACTAGACTTTCACTTACACCCTAATCATTATTTACCAAAAACATATTAACAATTACGCTTAGTGTGAATGATTACATGAATAAGTATATCCTCCTCTTTCTCAATTGACTTTTGTTGCTGAGTAAAATGCGTTAAGTTGTTGCGTATAGTCATTAAAGTGATTATTGTTCTAATGGGTTTAAGATGTCTTAATTACCAACTGTTAAATTACTGCTATTAATGGAAGTGTGAAAATAAAAAACTACTCGAGCAGTTTGCTACCGTAACAAAGAAAATGTCAACGCACAAAGCCAATTCTTTTGTCTTTATATGTTGGTCACTGATAGAAGATTGCATATGAAATAGGGTGCAAGATCACACCATGCAATAGACTGAGCTAAAATATCACAACACTGTGCTGCAAAAATAAAAGATTGTAAATTAGAAACTATTAATGTCACGTAAGGAAAGAAGCAAAACTGATATGATATATCTAAGCTAATTATGCATACAGATTTTTTTTTACACATTAAAACATTACAACAAATTGTCCTGGATAAAAAATTATCAGTCAATTGCAAATTATGACATAATTAAAGCACATGTCAGTCTTTAGTTATTAGTTTTTGACATTAATTATTAAATATTATGTGCATAGAAAAAATTTACATAACATATTTCACATTAATGAGTGCTGAAGTGCATAAAATAGATTACAAAGTGCAACCAAATGAGCATGACAAGTGGGAACTGGAAATGAACCAATTCTTTAGTCTTTTAATGGGACACAAACAAATTGCTACATGACAAGGGAAACCAGAACCACCATGTTATTGGCCTTTGCATTATCCAGTTAGGAAAAGGTTACAATTTGTTGGAACACAACAATAACAAGAAATTCTGGCATAAAAGTGGTATTATCCAGTTTCTAGAATATGTATTCCTGCTGTCCAACATATATAATTTTTTTATTCATTAGAACAGACCACTCACTGTCATTGTCATTTTTATTTTGCACAACACCAGGTACTTATTGGCAACACCCAGCACTGAGTTGAAAGATTGACACAAGACCTTGAAGGTGATTATTTGAGGATATTTTTTCTTATCAGCAAAATAAATGGATTAATATAACTACAAACAAAAATACAATAAGGTTGTTTTACAGATATTAACTTATTTTCCTACTTTTCCTGTCCCAACAGAGATACAACTGAAATAACTATACAGTATACCCTTTAGTTTTCTCTTTCGATTTCACATGAAAATTAAACTGTAATCATCTAAAATTTTACTCCAATTTCCTTGCAGCTATGATTACACTAGCTCTTAACATGGTTAGCAAGCACTGCCACACACAAGAACATTGTCAGCACGAAGGACTGTTAGGTGCTCTGGAGGCCATTGTAAGGGTAGCCTCTGTGGTCTAATTATATTGCTAGCAAAATGGTTTATGTTGAAGACCTCAATGTTAATACCTTGGTAATTTGTCCATGGATTAAATTCTTCAGTAAATCTCGTAAAATTTTCTATCAGTAAAATTCATCAATAATGACATTCTACCAACAGGATAATTTTCTGACAGTATTTTGAGTTTTTCATCTACTAATAGTTTATGCATGTCTTCAATTGGTATTGTGGGTTCATTATCCCACAAATCACAGCTGCCACTTTTGCTCAGTCCCTCAGCACTTGATCACGCTAATAGTTATGGTGTTTGATGCATTCTCCTGCCGAAGGAGTGTAGGAATCAAAGTATGGCATATGTTTTCTCAACCAACTAGATACCCTTATAGTCCCTCCATACTCTGCATGCGGTCTTAGTAGCAATGTATATAGCCAATCAAACCTCATAAAGCATAAATACAAAGTCATTGTATGCATCATATATTGATACAAAAACAGAAACATGCACCCTACATGGAACTGAATGCTAAACATGTTTACCTCCCAAAACCTATAAATGTAACTCTGTTCCCTAATGCGACCTTTTTATACTTACACCTGTGAATGCTGATCTCTAACTTACATCCTTAAAAATTACTACGGGCAAATACTAAATCATATATCCTTTTAAGTGTCATTTTTTTTTTCAAACAGACTAGATACTACAATTTTTCATTCACGATAAGAAAAAAATTATAGTTGTTCAAATAGTTTAAAAATTATATTCTAAAGTGGTGGTACATAAGTTTTTATGAACAATCTTCGTATTTTTATATCCACTCTACTTCTATTTCTTAAAAAGTCAACGTTAACAAAATATTTTCTTTCACATAAAAAGTTTACAAACTTAATATTTACGTGTCTCGTCTCCTTACGTCTGTATGGATCAAAGTATATTTTAAAACATTTTTTCTTTTCATGAGTAAGTTTCATAATTTGATGTGAGACAAGTCTTTATAAATCTTCATTTAATTATACATAACTATAATATTTACAATATTAAAAGTATATAAATATAAAATAACATAATATTATAAATTTATGATATTATAAATAAGATGTATACAGCAAAATATAATCATAAAGTAATTTATATAATATATTATCTTAGATTTAAAGAATGAGCAAGACAACAAAGAGACCAGTTACTCTTAATCTAACCATCAATTAATATTGAGTTTACTATCTCAAAAAATGATGAATGTTCAACTTGTCTTTATTTGATGTTGGTAATATATGACCTTTCTTGCATTTTTAATTATTGAATCCCAAATTTCATATATTAAGTGAAAAGTAGTGGTATTCTTAAATTGTTTTGTTAAAATAGTTTAAAAGATGAGACAGTAAAAGTAATTATGTAATTAACATTTATCCATCAATTATTAGTTAATAAAGTTCCTATCATAAATTGTGCACTATTTATATTATTTTCTTTTTTTCAATTTTATAAATTTTTTGAGCATGATTATAGTTGAAGCAAATCTTGTAGGAATAATAAAAAACAACTTCAAGTTGAAATTATTATTAAACATTGATAATCCCCAATAATAAAATTTTTAAAAGAATTAACATCGACAGTTTGTGAGATTCAAGAATATTATTGATAAATATTATTATTATTTTTCAATTATTATACAAAGTTATTTGAGTATAAAATTGAAGGTTATTGATAAATATTATTATTATTTTTTAATTATTGTACAAAGTTATTTGAGTGTAAAATTGAAGGTGTGTACAATATTTATGATTGATTGACAATATAAGAGTAATGTAGTATGATTCTTATATGCCAACAATGTTTTCAAGATTTACCGATCTTCGTGTACAGCTTACTGATCACCATATCCACCCTACATGAAGACATACTTAGATTGACAAACTGCAAAGTCTGCGTGAGTAATTAAGTGAATAATGGTGCTTAAAACAAGCTAGAAATCAGAACAATGTAAGTTATATAAATTGAGCATCATTCTCAGTAACAATCTATGAAGCCAAGAAGGTAATTTAATTTAGCTCAAAGGCATCTCCATCAAGGTCCAGCTAGGTATATGCTATGGTCCCCTCTCCACTTACGTCCTTTGTTCTCACTATAGTATGCGATGAAACCTTCCAATAATTTGAATGCAGCTCAGCTTTTAATGATTATCCAAAGCATCACATGCATGCTTAGCCTTATTTCCTCTTATTGTTATCACCATTCACCACAATCAATATTCTTTCTGTTGTGCATTACAAAATAGAAAAGATAAACAATTATAGCACACTTTCTGATAAAAAAAATGCTAAAACCAGTGATAGGTCCCACGATAGACCTAGCTAAGACTAGGAGCCAACAAAGTCCCACCATGCACCATTTCTCAAGTTTTCCTATTTTCCCATGCCAAGCACTGAGTGCTTGGACAACCACATCTCTCACTGTTCAATAAACTTTGAAACCATAAAGGATTACATCAACTAATTCTGTTTGTATATGGTACTACCTTTTCAGGGTCAGCGGGTTCATTGGTGGCACAATATGAATCAATTATCAAATGATTTGTGATTTCCATAATTAAAGACTAAGAATTCAATCCCACATACCCAATTCTCTTTATTGTGGCCTTAAGCTATACACACCAGCCTGGCTATGAGCACTGATCTACATTTTCTACTGTTTGTTTGTAATTGTGCTGGATGGTTGCTTTCACCTTTAATGTAATAACACAATTTCTTTTACTTATTTTTCTTTTTTGCATGTTGTTATGATAAATTTCTGTCAATAAATCAATCTACTTGATCATCTTTAATACGATCTTTCTTTTCATTTACAACATTGGAATCAAAGATGTTCTTAAGGAGATTGAATTCAGTACCAATCTAGAAAATGAATTAGTGGTGTTAAGTGAGTATATTTGTAGAAAGATGCTTGGTGTAAAACACACATTGACCTTTCTGGTGTGAACTGTGAAGTAACATACATATAATAGATTGGTGTCGCATTGGTGGGCCTCTTGGCCACATGCCATTGAATATCTTATCTCACTGGGGTAAGGGAAAAGGATGCCATTGCCAATACTTGCTTTGCTGTTTGGGTCCCCCAAAAACTTTTAGGCATATTTGCACTTTCTTTGCTGACAAATGACCTAGCTTCATCAACCCAGGAAAAGACCCCTTTAACCATTTTCACCAACGGCAACAGCAATTAACAGACATGTTTCTGAATTGTGATCGATGATCCCTTATTGCCGGAACAATTGTTTTAAATATTTCAATGTTTGTAGTAAAAATTGCACAAAAATTGTGGATGTGAATATGGCTGATATAGTATATATAGACTCCCTTACAATTATAATATAATTGTGGAGACTTCCAACAGTTCTGGGACTGTTTTAAAACCATGATCTAGTCATCATGTTATAATATAATTTCAAAAAGGAGCATTATCAGCCAAAGGGGCTGGTTTATTTAAAAACCTTTAGCTAAATTACACAATTAAAAACACTCTTAATCCGAGCTTAATATAAATTAATTTTTATGGAGTGAGATAATCTAAATTAAAGAGACCCTTTATAAGAAACTTTAAGTTTTTAGAAGAATATTAGTTTATCTTTTCTATTTATTTAATATCAAAAGTCTTCATTATCATGTCACATTGTGTAAAGAATTTCAAAGATTATTAGATTATTTATTTATTTTTAACTATCAAGTTATCTCATAAGAGTTTGTCTAGACTAAAAATATATGTGATAAAATTAGGTAACTAAAAAGTTAAACCGAAAATATTTGATAAAACTAGTTGATCAATCATAATTTTATTAAATCAAATCTTAATATTTTTATAATTACATAAATTTTAATAATTATAAATTTATATTTAAAAAAATATTTTAATCTTTTATAATTCAAAAAAATATCAATTAAATTTTAAATTTTAAGTGTGTAAAAATTTATTCTTCATTATAATTTAAAATAGTTATCACTTTTAATAAAAAAATAAAAATAAAGAATTGAGTGATTAAAATAATAATAGACTGGTGTAACATTAAATTAATATCCAAAAAATATAATAGTAGGACATTAATCTAAAAATGACTGAATATTAAAATTTTCTATTATTATTTTAAGAGATAAAATAGTAAAATATAATTTTACCTGAGTAAATTATTTTGCAACGCTAACATAAGTATTTTTATTGAAATAAGTCATGAATTATTAAAAAACAAAACTATCTTATCAAAAAAAAAAAATTATCAAAATTGTATTTACCAATTTCATCTAAAATTTAAATCCAATGTTTTACAAAATTACAAGCTAATTTTTTTCGTATATAAGTACATTTGGAAGAGTAAAATGAGAAGAAAAAGTAAAATTATTTTTTTGTAAATTAATTTATATACAAATTAACATATTTTTAAAAATTTAGTTAGAAATGTGATTTTTCTTTTACTTTCTCAACCCATATCATTTTTTTTATTCTTAAATGTAGATGACACAAGTATATACCTATTATTATGTTTAGAGTGATGATGATATATTGACTAATTTAAATGCAGAAAAATAAAATTGAGTTTGTTTATTATTTGTTTTTCTGTAATAATATTTTTGTATATAATGACAAGATGAGTTTTAAAATATAATGATACTTAACATGAGTATCTTATTTAAAAAAAATGTTTAAAATATTTTAGACAAATTCAATAAAATCAAAATTTTCAAATTAACTTACACATAAACTAATCTTATTTTATAGAAAAGAAATTATTTTCTTCTCTTTTAGACGTGATCTTGTCAAAGTTTATCCGAAGAATTCTTGTATTAAAACTCTAACGTAAGCACATTTAGTAAAATAAAATAAGCTTGTTTAAAAGGGAAAAAATAAATGAATTTCCCCATAAATTAAAATTAATTTATGCATTAGTTAAAAGAATTCAAAGAAGATAGATTAGAGAAATTTTACAAAACTAATTTGTTCATCAACTAATTATAATTTTAAAAAAATCACTTTATATCTCTATTCATTTTTTTTCTTTTTTTTGAAAAAATTGTTCTAAATAATCCCTACATTGAAACTCCCACCCAAGCAACCAAACTATGAAGGTATAATGAATGTTGCTTTCTTTGTTCTCCTTGTGATTTCATGATTTTTTTTATCTGTCTAATCAAGGTTGTGGCTATCCAAGCAAGCAACTAGTCGGAGCTCATGGCTCTTCCGGAATTGTGCTGGAAGTCTCCATCCCAATAGTCTCCATCCTCAAGAATCTCTCTCACATTTAATGTCTCAGCCTCATAAATCAAAATTACCATATTTTCCTACAGAAGAAACCAAACTAAATTCAGTGGTAATTTTAAAAAACTGAATTTTCGTTTTCAAAGAATATATTCGTATTTTATTATAAATATATTATATATATGTATATATTCACACACGTACACTATAATGGATTTAGATGTCGTTTTTAATGGATGGTGTAAATCTTAGCAATGTAGTATCTTTTATGGTTTGCTATATCTTTATAAAAAAAACTCCAATATTGAAAAAAAAATGATAGCTGAACTATAATCCTCACTTAAGCATTTAAACATATCGCTATTTACCTTTTCTTTTTAGAAAATTTAACAATAGTTGAGACATTTAAATAAGATTAATTAATTTAAATTAATTTTATTTTTAATATTTTGCTGGAGTAAGAGATTTCAAGTTTATTGAATTTCAGATTCTCCATTTTAATTGTCATCAAATGAAAAATTTATTTAAATATTAAATAATTAATAATTTATTACAACAATAACATTATTAATCATAATAAATTGAATAAAAAACAATTCTTATCAACGTTAATAAAAGAATAATTGTATTACTATCTTAATAATATCTCGATCTTAATTAAATTAACAGTGTCACCATCAAAATCGAGTTGAAAAAATAATATTAAGAGAGAAAAAATAAATTTGAAAATATAAAAAATTATAATTTTTTACTTTTTTTAAGTAGAATTTAAATTTTTTTACTTTAAATAATCAAATTAATTTTATAAAATTTTAAAATATTTTATATTTTTTTATTCAAATAACCTGTTTTTTCATAAACTTTTATAAATCATTTTGACTTTGGTATAAAACTAAATTAATCTCTCAAAATTTCCTATTTAAACACATTATTAGTTTCATTGCATATATATTTTCAAAGCTTAATCGATCTAGAGAACATAAGATGAAAAGATGAAACTAATCATATGTCTAATTATTATGTTTTTACATTATATCAAATAATTTACTTTTGTTATAAAAAATAAAATTCAACAACTCAATCACATATCTTATTTGTTTAACAAATATTTCTAGAAATATGATTAAAAAATAACAATAATCATATATGTATAAAATGACACTACAGAAGTCTATATAATAAGAATATACATAAAAATATTTACTACAATCTTCTTGGACACTTGTTCATATTCATAGAAATTGGACTATTATCATTCATAATCACAAAAGTTGCATGATTATATACTAACCAACGAAAGAGAGGATTAGATAAACAAAAACAAACCTACCAAAGGTATGTGCTTCTTTTGGGTGAATAAATATATAATATCTCTTAATCAAGAATCAATACTAACCCACTTGAGATATTATACCAATATATATAGTGGATCTTTGAATTTTGTTCTTCTCTTATGATTATAAAATACATGAATACCTATAGATACTAACTAACTGTACAAAAAAAAAATAGTAATGATAATGAAATTTTCATGAGCTGTTACCAAAAAAGAAAGTCCCATCAACCTCATGGCCTTCAATATCCTTGAAAGGTTCCACTTACTCCAAGACAACCATTTGAAAGAGATGGAACCATCAAAGTTTTCCGCAAAGGAATGCATGTACTTTTACAAGGGATAAAAAAACATGTAGATGAATAAATAAATTAGTTTAGTTCAAGAAACTTCATAAGGAAAAACAAAACAAAATCATGCAGTTTAAAGCTTAGTTGAGTTTAATGTATTCGATTAAGATTAGAACTTTATCTGGGTATTTAATACGCATTGTTCTTAAATTTTGTAGTAGGAGATAGAAAAGGAATCTTAGAGTGAATGTTATATTAATTGAACTACATAGTTCTCCCCTCTTGTGCAAACATTGACCAAACAAAAGCTTTATTGATCTAGCCAGATTTGCTGAAATTCTACAGTCTTTGTACGACAAAGAAATTGATATATATTGTACTATGAAGCACTGCTAAAGTGCACCCTGTAGGGGTCTACCTTAATTATTCAGAAATTGACCCATTTCAAGTGATCACGTTCTCAACTTTTTTTTAATTTCCTAGAAATTACACAGAAAGAACGCATATTACTAGTTTATTCTTGACAAAAGTATATAGAGTTAAACTTGTTTAGTTTATTTTATCAATGGTTCAATATCATCTTCATATCATGGGGTCCACATCATACTTTTCACTAATTGCCTAAGCCAAGGAAAAATTTTCCCTTCATTGACTGAATCAACCACTGTACCTTGAGATAATGTGCTCTGAACAAAAGAATCACGTATTAAGAGTTGTTCACTATTATAGGACACATTTTTAATATGCTTATGTATGGAAAAGATGAAAAATAATAATAATTTGAAATAATTGTATGTAATATATCGGTTAATTTTTAATATTTAAGTAATGAAATTATATAAGTTCATTCTAACTTGAACAAAAAATAAACTAGTTGTTTTTCCTTGACAATGTGTGGGCTTAGCATAAAATGATAAAGAATTGAAAAGTCCCATGAGAAATTATTTAAATGTTATTATTTTGTTATGTCCTGACGGCTTGCTTTCTATTTCTTTATGGTTGACTAAAACAATTCTTTTACTTCTGTGCTTGAAAGTTCTAATATGACAACACAATTGCATAAATTTCAAAGCACGTTGGTTAAACAGGAAAATCTTCTTGTAAGAATTAATTTTGTGTCAGAATTAAGGTATTTTGTGGAAAGAAAAAGAACCAAGAGTTGATGGATCTATTCAATATCAAACAAAAACTGAAACTCTTTGAAACAAAGTGTTTATCTCAGCAACACAAAATATTACAATATCATAAGGTACACGAACAAAACCTTGCCAGATTAATTGTAGAATCAACCACTATTTTGGATTTTGTTTTTCATTATTTGGTCTAAAATTTTCAAGTTTCTATTGTCTAAAAAAAATGCAAAAAGTGATAATAAAAGATCTCAGACCCATATATGCTATTAATTAGTTTATAAATTAATTACTTTTTAGTTCATAAATTCTTTATTAATGGTACCAGTTAACCATATTTAATTATAGATTACAACTAGTATCCAAGAATAAATACATGAGATTGCATATTTAATTATAGATTACAACTAGTATCCAAGAATAAATACATGAGATTGCATGTACTTTTGTACAACTTCTAGAAAAGAAATATATAGAAAAGTGAAATTAATTTCTCCATAAATGAAAATTAAAAAATTAGATAAATTACAAGAAAAAAAATCTTCAAATAGTTTATATATAGTTTATTTTTTTTATTCTTCTCTACTGTAAATTGTTATGGAGAAAATTGTCTTATGGGGCAAGAAAGATTGAAACAGAAAACAATATACAAACTTGCCTTTGAATAACCTTTTGAAAATCAATGCAAAATCCAACAGCAAAAAACTACAACTACTTCCTTCAATCTATCATCAATCTACATACGATAATTCTGTCTTATATTAATGAAAGTGTACTCAGCTGTTGAGACCAAGTGTGCATGGACTACTTGACAAGGAAGATTCAATTAATCATCCAAATGTTAATTAATTTTTTATTTTCTTCCAATCTTGTTAACAACAATGGTCACGTGATGAAGTTTAAGAGGTTTGATTGGTCAAAGAAACCCCGTTGACCATGATCAGTATCCACCAGGGGAAGTATATACCCCATTGGATAATCTAATCAAGTTGGTGTATAAAATATTATTTGCATTCAACTGCAACATCAGAGTCCAATATACTTTAATAATAATTTCACATTCACAAGTGAGGCAATATCAGAAAATAAAAGTAACTCCACAGATAAATTAGTCTCACAAATATTTGAAGTAAACGATAGCATATAAAACACATGAAAATAAGGAATCAAATACCACCATGCTAGTTTTATAGGAAGAAGTTGCACCCATGTAGATATAAGACAACATGGTCCATTATTTAAAAGCATAGGTTATACATGAAATAATGCAGTTTCTGCACTTAGTTTCCAAATTACTTGTTATCACTATCCTCAGCTATGGCAAAGATTTCAGTGTTTGTTTGTCCCAGCAAGCTGCTTATGGATCGAGCTTTCACCATTCCAAGCTTCATCCTCCTCTTTGTGACAATCACTGGCTTCTTCTCATCAATGTTTTCAGCATCTTTTCGCAAAGGGTCTTCAGTGAAACTGCTAGACTTTGCTGTTTGCTTCTCTAACGAAGAAGGCTCAGATTTTGGCATGTTGCTCCTTGGTGCACCACTACTTGTGCCAATGGACTTGTTTCTCACACTTGTCATGCTTCTCAACCTTCCCTTCCCCAAGTGATGCTCGCAGAGAGAGTAACCCACCAGGGTTTGTTGACAACACCTCCATCCTCTCCCATTCACACGACTGCACCTTGAACCTTCCATTAATGCACCTCCCCTTACCCTCTTCTTACCACTTTGCACTTCAGCTTTCGTTTCTCTTGTTGCCTCTTCTTCGTACTCCTCCTCCTCTTCTTCTTCTCCTCCTTCGTAGTTGCTATCACCCCGCCTCGAACACCTCCTGTTCATCTTTGTCTTCATTCTCTTCATCCTCATCCTGGAATTCTTCTTATCATCATCATCATCATTTTCCTCCTCGTCGTTGCTGTTATCCTCTGCTGCACTCTCGAAGGTCCCTCTTCGTTTCTTGGGTGGGAAAGCTTTATCTCCCTCGCTCCATCTCCCATCTATGTGTATGAAAACTGAGTAGTTATCTTTTGACAGTAACCCTTTGGAAGGATGAGAAATAAAGCAATGGAAAGTTATGCATGGACACCAATGCATCACTAGACACTTGTCAAACATTTACAAATGGAATAGAAGGTGATATGAAACGATAAGGAAAGAGAAATAACAATAGATGAGGAATGTTATGTGAGTAGGTGCGGTATCATTACTCTAAAGGAATGCATGTGATGTGTATTAAAGAGATTACAGTTTTAAGTGGGTGTAAAACCGGTGTAATAAAAAATCAAAGTTGCATTATAGATCTATACTCTCTAACCAAAGCTAAGACTAGGAAGTGGTAAAAGCATGCATTCTTCAAATCAAACTCTTTGTGCATCTTTTGTTACCTTGTTTAGGAGGGCTTGGAGTTGAAACTGTCTCAGACCACGCGATTCTTCCTTTCCTACAAATAAAAGAAGATCCAGTAAGATCAAAATATGGCTTGTATGATAAACTACACACAAAATTTATAGCCAAAAGGGAAAGGATGAAAAGAAAAAAAAAATGTAATGTTGTTGAAATAATGAGAGATGTGATGCAGTTGGGGACCAGCATTTGGTTCAACCTGATTGTGCAGCTCAAGGGCAAACGGTAGTTTAACCAATTTGGAGAAAAAAACGATTGCATTTCATCAGAGGGGTATGATGGCTGCACAAGGCTCTTATTTAAAACACTTTCAACAGTATTTCCACTTACAGTATTTTCTTTTTATTTTGTGCATAAAATAAATTACAAATAATAAATAATTATTATTAAAAAAAATGATTTTCCATGCTGGTTAAAACCGAGTTATGGGTCTCCATGTTTTCACCTTTTTTACTACGAGATTTCATGAAGGAGAAAGAGGAAATAATATGATGTCTTTATCTATTTTAATTCATGTCTACCTAGCTTGGATTCATAATTCTTACCTGGTATCATTACCCTTATGTCCCCCTCCTTGTTCTTCCCTTCTCTCTTCTTCCATCTGCAAAATCACACACACCAAAAAATAACACACATGGGATCCACAACAAACGGCTGTTATTGGTTAACGGTTACCCCTAATGTGCCCCTTTGTGAGTGTAAAATAAAAATTAAAAACAACTACACAACGATAATTTTAATTTAATTACACCAACCCCTTGTCAAAGGCTGAAACAAAAGTGCACTAATTCACAAACCCACCCCAAAAGATGACCAAAAATTAAAAGGATTCATGTGAAATAATGTTTCCACTAACCAAAGAGTCTCCTTGCTTCCTGCGCTGCTGCCTCAAGTTCTGTGTCTCTCCTTCTCCAGGAGACTCATCAGAGCCGTTGGTGGTTTTTCCGATCGGTGGAAGAGGCTGATCAGACGGCTGGGAAGGATCCAAGAGCGGAGAGGGTGCAGCAGCCGAACCAAAAGTGCAAGAAGTGGTGGTGGCATCTTTGAGTTGCACCATCACCGGTGACCGGTTGATCAGGTTGGGATCTGAGTGAGTCACCGGCAATAGAGAGAAAGGCACTTGCCTCTTTCGGATCCTCATAGGTGCAAACAAGATTGGTCGGACTTGTGCTATCTCACCAGATTCACCCCTCTCGCAAAATCTCACACACCCCAGAAGAGATCTTAGTCAAGATTTCGGGGAAAACAAGGATTGAAGACAAAAGAAAGGAGAGAGAAGAAGAAAAAACCGATAAAGCTTGAACACCACACACACCTATCTACTACTACTTCATGGTATCAAAGACCAAGAACAGAAAAAAACATGTTTTTACGTGAGTTTATCTATGAAACTCTCACCTCAACAACTCACATACTTTCTCTCTCCATATATGCTTTGTTTTGTTTCTCCCTGGGTTCCTGACTTACTTTTTATTTGTTGCACCAAGGAAAGGAGGGTGTTGTATGGGTGAAGGGTGGCACGTGTGGAGGGTAAGACACGTGTGGAGGTTACAGGCTGGGACGGTGGCCGGTGGGAGAGAGAGAAGAGGAAAGAGACATGTACGGACGAAGATGCCAGGGTGGAGGAGGGAGGATTGGGAAATAGAAAATTGGAAAAAGGTAAAATTGAGTTGATAAGGGAAAAAGAGAGAGAAAGAAAAATTGAAAACATTAAAATTGATAAGAGAATATGAGAGAGAAAGAGAGGATTACGAAGGAGCGGGTGACTGCATATTGTTGATACTTTTAAGAAGGGGGACTGTGGGCCCCACAATTGGGACTCTACTTAATAAGGACCCATATGTTCTCTCTTCTAGTCCTACTCTTTTCCATCTTCTAAGAGGAATTCATTATTTTAAATTATTATTACATAGAGCCCTCTGTAAAAGTGAGATTGAGTCAACTTCATTCATTCACTACAATTTTAAGAAAAAGGTATATTTGAATGAAATAAAAGTAAATATAACTCATTTAATTCACACTTATGTTAAAAGTGAGTTAATTAACAATTTACTTTTATATCAAGTTTAAATCATTTTCCTAAAACCTATAAATCAATTTTGTCCACCATACACTTAATCGGGATTGAATCAAAAAGAATTTTTTTTTTTTAGCATGGGTTAAAATTAAATTGGTTGTTTGATTCACAGGTTAAACAAAAGGAAAATTGTTTGAGTTATAGCTGAATTTTTTGGAAATTTTGAATATTTTTATTTAATTCAACAATATTTTTGAAATGTAATAAACAGCTGATGGGTTGAGTGAACTTAATTTGAATATAGTTCAATAAAAATAGAACATGTCTAATGAGTCATTTTACTTCACTTTTAATGGATTGAGTGTGATTAAAAATTCAAAATTTCTAAGGCACATATTTAGTCAAACTGAGTTAAGTAACTCCTCGATCAACTCAGCAATATTTCTTAACTACAATAAATATGTGAATTCAGTTAACTTTTGACAATTATATTTTTTTTATCAAACCAATGTAATGTAATAAATATATAAAAAATAAATTATAAATGAAATATGCATAATTAATTTAATTCAAATAATTCATTAATAACGGATAAAATCAAGTTGCAACACTTATAACTGACCGTGAATAAATTAAATTAAATGACTGTCTTCTATCTCCATCAATAATAAATGAATTTAACATAAACGTATCATGTGGAAACTATGAATATTTTTTCTTGGCTGTTAGATTATCTTCTATATTAGTATTTAGTAAGATGATAATAATAAAATCTTACATAAATTATAATAATTTACTTTACAAGAGCTTGTTCCTAAAATTGAATTTTTGTTTACTGATTTACATTAATATGTATTGCATGATAAATTATGAATAACTTACAGTGTTTTATATTATTTAAAGTAATTGAACTTAAATGCAAAAACATTAACATGTAGTATTTAAATTTTTATTTATAGATGTTTCATTAATATCTATATTTATAGTAGATATGGTATAATGGTTTGATGCATATAAGATGATAAGGTTTTCCTATTTAATAATGTTAAATAAGTTCCTTTATTATATTTAATAATAAATTGATACTATTTGACATGGTTAGACGGTTAAATAAAAATTTTGGTTTAGGAACAATTAGTTTTGTGTTCAAGGTATATGTATTGGGTGTAGAGTGCAACTATTTGGCATTGGATGAATTTCAGAAAGGGTGCTTTTATTAGATTGGATTTGGGAAACACAACTTAGTTTTAAAATATATTTTTTTCTCTTTACTTTTACACTTATTTGATCTCTTAAACATTATATTTTTATGCATTATTAGATTATATAATTAATTATTTTATTATTATGTGATGGATTGTGTGAAACGAAAATATAAGTTTATATATATATATATATATATATATTTTGAATCTTAAGTTATGAAAATATGTGATTTTCATTGAGAAATTGTGTGAAAATGTACTATGTATAATCAATAATAAATTATGTTAAATGAAGGTGAATGTTCATTAAAATGTAAAATGTTTAATCTTAAGTTTTGAGAATGCGTGTTGTATGATATAAGATTTGAAAAAATGTGGAATGTGATTGAGATACAGTATCTTCAGGAAAAGGAGATGCTCGTGTTGAGATGTTAGGTTGTGCATTATTTAAGGAATTGATCTATAAGGAAGTATCATAACTTTACTGGTACATTAAAAATAAGATTTATGTAATTCATGTATTAAGAGTTGTGTGGACTTCACATGTAAAAATTGTATGACAGGTGCAAACATCTGAATCTAATTCAATGCACGAATTTTATAAAGTTATAGTTAATTATCTATGTATGTTAGTTTTATGATAAATTAATTATAAGGTATTGCATAGAATTGATAATTGTAGTATAATACATTAGATAAATTATGAAAGGTTGATGTGATTATAATTTGTTTAAAATAAAAATTTTAACTTATAATTATATATAATTTAAAACTCTTTATCAATGAGATATAGTCTTAAAAGATTTAACTAGGGATATTACATATTTATTTAGATAAAACCTTAATGCATAGTGGAATATTATTTAAAATTATACAGATAACAAATCTTTTTATGTGAAAAAGTACAATTAAAAATAATTTAAATATATGCATTAATTAAAATAATTTTCTTTATTATTATATTATAATTATTATTTTAACAACTATATATTTAAAAAAAGAAAAAAATTAATCTTTAATATTATATATATATATATATATATATATATATATATATATTAATAAAGAGGAGAATAAATTGTAATACTTTCTCAAATATAATTCTATATATATTCATTTATATAGACTTCCCACTCAAAATATTAATACAATATTTATTATATAGTAGATATCATATGTAAATGTATAGAAATTTCATCATTATATAGTAGAACACAACTTTTTACATCTCATAAATATCTAGATAAATTAGTCCTTATAAAAAAATATTAACATTATGAATTCAAATACATTTTAATATAAAGCAAAGATAAAAAAATACCAATTCTTTATTTAATTCTATTAATGTATTGCTTATATGAAAATAAATATATTTTTATTTTATAGTATGTCATAATTTTATTTTTTAAATAAAATTTGAAAAAGTAATTTATTTGAAAAAACATTAACTTATAAAACATATTTAAGGAAAACTACAATTTAAGTATTTAATGTTATACAAATAAAATAATAAATGTTAATTATTGCATTTAATGAATATTTAATGTTATTAGGAAACTTCAAGAACAAATACTTGATGGTATAGTAAGTTTGAGTTTTTTGAAAATATTGAAAAATATTTATTAATATAAGTCATCATTTCTTATACAACCTTTATAGAATATATTTTTTACTTCATAATATGACATAATTTTATTATTCACCTATGATTTGAAAATAAATTTATTTATCAAACAAATAAACTCATACAACATGTTTAAAAAAAATTCAAAGATATAATTTAATATAAAAATAATAAATATTTAGCATAAAGAATTGTATTTAATAAAACAAGATATATTAATTTAATAATATTAATGTAATATTTATAAAGATGCATGTAGACCTTTTTTATATAGTGTCACAATATTTTATTAAGATAAAAATAATAAATATCCAGCACTAATAATTTTATTTAATAACATAAGATATGTAATTAATAAAATTAAAAATATTATAAATATGTATGAATATGTAGAACTTTTATAGTGTCATGATTTCTTATTTAATGAAGATTTTGATACAAAAGAAATATAACATATTTGAAATAATAACAATTCAAATAAACATTAACATAATTTATAGAAAATAATATTTATATATATAATAAATTTATTTTAATTTTATCCATAATTATTAATTTAAGTAATATATAATAATATATAAGTGTAAAAGAAATTAATTGTAATCACGTAGTTAAATAATAGATAAGATTAAAAAAAAACATGATACATTACAATATTGATGGCAAAACTCACTAAAGAAAATTTGATGTTTTTTTTTTATTATATTTGTACTGCATTTATGTCTAAGACTCTCATCTCGTCAGCACAGTATGATAAACTTGTAATGTATGATTTATAGGATAATCTTAAACATATATCTATTTTAAAATCATTTGATGAAAAGTTAATTAATGGATTATGATAAGTGAAACATCAAACATCAATTATATGAAATTAAACATTTTTTTTATCTGATTTACCCATTTAATTATATTAAGTATTAATTTATTTACATGCAATATAAAATTTTACATATTTTAAATATAATTAATTATTTTAGGACATAATATATTATATCAAGTTATCTAAGAAATTTAACAGTTTATAAATATTTGATTAAGTTAAATAATAATTAATTAAACTGGTATTAAAAGTGCTTTCTAGAACCAGTATTAAAATGTTGTTTAGATTGATCAACAAATAAATCAATCATTTATCTTTAATAATAATATATTATTTTTATCATTATTTTAAAATTTCATTTTAAAGGAACGCCTTTCTTTTTCAAACATAATAATTTTTTATATTTTTGAATCAGAAAGTTTTGTTCGAGATTTTTCTAAAAATTACTCTTACCTAATTCATTCGTTTTGAAGGAAGATTATTTAAGGTTCATAAAAAAAGATGTTAATCATATTCTAGTTTGATTTCTTATAAATTTATCATGTATCCAATGATATTTGTCTTATTTTTTTTATAATCTGATTTGTAATTCTTATACAAATATTTTTGATGTATGTATCACAAGTATTGAGTAATTTATCATAATTTTTTGAAAAACTTTTCAAGGAGTATTTATGGTTTTTTTATTCTAATTTCATATAAAAATTTGGTATGTATATGTGTTTCAGTTCTTTTCTCATTATCTTGATTTATTTATTAGTCTTGATGGTGATTGGTTATTGTACTTTGTTTTTCTTTATCATTAACAATTTAGGAAAATTTTCTCTTAAAATTTTTAAAGGTTAGTTTTTAAACTAATTTACTATTCTTAGTTATATTTTTAGTCATTCTTTATTTTAATTTCACCTGCTGATTATATGTCTAGTATAAATTTAATAAAAAATAAATTAAAAAATTATAAATAAACTACATGTAGTAAAAAAAATATAAGCTTTAATAAAAAAGAAATTTAATTCCTTTATATTCAGAGTAACCTGATAATAATATATTGTAACACAATGTTTCTTATAATAATGACTAAATAATTTTTTTAATATAAAGTTATTTATAGAAAAAAGTTTATAATACTATTAAAAAAAATATAAAAAAAAAAAACATAAAAAAATATAAAAAATAAAATATATATATATATATATATATATATATATATATATATATATATATATATAACATGTTTTTAGTCATTAATATGATATAATTTTTTTTAAATTGTTTTAAAAGAAATATAAATAAATTAATGATTTTTTAAAATTTAATTTTATATATTTTTGTATTTTGTAAACAAACAATTAAATAGAAATAATGATAAATTAAAAATTAAAATATGATAAAAATACAAAAAAAAATAAAATTAATATTATTTAGATGTAATTTATCTATTCATATATTGAAAACAAATTAGAAATCCATTACTTATTAATTAATTTTTTTTTTTTGTTTTAGGATAACATTATGGGAATATCAATTTGAAGTGTACTAGTCTCTGCATTAATGACATTTTGATATAACATTATTACAGTATTTAATGTTATCCAGAGAATTTAATATTATTAATTGAATAGCTTCATTCCTTATCTTGTTTATTTAAGATGTGCAGTAGTTTGAAAGAAACTAGTAGAGTTCTTTTTTCTAAAGTATTTCATAATAATTATGAAATATTAATTTTTTGTTTTTCTTTTTTATTAAATATTATACATATGTATATTTTTAACAATGCTATAAAAATAATTTTAAAGTGACTAAGAATAAAAGATAAATTTATTATATTAATATTAATAGAGTTCTAACAATGTAATTCCATGCAGTTACATAATTATTAATAACATTAATATTTGTTTTCTTTGTTGTTAAAAGATACAATCACATATAAAAAAATAGAACTCACTCATATCAGTTGTCATAATTTCAGTTCAACTTCTTAAATTTATACAATATCAATCTTATTAGCTTATATCTCATTTCATTTGCTGTTTAGAGTATTTTATATTAATTTAATAATACTAATAATTAGTATTATATGTTTTACATTTATCATTGTTCATTTTAATTGAATTTTATTTATTAAACTGTTATAAAAGTGAATAATTTTATTAATTAATATGATTGTCATAATTTAATTCAAATACTACCAACTTGAAAAAAAACTTTTACAATATTTTTTAAAAAAATTGAATTTTAGAAAAAAAATTTAATGAATACAATGAATAAAATTATAGTTACTAATGTTACTGCAAATTATTTAGACTTTCAAGAGAACATTTTTATAATATTTTTTTAAAATGTTACTGGATTTGCATTGAATTATTATGTCTGCTACTTTAAGTTTCAATAGAAGGATTGTAAATGCCTTCCCAGACTTAAAATTTCTACCTAATGCATGTCATAATCGTGTAGGAAGAAAAATGACATATATTAGACACGTGTGTGAGTGTGGTGTGACCTTGGAGCAACCTTCATAAATTTAAAGATTTCCAATACTTTTAGTTTATTGGAGTTTTCTATTTATGTCTAACTTGAAAACAAATATTAGGTTCATAATCTTATTACTAAGTACTATAGAAGTTAACTTGAGAATTTCATATTATTTTACTATATAGCTTCAAGCTAGTTTAGTTTTATTTTCATAAATTTCTCTAAAAATTCATTTTATGAGGAGAAAGTAAAACAAAAAGTTATTTATTTATTTATTTTTAAAAGTAATGTGACATTTGTAGTTTTACTTTGCATGTTCTTACACGTCTTCTCTCCCATCCTCACAAAACAAACATTTGATGTTTCCCTATCCCCTTTCTCTTGCCCTTTACCTCTTTCTATCATTTTTATTTTATTTTAATATTTTAACAAGTTTAGTAGTAATAATCAATGAACATTCCACATGGCATCTGTTAGTTACTACAAGGACTGGTCATTGTTCCCTAATAAAAGACAACCATTCTTATCTGGTATGTGTTGAATTTTTTTTTTTTCATCAAAATGAACAAATTCTATTTTATATTTTTATAACAGAATTTTCCATTTTCATTCTTTTAGAATTTAAAATGAATAATTTTGGTATTGCCGCATAATTATTTCATTGATGACATTAATTAACTAATTAAATGCAAAAAATAATTTTAAAAGAAAAAATAAATATTCCATCTACAAAGTTTCACCTTAAACAGTCAACATCATCTTCTAGAAGAAGTAAATGACATGCATCGGAATGACCGAAGACAATAGGAGCTATTAAAGTCTAGGACCACCTGTTTACAGTTCTAATAATACTTCATAAGTTTTCAATTTAAAAAAAGTTTAAAATTAAGATTTCATTATATGTTATAAAAAAAAAAATTATTATACAATTTATGTGAGATACTCAAAACCAAATGCAAAGTAAGAAAACTCAACAACCAAAAGAGATCCCATTGATTGAACAAAGACTAATTAATTTGTGAGAGTAGTTTAGGTGTCTTTGTTCATAAGTTTGACCTTGGCAGTTCAATTGTGTTCCATGTTATTTTTATAAGAGTTGAAGTATGATTTTCTCATGTGATTTATCTAAAGGGAGAGAAAAAAAAAGAAGTAATCAAAAACCTGTGAGATACATGTAAACATAAATATTTACAATCTCTTGTAGAAATGTGGTATCATGAAAGAAGCATGAAATGATAGAAGAAAACTTGCAAGAGCAGGGCAATGCCTCACAAAGACAAAAAATTTCTTTTTGCCAGACCTTAATTAAGATTTAAAGATTACAGGACTATCAGAGTTAATAAAAGCACATGAGGCATGCAAAGTCATTCGGGAACATTTAATAAAAGCACGATCATTAATCGTTCAGAAGTGTGGTTGAAGATGTTTCTGAGTAATGGCTGCAAAGAGATGCTTCTTGCATCCTCCTTTATGTCTCTATCACACAAGTCAAGACAAAAGTAGATAATGTTTCCATTTAAATGACTGTCGTCTATTTAAAATAGTTTCCAAAGCTTCGAAGTAACAAAAATGAACCCTATCAAAGGAAAAGAAATTTCAGGAATAGCATTGGAATGTGTTCCGTTCCTACTCCACAGAACAATAGCAGAAGCAACACACCAATTAGTTTGATCTATCCTAAATGAATTCAAGAAATAATCTTAGCTGATGTAGCAAGTTGTGAGTGTAAGTGTTTTTTATAGTGTTCAGCTTGAAGAGGCTAGCTAGTATGGAAGAAAAATTGTTTACTTTATAGCTTGTATAAGGTAATGTGATTAGCACTTATGTAATTATAAGATTTCAGTGATAGAATACTTTATGACTGGACAAAGGAAAATGGTTGGGTGAACCAATATAAAGCATTTGATGTAAAGCTTCTTTTACTCAACTTTTTTGACTTTCATTACCTTGCTCATACCTTTTTCTTAACCAACATTATCTGATAAAGTTCAATTAGCTTCTGCTTGCGAACAAATTTTGAATGTTAAAGAAAAGTAGTTGCATATAAAAGCCAAATGCTAAACTCATTATACAAATCTAGCTTATTTTATATGACCCTACTTATCTTAAAGTATCAGTACTTGATCCTTTGCAATAAAGTAAATTTGAAGGAAGTACAATTTACCTCTATAATTTGTTTTTGCCACCTTAGGATGACTCCCATACTAGAGGACTGAAGAACAGTTCTTATTATTATGATTTCAAGTAAACTTATATCAAACAGTTCCAATGGATCAAGTTACACTATCTAGCAAATTGACAAAACTCCTAGACTCTGGCTAGAGCATTATTGTTATTATAAGATTAAAGAACAATCCAATTGAAGTCTAATGTGATAGCACAACCTTGAAACAATAGTTGGTAGAGAAATAAGATTATCCCAAAGAGACTAATGGTATGAGAGAATTAGCACATGTTTGATTTGATTTCAGAAGTTAAACAGATTCACCATTCATGAAACTAGCTTCAATTTTTCACATCAGAAGAATATATAGATGGAGACTTAAGATGTCAAAGCAAATACTACACACTTAACAATATCCCTTAGGAGATTATCAATGTCCATATGCTATTTCAATGGCCACAACCCTATTGACCAGGGGTCCAAAATATTAAAAAGGGAAGGGTGGTGTTTCTTGAAAACCTTCTTTGGTGTGACATGTGTCTTTTCTGTTGGCAGCTTCCCTAACAGTTGAGGAGAGAAAAGTCAATAAACTATTAATCTCAATAATTTAGAAAAGGAAAATAACTGAAAGGGTGTGACACCATCACCCACTTGCAAACCCCATATCTTCTTCCTCTTGATTTTGACACAAACTTTATTCTGCAATATCATCATCACCCTTTCCACCACTTCTCCACGTGCTGGTTTGCACCACCTCATTGTAGTCTCCAGTTACATACATGGCCTATGCAGTTACAGTTACAAGATAACATATATGGATCTCATGTTCAATATAACATGCGAGCTGATAGTATTTCAAAACTTTAACCCACTTTTGGTAAATATCAGTTTCCCACATTCTGGGCTGAATTTTTCCCATGGATAGCCTCAAAGGTAGACTTGGTAAGCAAATTTAGAAGAATGTTGAAACATTCTTGGCAGTGATAGCAGCAAATTTTGGTGACAAGTTCTCACTTGGAGAAGATAATAATAATAATACAGTTTAAAATACATATAATATAATTCTACTTTTAATTGTTCATAGTTATTATAAAAACTGATGAATTTATTAACACGGTTTGATATTGAATAGTTTTATATTAATAATGTTATTATTATTTGTCAACACCCAATTTTGTCCGGGTAATCTTTTAAATTAAAGCATAATGATAAAAATAAAAAGAAATAAAATCAATAATAACATAAAAATATATTTATCAGTTTAAGTATTCTTGAAATAATAATAATGATAAAAAATT
>Ga0209489_104420_pt1 | contig 25909 bp, 17 predicted proteins | sample SiratrowhiteBW_FD_187527 | JGI IMG/M metagenome (GOLD analysis project Ga0209489, IMG submission 187527) | Root nodule microbial communities of legume samples collected from California, USA - Siratro white BW (SPAdes) (version 2) | ecosystem: Host-associated > Plants > Roots > Nodule | place... | reverse complement strand
ATATATATATATATATATTCATAAATTAAATTTCTATCGCAACAAAACTACAACAAATCAAGTTTTAATAATTCATCTCATACATCACACTACCATTATCACATCTCTACAATAACTCATGTCATACATACACTGACTCACAAAGACAATCGACTCTCTACTTCTGAAAGACTAGTGCATTGAGTTAGGAATCAGAGGTGTGCACCGTTCATATACCATTCATCTATTCAATTCAATTCTCATTTCAAACCTCGGATACAGTCTGTTCTGATAAGTTCCTATTTCAAACCTCAAATACATTTCCCATATGCATAGGATTAATCCATATGTCTTATTTTAATAAGCTCATATTTCAAACCTCGGACATGGCCATATAAACCTCCTTCGACTCTCACCATCTGATAATCTTCATCTATGTGAATTTGATATACCAATAGAGTCAGATACCTCCTTAGATCAAATTCCCAAACAATACGCATCCTAACAATCTCAACATAGGTATATCCTTTCCTGAAAATACTATGTCTCGATTACCATTTCATATTATTCACAAACATTGATACTATATCATACCATCCATAAACATTCATTCCGTTCAATTCAAATTCATCCAATTCATATTTAATAAAACAAATAATTACAATATCTATTAAAATAGTCAAACTAGCTTCCCTTACCAAATATAATCATTCTAAATAAATCTTTATTTCTAACTGACATAAAAAAAAATACAATTAGTTTTTCTTACCTCTATAGAGTAGAGATACTCAAAGGAGTTTCAAAAACCTAAAATCACGGGCAACCTAACTCTGCTCAAGAATCTAGGAGTGACCTCTGATCTTCAGTTTGATAAGAAAGGAATGCGAGATTTTAAAGAGAATGCAAAGAAAAGGAAAAGAACAACTTTTGAGAGAGAGAGAGAGAAAGTGGGTAGTTTTTATAAAAGTAAAACATAATATCTTCTTAGAAAGAGTTGGTGGTTCTTATTCTAAAAATAAAAGCTAAATAACTAATCTTCCTATTTTTTTAAACTTTTTTGTTAAAAAAAAATTCATGTTATCTTATTTATCTCTAAAGCTAAATTTCAGGTTGATTTTTATTCTAGAATTGTTTTCTAAGGTATTATAAGATTATCTCTGCATACAACAATCTAAGGGGTTTATTGAAGATGAAGGAAAGGTGTGTTTCTTGTGGAAATCAATGTGTGCTTGAAAAAGAATCCAAGGAAGTAGGCAGAGAGGATTCTAAAGAAGTAGTTATGATTATTGTGCTCTTTTCGCTCTTACATTTAGATGATATTCTTATAGTCAACCAATATAAAATGACATAAAAAAGTTTAAAAAAAATAAGCTCGGGGTTTGATATGAGAAATATTAGTCCCATGAGGTGAATACTTGAGATGAACATATAGAGGTTTTAGTAGTTGAAGTGCTGCATCTATCTCAACAAGGATATTTGAAGAAGGTTATGGAGATATTTAGGATGAATGAATCTAAGCATTTGGGTACACCTTTGGAAAATCACATGAAACTCTCAATTATCCAAGCTTCTAGGTTTGAAGAAGGTAGGATGGAGATGAAGATTATTCCATGTATGCTAATAGAGTAGGAGCAACATGTATGAAATGGTGAGTAGCAAACTGAACCTGACTCATGTTGTTAGTGTGGTTAGCAAATTCATGGCAAATAGACATGGTCATTGTGAGGCTTTGAGGTACAACTTGAGATATGTACACTACAAGAAAGCAAAAATTACAGACAAAAAATTACCGATGAAATTTTATCTGTCAATAAAATGTCATTGCTGACGAATTTTAACTATAGAAAAATTTTGCAGTTAATTTATCGTCATTTACTGACAAATTTAATCCGTTGATAATTACAGACAAAAAAATTACCTTAAAATCATTAGTTGGTAAATTGACTGTCAATATATCAACGGATTTAATCCGTTGATAAATTGACCACCAGTTCGCAGACTGATAAATTTCATCGGTAAATCGCCCGCCAAGTTAACAATCGATGTATTCCTTCATTAATAATAATAATAACAATAATAATATTATAATATTAATAATATTTACAATAATAATAATAATATTAATATAATATTAATAATAATATATTAATAACTATTGTAATTAAATAATAAGTACAATAACAATCATAGCATGACAAAAAAGTTACTCTGGTTTGATGGTTATGGGTTCTCTCAACTTGGGGACTATATATGCAAAAGCAATTTCAATATTGAACCAATTTAATCCCAATACTCACCCATCCTTACATACATTATGTCATTAATGTCAATACTAATGGTCATTGTGATTATTGATCTATAAGTACGGTTAGGAATGAGAGAAGATTCATAGCCACTTGTTAGAATAACAGATTTGTATAAAGAGATTAGATAGTGGCGTGATGAATATACTACATTGTTGGGTGGTTATGAATGAGTAGACTAATTGAAATTGTCATTATTAGTATATGGGATGTCACTAATAATAAGTTATGAGAGACGTCACACTTTTTTCCAAATGTTACACTACAATGATGATTTTCTAATTGACATTGATATCTTTGCAAATGGGATACTTGCTAGAAGATACAATGTTGTTTTAGTGTATTAAGTCTCCCACATATGTCAGTATGCATCGACTCATGGGTATAGGTTAGTGTACAATTCACATTTTGTTCAGGTATTTTTTAATGTGTGTGATCATCTTTTATATTTGTATTCTCAACTACTTAATGATTATATTATATGATAAAAAATGGTGCAGATAAAATTATAAAAAGGTTGTCTCATTCACGTACCATTATGTAGAAGCTGAAGTATGATCTTCATATTATGTTAATAGGATGCAAGTATTTACTCATATATTAAGAATTACATGTATATATGTTAATTTTGTAGATAATTAACTTTATTCATACATACTTTTATTTTGTTCATTTTGTTCATTTTATTCTTGCATGACTTTATTCACGTCGACAATGTATTTTAATAGATACATTTATATTCAATTCCTTTATTTATAAATTTCTTTTCAAAAAACATTTACCTTCCAAAATCTACAATCTAAAACGTATTAAGATATTTAAACTACATGCCAAAATATATTTTTTAGAATGTATTTTTTTAAAGACAGATTTGTCATTTCACCTCTTCATGTGGGTAGGTTTAAAATCATAGGGCTGCAAAAAGCAAAACCCCAAAATGAATTCAATTGCATTTTTATTTAATGGATCAATTTTCTCTGTTTTCTTTTACTGCTTCTTCCTGCACCTCCAAGGTTTCTTCAAGCACCTCCAATTTTTTTAAATTTCAAAAATGTCACTTGAAAAGACATTTTTGCCCCTGTGCTTATTTGTTAAACAAACAATCCACCCTAAAACTGTTTTCTTTTTCTTTTAGAAAAACTATTTCGGAAGTTAGTTCCGGATTTGGAATTGACTTTCACAACAGCTTATTCCGAAATTATTTTTTTCCGAATCCCAGAACCACCACTAAATCACAGAATTACCCACAAATTAATCCTAAACCTTCAATAAATCATCTTATCTCACGTGATTCACAAGTTGGTGGACGAAGAAAGCGAGACAGCCGCGGTAACAACAAACAAAATCAATAAAAGTGCATTCGAGATAGCTACAATGCATATGAAACAGTAGGTACGTTGAAAAATTAGTGAAGCTTTAGGATTGTTTGGGGATAATTTAGTCTCCACAGTAAGATTTTAGGGACAATTTAGAGACTTTTTAAAATTTTGGAGGTTCCCAAAGAAACCTCCAAAACAATTTGGAGACTTTTTAAAATTTAGAGGTGTCTGAAGAAATCTTTAGAGATGCAATAAGCAGCAGTCTTTTTTGTTAGCTTTTAAACAAAATGGTTAATTTTCTCTTAAAAACTAAACACTAAAAAATTATTAATGTGTGTAGATAAATTACAAAAGTAAATAAATTCCAACCTCTTGGTTTTATTGTATAATCAAAGTTTTATAATTGTACTTGCCCAGTTACCAATATATAAATTTTAACTTCAAAGAATATTGGATTAGTATATTAAAGAAAGAAAGAATTGACGTGATATAAAGTTCATCCAAACCAACTCAATTATATCTAAAGTTTATATTTGGTTTGAATGACTTTTTAATCAATCCACACAATAAAAACCGACATGTCTAACAAATGAGAAATTGAAGTTAAACAAAATTGACGTGATACCTTTATATTCTTTAGAAAAAAAAACCAAAAAAATATTATAGTAATTAAATAATAAAGAATAGAGAGTTTTTGGTGTAATTGAAGAATATAGCTGACTTGAAAAGTATAAATATAACTATAGAAGAAAAATAATAGTAATAACTACAGCAATAAAAATAGAATACAAAAAATATATACATCAAAACAATAGTATTTTTTATATATATTGTTATACTTTATATATATTTATAGATAATTAGAGGCTTAATGAACTTAAAAAGAAACTTGGAAGACTAAAATGAAAGGATAAAAGTAGAAGACTAATGAGTGTATTGAAATTTTTACTTTTAAACAGAACAAAAGAACCAAATACAATCTAGGACAAAAAGAAGTACACTGCTTCATTGAACAAGCAGCAAAAGTTTAGGTAACCTAAAGAAAAACAAGCAACTCGAAACAGCACGAAACTACGGCCACAAGGACAAAAAGAACCGATTCACCCTACCAGAATCTCAGTAAACAACAGCAACCTATTTGTACAACCAGTTTAGTTACTGTCTGAATCAGGCTTCCGTGCCAAGAAGAAGTACATTGGTGTGAAAATCTCTTTCCTGGAAAAGAGACAAAAGCAAGTCATATTTGAGATTCCTCTGCTCCAGAAAAACATGTTAGTGTTAAATCTTCTAATTTATTAATCAGTATTTCTCTCAAGGATAAGATGGACTCAGATAAGAGATCTTCAGGATCTGAACTTGCCACAGATGAGAAATGTACATGCTGGCTAGGAGCATTCTCAATTTTACTCAGTTGAGAAATTATATCCATAAATTTCATATGCATGGGTTGAAAGAAAGAGATATTATGAGACAGATGCGAAACTTACTTTCCTCCTTCAACTAGTCCCTCCGCAGCCTTCTCTAGGAAATCTTGAACCCTTAGACTACCCTTTGGAGCCAGTCCAACATACTCCAGAACCTTGACCTGCAGATATAAATTTGTAGCCACCAACCAATGTTGAATGAGTAACAAGAGTTACGAATCCTAAAATTCTCAACATACAATCGAATTACAGAACTCTACAAGTAATCATACCCAAGACCAAGAGAAGTAAAATAAATTTACAGATGATATTCAATAGCAATACCATGTTTTTGGTGAAAAGTCGCCCAACAGCAGTTAGACGGAAGCTACTCAGTGAGAAATGACTTTTGTCCAAAGGCAAGTACCATGGAAGAGGAGAGTCAGCTGCTAGATCTTTCTCCCATATTACCTTTTACACGAAAAAGGAGAGAATCCCCGTTTAGCCAGTTAGGTTCAATTATTCGATATACAAAAGCCAATAGTAATGAAAGGTGACAACTAACAAGAAATTGATGTTCACCTCAAAACCTGCTTGTTTCAGAGCTTCAAGACACTTAGTGGTCAATCTAATGTCAGGAAGCCCATCACCAATCTCAATTTCTGCCTGTAACAAGGAATTTTATCGATTAAATTACAAACCAAGAGGCTTCAACAGACGTAATAGACCTCAATTTATGTTCAATCTACACCGCTGTAACATACCTTGATTTTTTGGTGCTCTGGGTTTTCGGGATCAAAATTATCGGTCATACACCATTCATAAGCAGCAAAATATTGACCGGGCTTTAACACTCTAAAAATCTCTTTATAGCATCCATACTATCCATAATCCATGGCACGAGAAATAAGTGTCAGCCAATACAAATTATAGACACCATTTATAGATTCAAAATTAACACATCCACTTCATGCTATCATGCAAGACCAAATTCAAGTTGCTTCATAGTACTTCACAATTTATAGATAAAGGAAGGTAGATAGAAAGTTGTAGTAGGGGGGAAAATTAGCATGTGAAGCCCATTAGATTATAAAATATTGTCACATACAGCATCTGGTGCATGGCACGTGGCTTCAATCGCATACACTGCGTCAAAAGTATTGTCCGGGATTGGCATTTTCATGAAGTCAGCCTGCATTATCAAATACGATGATAATGTTAACTATCATTTCAAATCAATATCCTCCTTCAACATTTTTGGTTATGCTTAATTTACAATAGCATTTTAGCCAAAAGATTTTGATAATTCGATTATAAGTTTTCTGAAAACAAAATAAGCCATATTCAATGTAATATTTATAACTGGAGCAGAACAATTTTATAAAACAATGGATCAATAAGCTCTGAAATGAAAGGCCTCCTATTCCCCTAAAGGGAAATAATTGATATACAGAATTCGACCTTGATAAAATTGCAGGTCTTGTCCACTCCCGCGATGCGATTGAGTTCCTGTTAATTAGCAAAAATCTGTTAGTGATCAAAGTGTGTAGAAATTTTAATTTAATGTGTTATCGTGTTTCAAAACATATTGAGTATCCAAAAAGAAATCCTTCATCTAAAAGGCTTTCAACAATTAACATTGCAGATTATGCATATTAAATTAACAAATGATGACTTTCATAAGTACATTAAGTAAAATTAACACTTAAAGAATGCATCAATGCTTAGCCAGAATAAATATTACCACCAGTGACAGTATACTATAAGTCTATAACAACTAGGTGTGATGATTGAACTAAAGGTCAAAATAACTATGTCAATGCATTAACAATTTACACCTCATAATTGTTAGTTTCAATGCACTTAATTTCCGAACACATACCTTTCCTCTTGTTATCTGGTACTCATTATTATTCAACCCAGTAATTGAAGTTGAGCTGCAAAGGTACCCCTTCATTTTTGTTAGCCAGTAATGGTAACACAGGGAAAGGTAAACGAAAAAGAAGCCTAAATGAAGTCAATCTTGTTAAACCTGAATCGAGAAATTTCTCTTAATGGTCCCCCAATTCCACATCCGACATCCAAAACCTAAAACAAATTATAAAGGCTCATTAAATTTTAATAGTAAATTACTGTAAATAAGATATCAGCTTGCTTATTTGCTTTATTGAACATAGAAAACCTTCTGCCCTGGCTGCAGTCGAAGTTGTAAAGCAAGGAAGTGTTCATGTCGCTTGATGCTCTCCCGAAGAGATTCCCCATTCCATCTGCAAGATAAGAAAATTATCAACAAGATCAATGTAATAGAAAATTCTTCAACTTGTTTGTGCAAAATTAAGTAAATGGACACCTGGGCGCAAAATGGAAAGATTCCCCCCAGCCAAACTCATAAAAGCTGGTAACAAGATCATAGTATTTATTCACCTGAAGACAAATGCAGATCTTATCAACGTTTTGCAGATAATCAAATTGACTATAACTGAGACAAAAACACATTACTCCATAACTTCACCATTCAAGTTATAGAGCATCACTTATGATCAAAGAATATAGCTGTAAAGGAATGATAAACACTGATTAATAATTAAAAAGAAAAATATTTCTATAATTTTATCATTTGAACATGAGGTTAGCTTAATAATCAATCTCACGACCTAAATATTCAAATATGGTTCAGATATTGCCTCCTATCAATTAGACAGCTACACAAAAACTGTAAAGTTTTTCAAGTTTTCAAAAAAACAAGAAGTTTTTGTTGGCATCTTCTGGGATTAGAATCTCTAAGTATTTCAAGAACAAAAATCGTTTCCCATTTGTAGAAAGAGTGAGCAGAAAAATCAGAAAGAATGAGGCCAGGCATACCGTATGCATCTAAAAAATAAGCTAGAGCTATAGAAGTTAAAGGTTGTTAATATCAATATCTCTCACCATATCAGTATAGTTAGCTTTCCTCTCATCCTCTTGACCTCCATAGCAAACATGATACTTCTCATACCTGAACCATAAAATCAATACATTTATAAACTTCACCTTCAAAAAGAAAAAGAAAATGAAAAATTATCATCATAACAACGGCTATAATTTTTTTCTTAGCCATATGCACCAGCTACAATGGGTAACAACAAACTCATAAATGGGAATGCCTACATAACTACATATAGCAGTGTAATTATATAAAATAACATAGACAGCCATGATTACTCGTGCACATATAAATAAATAGCCTAAATATAATTTAAAATTTTCGTATCAGCTCGTGAATTTAAGTGTAGCCAATCAACATCTAATTGCAATCCATAGTACTAAAATTTCCTCACTTTTACAAGTCAATTTTTTTCAGGTATTCATGACTCCTTAGTTTAATAAAATAATGAAACAGACTATAATGTACATATTAGAAACTTCAGATACGCCAAGGTAAATCTCACAGTTCATTATCTTCCTAATTTTGCCAAAAAAACTGTCCGATATTTTGAACCAAGCCAAAATAATCGAACTCCGAGACAAATATATATTAGCTAGTAAAATTCTGAAGCAATTGCTCAATTTCATTTCACCTAACACGTTCTGAAATCATTTTTCAGTTTCATTAAACCTGCAACACTATCAAGTTGCCATTACTTTTGGGTGAAAATCACGAGCTAAAAGAGACAGGGTGGACCCAGATATTATTCACTCTGAATGAAGTCCAAAACATTCCACGTAAGACCATAAAGCTTTTAGCCCCACCCCCAACATTTTAATACTTTTTTATATAAATGCACACCGCGATCACTTTACATCAGATCGAACCAGAAGATTCTTGACTCCTGTTTTTCTTTCATTACCATTAACAAAATCAGAACTAGCTTTTCCATATTAAAAAAATTCATGAATCCCCATCCCCAAGCATTAAATAAATCGATCCCTCGTATTCATAGTTATAAACTACTAAACCCCTGCATTATCAGATTCAATATTTTTCCATACAAAAAATTATAAATATTAGTATTTTATTTTAATAAATAAAAAAAAAAAAACACCGAAACACTATTTTTCTCTCTATAAACTAAATATAGTCCCAAAATTTTCGCAGCCTACAATCACGCAGCAAGCTCCTTTAAACCAGATCAAATCAGCAGAAAGATTCTCAAACACTCGCAAAGCTGGATTTGACTCCTCATTCCCAAAAGCCGATTAGAAAATCAATAATTCCGAAAATTGTGATAATTCAAATACATACACCGAAAATTCTAAAATTAAGTATAATCAACCATAGATTTTCTAATTAACTTTCTAATTAACGATTATTACCGTACTTAAATCCTCTACAGCGCAATATCCCTAAAAAACTAGCGCCACTCTACAAGTGAGAAGAAAGTAAAAAAAAAAAAAAAAAAAAAAAAAAAAAAAAAAAAAAAAAAAAAAAAAAAAAAAAAAAAAAAAAAAAAAAAAAAAAAAAAAAAGCCTATAATCGGAGTCTGTATTCACAATGCAACCACTAAATTTCACTGAAAAGAAATGAAAACAAAGAAAAATAAAGAAAAGAGAGAATCATATATACTTCTCCACGGCAGAGAGAACTTCGGTCTTTTCAATCTTGCCACCGAGATTGGATGCCAAATCCATAGCTGCTGCAAGTTCCGGAGCCGGCGGCGGAGCTCAAAACGAGCGTGTTCCGATCTAGAACGAAGCGAATTTGTTTACGTCAAAGAAAAAAGAGAAACGACAGAGAAAGGGGAAAATGCAGATAGCGAAAAGAAAAGTGACTCACGTGAGAACGGTGAGAGAAAAGTTTAGCGGAGGAAGCTATGAACCGTAAACAATAACAGTGAGAGGGCAGTGTTATATAGAAAAAATGAAAAGTAAGACAAAAGAAAATAAAACGGAACATGTGATCTGTGACTGTATCCAACATGCGCGAAAATTTCTGCAGGACCACGTTGAGTTGGTATTATCTTACAGTAAATTATATTATTTTATATTATAATTGTAATAATAATAATAATAATAATAATAATAATAAATAATAATAATAATAATAATAATAATAATAATAATAATAATAATAATAATAATAATAATAATAATAATAATAATAATCATATTACTATAACTGGGGTCCCCTCTCTCAACCTTTTAATTTAAAGAAATGAAAAGATTCGAAGTTTAAAATAATGGAAGAATAGTGAGACAATTACCATAGTTTAAAAAAATAATCAAAGTTTGTAAAGAATTGTGTACATCGAAACTGGCTATGTGTTTTGTTGTAAAAGTCGAATTTGTAAAAGTCGAATTTGAACTAATCTAATTCTAGATCAAGTCCGTTTTAAAAATGTAAATACAATATTGTATATTATTAATATATTTCAATATAATACTGTAATGTAAACTTTGTAATAATACATTTTAAATAATGTAAAAGTGATCAATTATGGAAGGTACAACATATAATATGCTTATACATTTCACCTGAAGATAATTTTATTATTATACAAAATAGTTTTCCGGTTCATTATTAGGATTTAAATCATATAACATAGCTACTTTATTTAGATTTAGGGATGGATTGTGGAGGAGAAAAATAATGAATTTAAATCAGACAACATACATTACATACATTACCTGCTCCTTCTTGTGGATGGATTTGTGAAAAAAAAAATTATGAATTTGAGAGAAAAGTTTATAAATGATATGATGAGTATAATTGATAAGGTTTATGGTTTAAAACATAATTAATTATCTCCTAAAATATTTAATTGATAAGGTAAATAATCACTTCACTTTAGTATAATAAAAATATTATATATTAGGTATAAAAAATTTAATTATATTAATTTTGTTTAAACTGAATTAATAGTTGAAATAATTGAATAAGTCTAATCTTTAGTAATTATTACATGTGTGTTTAGTATAGAAAAAATCTAGTGTTAATATAGCAATTAACTTTGGATAACTTTTTTCTTTTTTTTTTTTCCTTTATAAATTTAAAATTTTTAGTAGTTGCTTCAAAGTTAATTCTATTTTAAAGTTAAATTAAAAAAAATTACACATCTCTAGAAAATGCGTTAAATAAATTTTTAAAATAAAATATATCAACTATGATAATACTTTTTAAATGATCAATCAAACAATAACATTCATATTTAAATTACTTCAAATAATTTTTATTTTTTATTTAAAACAATCAAATTATTTCTTTTATTTATTATTTTGCAAATGATAATATTACATTTGTTAAATAATGATTAAATTGAGTTACTATATAACAGTGAAAACTTTTTTTTTCTTTTTTTTTCCTTGTAGTTATATTAGTGAAAATTGTTTATATTCATTTTTTTCAATGAATTATCTTAAGTCAAATTTACATTAAATATAAGTCTAATTTATATTAGATGAAAAATCACGATCTCATCATCAGTTAGAATAAATAAGAAAATATCAACATCACAAATTCAGAAGAATTAGCAAAATATATTTGAAATTAGCAAAATATATTTGAAATTACATGTTGGAGGAAGAAATTTTAGTTTGATTGTTTTCCAAACTAAATCGTTTTCTTAGAATCATTAATTATACAATATTTACAAAATATTTAAAATTTTAATTAAATTATAATTCAACTTTTCTTTCTTGTATTTTTTTTCTATTTTTCATATTAATCTAGACTCGTTTAAAATTCATTAAAATTTCATAAATATAACAAAATTCTAAGAGGCTTTATTTATTTATTACATATTTATTGTTATACTTTAATCTCAACTAAGTTTAGATTAGTGTAAACACGTTCACCTATCAAACCAAGACCAAAATGATATATATGACAATGGAGAAGAAAAAAATATAAACTTCAAAACAAAGAGAAAAACATCAATTTTATAACATCACTTCAATAATAACATCATTCTCTAAGAGGTAAACATAAAATATTAAAGTTAAGAAACATCATTCTCAAACAATTTTACCTTAACATTCTACACATATAATATTATCTTATTTAACAATTTTTGTAGTATTTCATTTGTATTACAAATAAGGTTGAGTCATCTTATATTTATAAAAAAAAAAAAAAGACTTTTCATAATTTGTTACTTTGACTATGAATTACTTTTCTCTTGTTCATATAAGTTTTCAATAAACCAGTTTAAACTATATAATCAATTATTTTGAATGTAATCAGTTACATTGTAACTAAAATTAATCAAAATTGTTTTTACTATGTAATGGATTATTTTAAAAGTTGAAACAAATATATTTTTTTTAATTATTACATAATGTATGTAATCTATTGGTTTAGATGAAATCCAATAGTATATTACCTAATCAATTATATAGATTTTACAGTTTATTATAATTTTGTTTGTTTTCCAAAAGCTCACAATTTATTCTATAGTCGATTATCTCGATGTAGGATTGATTATAACAAGGAGTAACTTTTTTTTCTCCTTAAAAACAAAACTTGTATATAATCGGTTAAAAAATGTGAAATCAATTACTTATTTAACTACTTTCTTTAGACAAATATTCTTTTCTTAATTTTTTTAGTAGTGAATTTTAGGTCTAATGCTCTATCAAACCTTCCTATTTTTAAGATTCTAAATGACTTTTTTTTCTATTATGGTACGGTTTATCATCGAAATGTCTAAAGCAGGTAAAAAAAAATTAAAAAAATTAATTACCGTATTTTTCCTTTTGCTAGTGCATCAAGATTGCTGACCGTAACCCAATTATTTTTTAATAAATTCATTGTTTTTAACAAAAAAAAAATCTTTTAAATATATAAAAAAATACGTTTAATCTATAAAGAAATTTTAGTAGTTAAAGTAATTTTTTTCCCTTGTTTGGATAAGCAGATACTGTTACTTATTTTTTAATGGGTCAATAAACAGTCCTAGTTTATAGGACTAACTAGTTTAGGTAGTTTCTGATTTTATGCCTAAATTGTTGTTATTTTGTTATTTCTGTTTTAAGAGACAAATTCAGTTTGTATAGGTCTATAAAGTTATGCTTCTGTTATTGAATAAAGGTATGCATTTCTGTGCTTTCGTGTACATTCTGTTTGAACAAGTGGTATCAGAGCTGATAGTTTGCAGCTTGGGTGACCCTCTATCGAAAGTCTTCCTAACGGAGGTTTCAAGCAAGTGTGTCTCGTATAAGTGTGTGAATGGCGGTACAAGTAAGGGGTCGTTTGCTTCCGCTCGAGGGAGAGTGTATCAACGTGGAGGAGGGACTCTCACTTGAGGGGGAGATTGTTAGGTATTCAAATATGAGTCTAAGTCCCACATTGGGTAGGAATGAGAAAGTTGAGCAACATATAAGAAAGAAGACCCACAAACCTAATGCCTTAAGGTTTTGGGTTGAAGGTGGTGTCATTCCCTTATGTGGTTTGGCTCAGTTCTCATTGTTTGAGATCTCCCCAAGGGGCCTGATCAGGGGTGAGTGAAGAGAGCATCTAGTTTCAGAGTGCAACATCATGACTACCTTAGAAAAGTTTGTTCAACTAGTCATCCCAAGGTTTGATGGGCACTATGATTTCTGGTCTATGACTATTGATCGCGAAATTCTTGAAACCATCTTGGACAAAAGCACATCACATCTGGAAATCTATGCAACAGAAGTGTCAGGGTTCAACGAGGGTTAAGGCGATGAAGGACGAGGAAAAGATTGACAACTATCTCGGGCGTACACTCAGTATCGTTAACAAAATGAAATCAAATGGTGAAGTAATGGATTCCAGCACATGTTCTATTGAGGAGTCCAATAACTTAAACAACTTGAGTCTTGATGAACTCCATGACAGTCTACTTGTTCATGAACAACGCATGCAGACTTCTCAACCAGAGGAACAAGTTTTGAAAGTCATGTATGATTATAGAGTAGGAACAAGTCGTGGTCGTGGTCGCGGAAATCGTGGGCGTGGAAGAGGGGGTCGTGGAAGACAGTCTTTCAACAAGGCACTTATTGAATGTTTTCAATGTCATAAGCTGGGCCATTTTCAGTATGAATACCCTGCTGTTACAAAACAAGCTCATTAAACAACGTTTGAAGAGGCAATTGAAGGTGAAGATGAGATTTTGCTGGTAACATATGAAGAGGTGAATCATCATGTTCAAATGGAGAATTGGTTTCTTGATTCTGGGTGCAGTAATCATAAAACGGAAAATAAACTCTAGTTTATAGAAATACATGAAGAAGGACTCCATAGAACCGTCAAATTTGGCAACCATAGTACACTGGAGGTAGCTGCCAAAGGAAACATTCGGGTTCAAATCAATAATATTGTTCATGTTATTTCAGACGTTTATTACGTTTTGAAACTCAACAAATCTCAAGTCTGGGACAACTTCAAGAAAAAGGGCTTACCATTCTAATCCAACATTGGGTATGCAAAACTATTTCATCCAGATCGAGGATTGGTGATTCATACTACCATGTAAGGTAACCGCATGTTCTATTTGTCAGCATCAATGTGTTCTCAACATTCTCAGTGTTTTCAAGCGGAAGATATCTTAGAAAAGGAAACTTAACTGTGGCATAGACGATTTGGCCATCTCAATTTTAGAGGACTCAATACACTCACACAAAAGCAAATGGTAATTGGGCTACCCTCATTGAAAATTTCCACAGTTGTATGCACTACATGTCTTGTTGGCAAACAACACCGTGAGAGTATATCCAAATTAAGCTCTTGGCACGCATCAACTAAATTACAACTAGTTCACGATGATGTCTGTGGACCTATCTCACCTGCCTCCAATAGCCACAAAAGGTATATTCTGAGTTTTGTTGATGATTATTCTCGTAAAACGTGGGTTTATTTTTTGCATGAAAAATCTAAACCCTTCAAAACATTCAAGAATTTCAAAACATGTGTTGAAAAGGAAGTTGGAACTCATATTATTTGTCTGAGAACTGACAGAGGAGGGGAATTCACATCCAAAGAGTTTACAAATTTCTGCAACTCTATTCTGTTGAGGAGTGTAAGCTGTTGTCAGTTGCCTGGAGATACCTTGAATGCAGTACGAGTAGTGCTTCATGAAAAGCAAGTTCCCAAATCTTTTTTGCTTGAAGCAGTACAATGGTGTGTTCATGTTCAAAATCGCAGTCCAACTACTGCAGTAAGTCACGGCACTTCAGAAGAGGTATGGAGTGGAATAAAGCCTCGAGTTGATTACTTTCAAATATTTGGATGTGTTGCACATGTTCATATTCTGGATTAAAGAAGACGCAAATTAGATAACAAGAGTCACACGTGTGTTCTCTTAGGAGTGAGTGATGAAACTAAAGCTTATAAGCTTTTTTATCCTCTGTCAAAGACGGTCATTGTAAGTAGAGATGTCATATTTAAAGAAGACAAATGATGGAGTTGGCACGAGGATGCAGCAGAGAGTTCACCTTCTACACTCGATTTAGAAAGCCAAGATGAAGAAGGGAATGACAACACTGATTCTACACTTCTACATGAAGCAGTTAGAGGTAGCAACCTTGACTCAAAATCACATGAAACAGTTTTTGATTCTGCATCTCCTACTCTTCTAGTTGAAGGGAGGGTAACAAGAACTCAAAGACAATCAGTATGGATGACAGATTATGAAACCAATTTGTTTGCAGAAGAAGAAAACTTGCTAGCAATGCTGGCAACTAGTTCTGAAGATCCGTAAACCTTTGAAGAAGCCAATAAGAGTCAAAAATGGAAGGAGGCCATAGACTCTGAGATGAAAGCAATAGAAAGAAACAATACATGGGAACTCATTAACCCACCTGAAAATGTGATACCTATAGGTGTAAAATGGGTTTTCAAAACAAAGCTTAATGAAAGAGGACAAGTAGAGAAGTATAAAGTCCGATTAGTTGCAAAAGGGTATGCCCAGAAATATGGAATCAACTATACGGAAGTCTTTGCTCCAATTGCTAGACTTAACATAGTGAGAGTGTTGCTAGTAGTAGCTGCTCATAATGCTTGGGAAGTGTTTCAGCTTGACGTCAAGAGCGCCTTCTTGCACGGTGAAATTCAAGAAAATATCTAAGTTCATCAACCTGTTGGGTTTATCAAAGAAGGCAGAGAAGGACAAGTATACAAGCTAAGGACAAGTATACAAGCTAAGGAAAGCTTTATACGGGCTCAAACAGACTCCATGAGCCTGGTACATTAAGATTGAATCATACTTTGCCAAAGAACAGTTTACACGATGCACCAGTGAATAGACCTTGTTCACAAAACAGGTTAGAGGCAATACTTTGATAGTAAGCTTGTATATGGATGATCTTGTTGTTTTAATTTTAAGAGCAGAAAGAAAGTGCTAGAGTATAAAAGAAAACAAAGAAGAATTTAGACTGCAATGGGCATATTTTATTCTGATATGAAAACAACGTATTTATAAGAACAGAGAGTTGCTAATAGATTAACCACTAACAAATCATGCCTAAAAAATAGGAATAAAACATATTCATCCTATCAGTCACCATGACTTTTATTTTCCTAAAAAGTAGCATAAAAATATGATCCTCTGCAGTTTGTTAGCAGCTTCCAACAGTCACATCTTCAACACTCCTCCTTGACTTTGGAACTGCAAACACCAAGCTTTTGTCTCAAGTATTCGAATCTGGTTTTTGGAAGTGCCTTGGTCAGAATGTCAGCACTTTGATTCTCTGTTTTGCAGTACAGTAGCTTTATTTCTCCTTCCCTTTGAACCTCTCTTAGAAGAAAAAGCTTTATCTTGAAATGCTTTGTTTTGCCATGAAACACCGGATCATTGGCAATTGAGATTGCAGCCTAGTTATCCACAAAAATTTGTGTGCTCTCTTCTTGTTCCATATGCAAATTTGTCATGATTTTCTTGATCCAAAGGGCCTGATTTACTGCAGCAACAGCATCTACATACTCTGCTTCTGCAGTTGATTGAGTTATAACTTCTTCCTTTTTTGAAAGCCAAGAAAAAACTCCAGAACCAAAAGTAAAACAATAACCAATGGTGCTTCTCATGTCATCAACACAACCTGCCCAATCACTATCAGAGTATCCATAAAGCTTAAAATTATGAGAATGAGAGTACTTCACACCGTAATCTAAAGTGCCTTTAATATATCTAACAACTCGTTTAGCAGCTTGAAGATGTACTTCACTAGCACAATGCATGAACCTTGAAAGTATACTTACTACAAATAAAATGTCAGGTCTGGTTGCAATAAGATACATTAAACAACCAATCAGACTTCTGAAATGTTTTTCATCAACTTTATCAGCTTCATCATCCTTGCTAAACTTCTCCTTCTGGTTCATTGGAGATGTAGTGCTTTTGCAGTCCTCCATATGAAATTTTTTTAGTACTTTACTTGCATACTTCTTTTGGCAAACGAAGATTCCATCATGATCTTGTTTCACCTCCATTCCCAAGAAAAAGCTCATCAAGCCTAGATCTGTCATTTCAAACACTTCGAGCATTTCAGCTTTAAACTCTTTTATGAGTTTTTCATCACTTCCTGTCACAAGCAAATCATCAACATAGATAGCAATGATTATTAAATTTGCATCTACAAACTTCACATATAATGTAGCTTCACTTGGACTTTTGACAAATCCAAGATCTTGAAGATGATCATTTATCCTGTTGTACCAGGCCCTAGGAGCCTGTTTAAGACCATATAAGGCCTTTTTTAACTTGTAAACTTTCTCCTCTTCTCCTTTGATTTGAAACCCTTCAGGTTGCTCTACATAAATCTCCTCCTATAAGTAACCATTTAGAAAAGCATATTTTACATCTAAATGATAAACTTTCCACCCTTTATGCGCAATCAAGGCAAGTAGCATTCTAATTGTTTCGAGGCGTGCAACTGGAGCAAACGTTTCTGAAAAGTCCACTCCAAACACTTGAGCATAGCCTTTCACCAACAACCTGGCCTTGTATTTATTTATAGAACCATCTGAATCAAGTTTAGTTATATAAACCCATTTGACCCCTATAGGTTGCTTGTGTTGAGGTCTGTCCACTAGCTCCCAAGTGTCATTTTTTTCGATCATCTTCAGCTCTTCCTTCATAGCATTTATCCACTTGTCATCCTTCTCAACTTCTTCAAATTTTGCAGGTTCTAAGACAGCTATATTGCTCCTTTGATAAATCTCAGATAAAGATCTTGTACCTCTGACAGGAATGTCATCTACATCATCATCAAAGAATTGTGGGAATTTTTGCAGATGCTTCCTTATTAGTTCTTCCCAACTCCATTGCTGATCTTCCATGAATTTGACATCTCTACTCACAAGAATTTTTTCATTTTGAGGTTGAAAATTTCTGTAAGCTTTGGAAGTACTGCTATATCCAATGAAAACTCCTGGTTCTGCCTTTTTATCAAGCTTGTCTCTTTTAACCTGTGGTACAAAAGAAAAACAGAGACAACAAAAAATTTTTAGATTTTGTAAATCTGGTTTATAACCAAACCAGCCTTCGAATAGAGTTTTTATCTGCAACACTCTTGTTGGTAGCCTATTCAGCACGAATACTGCAGTGTTTGCAGTCTCTGCCCACAACTTCTTTGGCAACTCTTTTTCATGAAGCATACACCTTGTCATCTCCATGATACTTCTGTTTTTTCTTTCACTTACACCATTCTGTTGTGGGGTGTAAGGTACGATGAGTTGGTGCTCAATGCCAGCTTCTTCACAAAATTTATCGAAAATATCATTTGTGTATTCCTTCCCATTGTCAGACCTTATTATTTGCAACGTGCAGCCACTTTGATTTTCCACCAATGCTTTATATTTCTAGAAAATATTAGCAACCTCAGTTTTGGATTTAAAGAAATAAATCCAACAAAATCTGGTATAATCATCAATAAATGTAATATAGTATTTATTACCATTTAAAGATTATACTCTCTGAGGTCCCCCAACATCTGTGTGTACCAGTTGCAGCTTTGAGTTACTCTCCAAGTTGTTTGAGGAAATGGTTTTCTGACTAGCTTACCATATTGGCAAGCCACGCAATCAGCCAACTTGTCTTCAAGCATCGAGACACCTTTTACCAAGGCATGTTTCTGCATGTATAAAAGTCCAGCAAGGTGGAAATGTCCGAGTCTTTTGTGTCACAACTCAGTACTGTTGGTCATGCTTGGAAAAGCTATTTGCTCCTCTTCCATCAGATTTAGAGCATAATTTTTGGCTCTCATTTTCACCTTGAATACGTCGCTACCTTTTGCGTCTTTGATCAAACACCAATTGTCTTCAAATATGACTTTGAAGCCCTTTTCTACAAGCTGTGCAACATTGAGCAAATTTTGATCAATGTCAGGCACATATAAGACATCAGAGATATGTTTCAAACCTTTCAAGCTTTCAATAGCAATGGTCTCTTTTCCCTTAACTGAGATGAAATCACCGTTTCCAATTTTTACTTTAGAAACAATGGTTTTGTCAAGCTCTTTAAAGAGCTTCTGGTCGTTGGTCATATGGTTTGTGCAGCCGCTGTCTATCAACCATAAATCACTGGAACTGTTACTTGTAGCAAAGCATGTTGCAAAAAAGAGTTGCTCATCTTCTTGTTGCTCCTCAGTCACCTTTGCCTCCTCTCGTTTAGACTTGCAGATTCGCTCTACATGTCCCATATCGCCACATTTTCTGCACTTGACATCTGACCTCCACCAACATCTTTTTCTGAGGATGGTTTGTCTTTTTGCAATGCGGACAAGGAGGAAAAGTCTCACCTTGCTGCTCGCTGAAGCCTTCTAGTTTTTTGTTCTTCCATGTGCTTTGTGCTTTCATGTGAAAAGCACCTTGTACCACCTCCTCTTGCCTCATCATTCTTCTCTGCTCCTGTGCCTGTAAAGCATTTATCAATTCTCCCAAGGTGATGGTTGACAGGTCTTTTGACTCCTCCAATGCTGATATCTTCGATTCATACTTTTTAGGTACAGTAACCAAAATTTTTTGCACTATTCTTTCATCAAGAAAGTCCTTCCCTAGAAGCCGCACTTTATTTGCTATGCTTAACAGCCGGTCAGTATAGCCTTTAATTGTTTCTGTCTCCTTCATGCTCTGCATCTCGAATTCTCTGCCCAAGTTGAGCACTTGCATGCCTTTGGTTCTTTCACAGCCTTGATATTCTGATTTGAGATAATCCCAAATCTCTTTGGCAGACTTGAGATTCATAATTCTTGTAAAAATGATTTTTGACACAGCAGAGAAAAGACAATTTTTAGCTTTAGCCTTTTTTGTCTTCCTCTCTCTGTGAATCTTTATTTGAGTCATGGCTGGATTTGAAGGTAATTCAGGGACGTCATAGTTTTCTTCTACTGCCTCCCAAAGATCTAACGCTTCAAGATGAATGGTTATTCTTGCAGCCCATAACTTGTAATCCTCTCCATCAAAAATTGGTGGTGGACCCGCTACGTATGATGTATCTCCCTCCATCACGATTTCTCTCAACTCACAGATCCCTTAAAGATAAGAGCTCTGAAACCAATTTGTTGTTTTAATTTTAAGAGCAGAAAGAAAGTGCTAGAGTATAAAAGAAAACAAAGAAGAATTTAGACTACAATGGGCATATTTTATTCTGATATGAAAACAACGTATTTATAAGAACAGAAAGCTGCTAATAGATTAACCACTAATAAATCATGCCTAAAAAATAGGAATAAAACAGATTCATCCTATCAATCACCATGACTTTTATTTTCCTAAAAAGTAGCATAAAAATCTAATCCTCTGCAGTTTGTTAGCAGATTCCAACAGTCACATCTTCAACAGATCTAATATTTACTGGAAATAGCAAGGCTATATGCGAAGAGTTTAAACACTCAATGAAGTTGGAGTTTGACATGACTGATCTTGGTAAAATGAGACATTTTTTTGGAATAGAAGTCATACAAAACGAAGCAGGCATTTTCATCTACCAAAGAAGATATGCATGTGAGATTCTAGCCCGCTTTGATATGATGAATAGCAATCCTGTTCGAAATCCTATGGTTTCAGGAACTGTTTTATCCAAGGATGATGAAGGAATTCTAGTAAATGCTACAAAGTTTAAACAAGCAATTGAGAGCCTTATGTATTTGACAGTCACACGTTCAGATTTAATGTTTTGTGTCAGTTTAATTAGTAGATACATGGCCAACCCCAAAGAGTCCCATTGGGCAGCAACGAAACATCTTCTCAGATATGTACAAGGCACTATTGAATATAGTCTTTAAAGGCACAGAAGATGAGCTTCTCTGCCTACAACGACAACAATTATGCAAGAGATTCAGATGATAGGAGAAGCACTACTGGGTTAGTATTTATGATTGGAACTGCAATTATATCTTGGGCTTCAAAAAAACAGCCTGTGGTAAGCCTATCTACCACTGAGACTGAATACATTACCGCAACATATTGTGCATGCCAATGTATTTGGCTCAAACGAATTATAGAGCATCTTGGAATAGAAACAAAAGAAGGCATAAAGATTTTCTGTGATAATAGTTCTACCATACAATTATCCAAAAATTCAGTTCTTCATGGCAGGAGTAAACATATTACAGTAAGATTTCATTTTTTTAGAGACTTGGTTAATGATCAAATTATCACACTGAAATATTGTCATACAAATGAGCAAGTGGTTGACATTATAACAAAAAACTTTAAAGATTGATTAATTTGAAAACTTAGATCAATGCTTAGAGTAATTACAGTCCATAAGATAAGCTAAAGCTTAAGAGAGGATTTGTTAGTTATTTTTTTAATGGATCAATAAACAGTCCTAATTTAAAAAGATTGGCTAGTCTAAATAGTTGTTAATTTTATACTTAAATTATTGTTATTTTGTTATTTCTGTTGTAAGACACAAATTCAGTTTGTATAGGCCTGTAAAGCTATGCTTCTTTTATTGAATAAAATTTGTATAGGCATGTAAAGCTATGCTTCTTTTATTGATACAACTCCATTTAAAACATGCTTTCTAAAAACTGCAGGTCAAAAGTGTCTTTGTCTATTTCAAAACATCTATTTAAAGATGTTGGTTTCTTAAATGAAAAGTTTGTTTCTCAAAATGAATGTCTTTTAAAATATTAATGTCTATTCCCTTATATATAGTTATATAGGTTACCAATAAATAAATGCTGATCATTGCCTTAGGCAGTTGAGAAATGCATACCACAAATTTATTCACTTCTTCTTTTTCTCTCTCTTTCCTCTTTAAATAATTTCCAAATTCAAATAACACATGTCATCAACACTCAAGTCGTGCAACATGCATACCACTTCAGCGTGAATTAATATTAGTTTTAGTCTACGTAAAAATTTTAATAAATATTTTAAAATAGGATAAGATTGTAGTTTTATTTTAAAAATATATTTTATTTTAAAATTTTTATGTTTTCTTTCTTAATTTTTAAGATGGTCTTAACTCGTGAAAAATTTTCTAATAATCTTTAAAACTCTATTAAAACTCTAAGCTATCTTCTTATTTTCATTGATTGACATGTACCAAAAATCATCATCATCATAATAGTAAGAGTTTGACTTTTAAAACATAATGTTCTTCTAATCACCAAATAAGTTCTTCCATCACAACAAGTTCAGGAGATTCAAACCATCAATTTCTTCACAAACTCTTTTCTAATTACCTGGATTAAAATATAAAAACAAATAAGATAATGTTGAAAATAAAGGCTCCATAGTCTATGCTATAAATACAGTGGGTCCAACCTTCCTAGAAAAGATTCCGTAGCATATCAAGAGTTGAAGCTGAATCAAATTCCAATTAAAGATGGTTCATATGAAAAGATGGGAAAGAATGAAATTAATAACTTCTTTGATCTTATAATTCATTACATAATTAGGCTTAAATGTGCCCCTTTATGTCAAATGTTACTTCCACTGGTTGAAGTTACAAATTTGAAACTCAGATTTTTGGCTAATTGATGATTAAAGTAGGAAAATATATAATTTCACATTGAATGATCCTGGTATAACAAATTATTACTGAGTTTCTTGTTTCTTGACAGTATCCTTTGGCGAAATAAAAAATTTATGACCAAAATTAGTAAGCAATGACAATGAGATGCAAAATGATAGAACAATTTTTAGATATATATTAGTAATTTATTTCCATATAATTGACATGTACTTAGACTTAATATTATGGTATTAGGTAAGTTGCATATGTCATGTATCTATAGTCTATAAAAGGTAAAATTTGTCACGTGTTGCTCTTAGAAAAATTATAAAAAATACGAAATAAAATACTCTTCAAATTTTATTATAAACAAAACAAAAAAACGTGACTGACATGTGGCACTCCCTCTACACGTGGACACTTATCATCTACCACATGTCTCTCTTAAACACACAACCCTAAAATGTATACCTAGAATATGATTTTGGTCATAATTCTCTTAAAAAATTTATGACCAAAATAATGACGAGGACATGCAAAATGATAGAACATTTTTTGGATATATATTTGTAATTTATTTACATATAATTGAGACGTCAATAGACTTAATAATAGGGTTTTAGGTAAAGGTAGATTATTGAACTTTAATGGACTTAATTATTAATTATTTTCTAATTTATGAAATTTTACTAGACAATTCATAATTTTAAGTATATCCATACTAATTACCATTAAAGTTGCATGTCATGTATTTTAGATACACTGCTCGTCTCAATTTGGAGATAACTTAAATTATATCTAAACGAGAGCCATTGCAATTAAGAGAAAAAATATAAGTGTCCGTGTCATTAACGTTGGTGGAATACAAATTAACCCAATAAAAATGATAAGGGTAGAACTCAGATTTTGAAAAATTGATAGGTGAAGAAAGCAATTGATAGGGTGCAGGAAGCAATTTCGTTATACCTTTTTAAAAAGCAGTTTAATTAGGATTGGTCAGTAAATAAAAATCATTCCAAAAACACATCTTATAATTTTAATCCTTTAAAATGTGATCATTCCATTAGATCAATGCCTAATTTTGTCAAGCATTTGAATAGGTACTTTGATCTCTCTTCTACTTTTCATTTCATTTCTCTCTCTTATTCAAGTGAGATGGATCAAAATGCATACATTTAGATTATTTTTTTTCTATATAGAACAACAACTTCTTCCTCCCACCTTCAAATAATTAGGGTAATTTAATATTATTAATTTTAACCCCTTTAAATTTTAAAAGTATCACATAATGATAAAGTCCCTAACTATATCATAACTAATATAAAAAAAACGTGATATGATTTATTTCAATATAATAACAAACATTACTATGTGCTAAAAAATCATATGCATAAATAGCAAATGGAAGTAAAAGTTACACGTGAGAATTGGTCAAAGTAGATTTTTTATCTATCTTCGATTCAAATTATTGTGAAGAAAATGTTCCTCCCAACATTATTATTTTTTTTACTTTGAAATATAGAGTTAATTTAAAGAAGCATCCTTTTTCATTGAAATTTAAAACAAACATTCTAACATGTCCTTATAAAAATAAAATATAACTACTTTACAATTTTATGTAATATATACCTCAACTTAATTTATCTTGTTACCAAAATGCATTTATTTGATTTTATTTTCTCCATTTAATTGTTTATTAAAAAAAATCATGCATGACTTGTATTTATGTGGGAAAGCTCAAAATTCAGATATTGTAAGACAATTTATTGTAAAATGTAAAAACAAAATATGCTATTTCATTAGTTTTATTTTTTCTTGTTAATTAAGGAAACCCACAAATTTGAACACAGGTGGCACCAGATTTTTTTCAGAGCTTCAGTAGTTAACGACATTGTTATGCAATCTTCAAAACTCATCCTTTTCAGAAATTCAAGTAAAAATATGAAAGAAAACTTAACAAGAGAAGAGACACAACTTGTTCCCAGAATCTCAATCAATTTTTTTTTTCTATAAAAAGTAAAAGCAATGAAAAAAATAGACATTTATATACAAGCATAATGTAAAGAAAATAATTTTTTTTTTCTTTCCTTTGTTTCACTATGTGATATCATCTCAAGAGAGGGTTTCTAGTCGTGGAACTACCTAACCTTTCAACATCTTCAACGGTTCTAGAAGCTTCTTCTTCTTCTTCGCCGTTACCGTTATCGTTATCGTCGTCGTCGTCGTCGCCGCAATCGTACATGGATCCGACGAGAAAAAGCTGATCTTCGAGGTAGCGATGCAAGAGGCCCTTCTCCTGCTGCTCATCCTCGCAGAACCCTTCCTCGCAGCGGCGGAGGCGGTCGGCGGGGGCGGAGTCGCGGCGGAGGAGCTTCCGCCAGAGGCGGAGGCGGAGGCAGAGCTCGGCGGCGCAGAGGAAGGGGAGGGCGGCGCAGAGGAGGAGGAGGAGGAGCGGGGAGCAGAGGAGGAGGAAGAAGTAGCGGATCCGCCGGCGGCGGAGCCAGGAGGAGGCGGCGGCGGCGGCGTTGGTCAGCATAAAGGGGGAGGGGGCGGGATCATGAGCGCGGCGGTAGGGTTGGAGAGTGGGGTGGTGTTTGGATGGTATTTGCGGTGGTCGTGGGGGATGCGATGTGCCCCCACATGGGTTGTGCATGAGATGTGATGATGATGATGATGCGATGGAAAGATGTGAAGTTAAGTTGGAGCATGTGATGTTGACTATGCTGCTTCGGGTCGTTTTGCTTTCCTATCATGAACTTTTAACCGTTTTAGCCGAATTTTACTCTCTCTTGGGCCTTTTAAGCCCATCCAGCCCACTAAAACTAAATAAAAAAACTTTAAAAAGTTTAAGACTGCTTCTTCCTGCACCTCCATATCATCTTCCTGCACCTCCATAATTTTCAAAATTCCAATAATAGACATGAGGAAATTACAAATTTAACCCTGCTGCTATAAAAGAAGGTTTTCCATGGAAGGGGTGCGGTGCATTTCTGAACATTGGTGGAAGGTATCGCAGTGGTGGTGGGAGGTTCCTACAGTGTTGGAGTGGAGGGTTGAAG
>Ga0209489_104419_pt1 | contig 25909 bp, 31 predicted proteins | sample SiratrowhiteBW_FD_187527 | JGI IMG/M metagenome (GOLD analysis project Ga0209489, IMG submission 187527) | Root nodule microbial communities of legume samples collected from California, USA - Siratro white BW (SPAdes) (version 2) | ecosystem: Host-associated > Plants > Roots > Nodule | place... | reverse complement strand
GCGGCCTCGCCTTGCGCAAAGCGGCGATCCTAGCTAATGGAACGACATTCGGAGCGTGGCGCAGCCCGGTTAGCGCACTAGTCTGGGAGACTAGGGGTCGGAGGTTCAAATCCTCTCGCTCCGACCATCTAACGAACTGCAATTGCAGGCACATTTTCGCTCCTGTTCATTGTCGATAGCGCCCGCGCTAACCCCGGGGAAGCACCGGGGAAGCACGAGCGCAGATTTTAGGCCTTTTGGGCGGCTTTGACAGAGGCCGGCGCAGCGATTCAGTGCAGCGTGTTCTCCATTGCTGCTTTGGCTTCCATCATCTGTAGCGCGGTCGGCAAGCTCACAGCGGCGTCGATCTCAACCAGGTTGCCAGGCAGGGCGCGGAATTGGCCGGCGGCCTTGCCTTTGAGAGGCGCCAGCATTGCGGCCGCGATCGCCGAACTCACCTGACACCGGACCAAAGCGTTTCCATCTTCGATCGCTAGGATCAGATCAGTGCTGCGGCGAGCGAGCAGGGCGCCAAGATCAGTCGACTGGGTCGAGGTGCGGAGGGCGGTGGAGTTGCGCATAGTGTTTTGCCTTTCGAGCAAGATGCGAGTCCAGGGGCGAAATGACCGACACTAGGCGGCCCCGCGCACCTTTGGGCGTGCGCCTTGGACATACGCGCGCGGCCCCTGGACAAGATTTGTGATTGCCGCTCACCGGATTGGCTCTCGGCTAGTGTTTCGGGCTTTCGACCCGGGACCAGCATGCGGGATGTCGAAAAATCGACAACGGAAATTTTGTCTGGAAAAGTCTAATACGTAAAACCAGACAGCTTGAGACTTGATGCCTTAGCGCTTTTAGCGTTTTGCGCGCTTTTGTCGGGTTTCGAAAGCGCGCAACATCAAACAAGAAATGCCCGGGTTGCAGGCGCGTTTGTGAGTCCAAGAATCGAAGGACGTCAACGGCTTAGCGATATGGTAACTGTTCTCGAAGGGGCAGAGCTCCCGCAGCGACGGGCAAGGTCGTTGAAGCAATGCATGTGATGCCTAAGACCGGGCGGTATCCACCCCCGGCCCGGACCCCGCCCCTCGGGGGGAGCCGCCCACTTGGCGTCCGAAGGCCGCAAAGCCGCTTCGCTAATTTTTTGATTCCGAAAAGTTCGAGACCGCGCTCACTGAGGATCATCGGCGATGTCGGCTAAGATTCCGCTTCGTTCGATAGGATCGATCACTTGCTTGTTGAGGACCTCTACGGCGCACCTCTTGAGAACCTTCTTCACCAGCTTGTATTTTTCTAAGTAGAACTTGAGCCCGCGAGCTGTCTTCGTGTTTTTCGGATCACGTTCGTACGTTACGTTTTTGGTTGCAGCTGCGATATCCTGTTTTAGACTCTTGAGGCCGCTTTCGAAGGATTCATCTCTGCACTTCTTAGCGTAGTCTTCCGGGTCAAGGTCGGTGATTTCTCGCGGCGGATCTTGAGGGTCGTCGGCCGCCTGGGAAGGCCGGTTATCGGAAGACGACTTCGCTTCCAATCGAGTTGGGCTCTTCTCGGCTTCTTTGACTACCGGCTCTTTGACTACCAATTCTTTGACGCGCGAAGGGTCGATCTTCGCATGCTCCAAGCTGAGCGAAGCGTTCTCGAGCGCCTTCTTGAACTCGGGTGAAATATCGGCGATCGCATCCAGTGCGCGCTTCGATCCGGCCACTGTGCTGGAGGTAACTTGCGCTTGTTTGGCTGGTTGAGCGGTTGGAGCGGGAGCCGTTGCAGCGGCTTTTGGTGGTGCGTCGTCGCACTTCATCGGCTTCAGCTCGACGCCATCTATCTTGCCGCTCACGCCGCTACAATCTTTCGTCGGCCTAACCGGCTTTCCATTTTGGTTGCCAACTAGTGTCGCGTCCTTCGAACCGGTCTCCGCCGGCTTGGCGGGCGCCGCGGGCGCTCGACCGATTCGCACAGCCCGCGCGATGCCACCGTTGGCCGTAATCGAGCCGTCCGGCTGTAGCGTGTACACCCACGAGCCCAGGCTGGTCGTGTAGGTCATGTTGTTTCCTGAGCAGGTCCAGGTGCCTTCGGCCTGGCACGCCGCGTGCTCACTACAGATCGCTCGCCCGTCGGCAGTGAGCGTGCCCTTATTTCCTCCGGAATGCCGCCATTCGCCGATAAACTTAGAAGCACAGCTTGCTGGCGGAGCGGCAAACGCGGGCGCCACAAAAACAGCTGCCGCAAAGGGCAGGCTAACCAAATATCGCACTGAAATCCCCCAAGACCAAAAACCACCAGACGTTATCGGCAGTCAGCAGTCCCTTCAAGATAGGATGGGCCCGCCGGCCGTCGCACTGAGGCCTCGTTCCGACGCCGATCAGATACGAACCGCGGCGCCGCGGCTCAGTGAGTTCGCGACCACTCAAGGCTGCAATCGCGATGCGGAATTAGGCGATCGTCGGCTGTATTGAAGGCGAGGGCGCGGAAACAAGCAGATGAGGCCTTGGCCAGGCGCGGCGGCTATCCGCCGTAACTTTCCGCTTACTACTCCAGAGTCATAATTCATCCCACGGACGTCTACGCCGCTTCGCCGACGGCACCCACCGTGCAATCCCGCGCACTTCCTCTCACCCCGTCGGCGATATATGTCATACCCCACCAAATACACGCGCCAGTACGATTACGTCAGCTACCAGAACGCGAATCCGTCGCGGCCGCTGCCAGCCAACCAGGTGCATGCCGATCTCAACGCGGCGGCTCGCTCGACGAGTGAGATCGTCGATTTCCTAAAAACGAGCTTGCGCTCAGACGGCGCGATCATGAACGGTTCTGTCGGCATCGATCAGTTGGCGCCGGCGGTCGCTGCCATGATCGGCGACACGGCGACCATTGACAGCTTGATCGAAGCTGCGGCGCAAGCCGAGACGGCCGCCACCTCTGCGTCGGCTTCGGCGGCGTCTGCATCGAGTTCGTCCGGAACGGCGTCGGCGGCCGCTGTCGATGCGGCAGCGAGCGCGACGAGCTCGGCTGCGTCGGCGTCTCAGGCCCAATCTTACAGCGGCATCCCGCAAAGCATCAAAACTGCGGCCTACACGACACTCCTGGCCGATGCGCAGACGCAGATTCTGCACCCCGCTTCGGACAACAATGCGCGGACTTTCACGATCGACAGCAACGCGAACGTAGCTTACCCGATCGGCTCGGCGATCACGTTCATCAACGAGATCAACACCGTCACGATTGCGATCAATTCGGACACCCTGGTCCAGGCCGGTACAGGATCCACCGGAAGCCGCACCTTGGCCGCGAACGGCATGGCCACAGCCATCAAGATCACCTCCACGAAATGGATGATCTCCGGATCTGGACTATCATGACCGCCTTGACGCAGTTGATCGGGAGTGAGGGGCGCGCGCAGCGGGCCGTCTCGCCGTCCGCGGTCGATACGTCCTTCACGTTGGCCACCGGCGGCGCGGCGCAAGCGCAGCTATACGACAGCAACGATACGACGCCGGCAGCGGATTCGTCGGGCCTCACAGCGTCGACCCATGCCGCCTATGATTTTGGGGCGGCCAAGAACATCGCTCGGGTACGGGTCATCACAGCGTCGGCGAATGGCTTCGGCGCCAGCGGTGTGTTCGCTATCCAATACAGCGACACGAATTTGACGTCCGGATTCACGACGGCCACCACGATCACGATAAACGCCGGAACGTCGCAATCGAGCGACAAGCAAATTGGCGACTTTGGCGCGCATCGCTACTGGCGCATCATTTATCAGTCCGGCACGACGGGTGGAAACGCCTGGCTTGGCGAGCTCACTTTCTACGAGCGTTACTGATGAATGGCGAGATCCATCCAGTCTCCGAGACGCTCGGCGCCCTGAACACGATTTACACGTTCACGTCGAACCGGGCGCTGGTGTTTCTGATGAGCGGGCAGATCGAATGGCAGCCGATGCAGAGCCGACCATCCTCATCACTAGATCATTAAGGCTCAACTAGGATGCCGCAACTCATAGAGTTCGAAGGCCAACTTCACGAATTTCCGGACGACTTCACGCAGGCCGACATTCAACGTGCTTTGAGAACCTTGCCGCGGGTGTCACGGTTGCCGGAGGTAGGCGCAACGGATCCGAAAGGCCGTACCTTCAATTTCACTTCGCCGGACGGCAAAGTCTACACCGTTACGGGCCCGGAGGGCGCAACGGTTCAGCAAGCCTGGGAGATCTTGCAGCAGCAACTGAACGCGCAGCCTGCGGCGAAGCCGCCCTTCGATCCAACCAAACCGTTTCAAGCAGGCTCCGCCCCTCCGAAGCTCATCCCGGTAGATCATGATCCTTTTGCATCGGCGGCGGGCGCGCGGCCGAATCCGTTTGATCGAGTTGATCCACCGCCGGCGCAGCCCAAGCTCGTGCCGGTCGACCACGATCCGTTTGCGGCGCAGCCCCCAAGCGCGCGGCCGAACCCTTTCGATAAATTCGACGCAGTAATCCCGCCTCTCCCTCCGGGTTTCAAGTTGGACGCTCCGGCGGTCGCGCCGGAGTTGCCGCCGCTTCCGTCCGGCTTCACGCTGGACGGGGCGGTTCCTTCCGCGCCACCTACGCCCGTCACTCCCGGCTTGGGCGCGCAGAACGCCGCCCGTGAGGGCCGTCTCTACGTCACCCCCGAAGCGCCGAAGCCGATAGAGCGCCCTGTTTCGGTCCTGCCGAGCAGCGTCGGCGGCGCGGTGCGCGACTTCCAGGTCGGCGCCCAAGGCGTCGGCAAGGGGCTCACCGACATCGTCACCGGTCCGTTCGACCTCGTGGCGGGCGCGCAGAACGCCGCCGTCGGCGGCATCAACAAGCTGCTCGGCACGAACATCCCGATGGCCACACCGGCGTCCAAGCTGGTTGAGAAGGCCGTCGATGCCACCGGCATCCCGGTCATCGATCCCGCCACGATGTCGCGAAGCGAGAAGCTCGCTTACGACGTCAACCGGTTCGGGACCCAGGCGATCGGCACCGGCGCCATGCTGGCGCAGCGGGCGCCAAGCATCGCAGAGGCGGCAACTCGTTCGGAGACCGTCCCGGAGCGGGTTCTGGACCACATGGCGCGCCCTTACACGGAAGCGCCCGCCCGTACGTTGGTCGGCGATACGATCGGCGGTGCGGGCGCTGGGGTCGCTGTCAACGCGTCAGACAACTACGTTCCTGACGACGCAAGCGTCTTCGGCCACTACGTCGGTCACGGCCTTAAGGATGTCACGAACCTGGTCGCCCCGCTGGTCGGTGCTTCCGGCGCCAACACGTTGCAGGCAGGCGTCGAAAGCCTCGGCGGTATGATCCGTAACCTTGCATCCAAGACATTTGCATCCGCGCCGGCCCCGATCCCGCTCAATCCGACCACTAAGGCGCCATACAGCAACGCCGACGTAGACCGAGCCGCGGCGAGGTTTCAGTCAACTGCGACAGGCTCTCCACGAGCCTTGGCCCAAGACATACGCGAAAACGCAGCGGCGCTTACACACCCCGAAGAAGGCGGAATGCCGCTTCAAGCGTCTGCAATGCCAACTTCGGCGTTGCTCTCGCGCGATCCCGGCCTGATTGCTGCCGAGCAGGGCGCTCGTCTCAAATCGTCGCCCGACTTCGTGAAGCGGGATCAGAACGTCAAGGCTGCCGCCGCCGAGCGCGTCGAGGCAATGCGCGACCCAGAGGCCGACCTTGCCTCGGTAATGCGTCGAGCCGCTGAAGCTCGTGCCGAGCGCATGAACGCCGCGGAAAGCAACGTCATGCAGCGAGAGGATGCGCTCCGATCAATCGACCAGATCCGCCAAGATCAGGGGCTTCCGCTAGGCGCCGTTGCGAATAGCGAAGCAAGAGCAAACGCCTCTCGCAGGCTCGACCAGGCGCTGGTCGATCGGACTTACATCCCCGCTCGAGCAGAAAAGAATCGACAGTTCGACAACGCTCCGGGTCGCCATGACGAGCTACCAGCGAATGAAGTCTTTGGAGCAATCGACCGCATTAGGGCCGGCGCAAACAATCTAGCGCCTGGGACGCTTCCAGAAGACTTCATGAGGCGGCTGAACGCCTTGCGTCCTCGGATGGTCGAACACCCGCCGGAGAGCGGCCAGATGATCAACGTGGGTGGGACAGGCACCGCGCTGGGAGCCGATCTCGCGGATCTGCGCAAGTTTATCGGGCCGGCTCAGCAGCGCGCGCAGCAAGCCGGCAACTTTGACTTGGCCGATAACCTCGGCCGGCTCCGCGCTGCGATCAATCGAACGATCGAGGACGCTCCTGGTTACGCAGAAGCCAACGCCAACTACCAGCAGTTCGCGGAGCGTTTCCGACCAGAGCGAAATGATCCGATGGCTAAGTTTACGCGAGATATCGACCGTGGCGGCCAGAATCCCGACGGCGAGCTCAACCGCGGCGCAACACCACCAAGTGAAACCGCCAGCCGTTTACTGGCGTCTGCCGAGGCTGCTGCGACGCTGCCGAGAGCCCTGCAAGGCTCGCCGGCGATGTCGGCTGCGGAAAGCGCTTTACGTGATCATTACCGCTCCAGCTTTGCCATGGCAGCTCTGAATGCCGACGGGACAATCAACCCAATCCGTGCGAACTCGTGGGCGAACAACCATGCGGACATTTTGGCACAATTCCCAGCCATCCGCCGCGAATTCGATGATCTTGCAGCTCAAGCGCGCCGAGGAGAACAACTGTCGGCTCAAGCCAAAGCGGATCTTGAAGCAGCGCGCTCTGCCCGCAAGGCCACCGAACTGGAGGTCGATCGATCCGTCATCGGTACTTTGATCCGCGAAGATCCGCGGGATGCGGCGTCGAAAATCCTCGCTGGCGGCTACGACGCGGAGCGCCGCCTCAATGAGATCAATGCGCTCGTTCGCAATGATGGGCAGGCGATGCGAGGCTGGAAAGCCGCGGTGTCGGAAGTCTTGGCAGACAAGGTGCAGGGTACGCGCCAAGTTGGCGAGACCCTCGAAGTTCAATTCGCGCGCCTGGCCAAAGAGTTCAAAGACAACGAGACGCTGCTTGCAAAGACTTTCAGTCCAGAAGAAATGAACAACCTGCGGCAGGCGCACAAAATCCTCTCGTACTTTAAGGAAGCGGAAAAGCGAGTAACAGTCGGCAGTGACACGGCCGAGATGCTAAACATTCCCGGATGGGCCCAACTGGCTGTTCGCCACTTCAAGGGAGATCTCGCCGGTGGCGGTTTGATCAAGCGGCTCAAGCTGCTCCTCGAGATGCTGCCATCCAACAAGCAGAGCGCTGATGAAATCATCCACATGGCTTGGTTTGATCCGAATGTAGCCGCTTATCTCCTGGAGCGGCCAGTGAAGAACCCGAACGTGCCGGCATACAATATCGACCTGCGGCGGCTCATCGCGGCCGCGAACGCTTCGCGCGATAACTAAAAAGGAGAGGGATGGATGCCTTCAATTGCCGCATACGATCTGTCCGAACAGCAGCGGACACTGGTTCGGCTCATCGTCAACGAGGGCAGGCGGCCTGAGGAAGCCGCAGAGCTCGCTGGGTATCACCCGAAATCGGTCTACAAGACGATGCGATTACCAGCGGTCGCCGCCGCAATTTCGGAATCCATCCAGCTCGATCTCGCAGTGGTTGGCGCGCCACTAGCTTATCGGGTGGCGAAGTCACTGCTCCAGGACGCAAGTGTGAGTGCCCGTGTCCGAGCTGACCTTTCGATCAAGGTATTGGATCGGGCAGGGCACATTGCACCCACGCGCAAGGAGACGTCATCTTCGCAGAAATCGCTCTCGGAGATGTCACGTGACGAACTTGCTGCCTTCATCGCGGGCAACCAGGCTGAGATCGACAAGATCGAAGCTGAGCTGGCCTCGCGCGCGAAGGATGTGTCGTATTTGGGCTAGGTGAGTCGCCTTAGGGCGACATCGATATCCTAATCGGCATGGCCGTCATCGTCGCGCTCTGCACGGCCATGGCCGCGCTTCAGGAGCTGCACCGCGGCATCTCGGCGGCGGTCGGCTGGCTGGCTCTGGGACTGGTCGGCGCCGTCATGGCGGCGGCCTTCGCCGTGCACGCGGCCATGCCGGCCGCGTCTTGCGAGCGGCGCTTCTCCGAGCCTGCCTCTGCACTTTCCCGCGCGGCTGTAGTGCAGCTAGGGCTTTTTCTTCAAACTAGGGCTTGTCCTCATACGCGCAGACGTCCGCTTTTGATGACGCTGCCCGCTTAAAGTAGCGCGTCGTCAGGTCGATTGAAGGCGTGCTGACGGTCGGCCTCTAGACACTAGGCTTAGGCATTCGGAGTGTGACGCGGCAACCCTGATCCAGATTTTCGTAATCGATCGTGCCGCGGAGTTGCTGTGATAGCAGAGATAGAACCCGCGATCCAACGCCTTCCGGCTGCTGCGTTCGGATGCCGACGCCGTTGTCACTCACGGTAAGGACCACTTCGCTGTCGGCATGAAGGTCGACGTGGATATGACCCGGCCGCCCGTCCGGGAAGGCATACTTTAGGCTGTTCGTAACAAGCTCATTGACGATGATCGCGATTGGGACGGCCTGCTCGCTGTGAATATACAGCTCATCCGCCCGAGCCGTGATCGCCACAGGGCTTGTCCCAGTGATTGACGCGGAAAGATGCTGGCATATTTCTGTGAGATACTGCTTGGCATCGACAACCTTCCGCTCGGCCCTGATCGTGAGGTGATCGTAGACCTGTGACATCACCTGGATACGTGAGGCCATGTCGCCGAGCGCGTCGGCCGCGCTCACGCCAGCCTGCTTGGCCTGCAATCGCATCATCGCGGATAACATAGCTAAATTGTTCTTCGTGCGATGCGCCAACTCCATGAGAAGAACCGTTTTCGCTTTCTCGGCGGCAACCATCCTCTCCAGTTCGTTACGAAATCCCTCTGCAACTACGCCGATACCGAGACCGGTCGCAACGAACAATCCCAAAGGTAGAAGATGGGCAGTCCACGGTGCAGCGGGCGCGGCGTACACCGCATATAACGTGGCGAGTGCGGTCCCCAAAAATGTGCTACCGCGATCGAACAGAAGGCCACATAGAAAGATCCCGGGAAGAAGGAAGAACAATCCGCCGAAGCCGCTTTGCGATTGCAGACCCATTTGCACAAGAATGAAGAACGCCATGATGAGGGCGCTCGTCCCAAACCGGATATAGGCAGGCTGCGGATGAGCAGGGAGCAAATAGAGTAGGCGTTCCATTCAGTCGAAACCGTCAGGCTGCACTTTGAGTTCCCGAAGCTCTCGGCCAATGTCCCTTTTCTGTAGGCCGCCTTGCTCCGGCGGTGGCCGGCTGTAGGTGCGCTGCACAGGATTTCGTCAAAGATGCGAGCCCTCCTTCTCGTCTGCTCCTGGGCCCTTAGCCGAAGAAGACTAAGGCCATTGCGGTGTCGGCTGTCGGGGGTACAGCGGGCCCGCCGGCTCGCGCTGGCGGGCCCAGGCGTACTGGCCCAGAAGGCGCGTCCACGTCGGCGAATGCGCGTTTATTCGAGAACCTCATATTCGAACGCTACGCCCTCAGGGTCGTTTTCCTCGAACCATTTCTCTGCGGCATCTTGGTTAGCGAACACCTTAATGTGGTCCTTATCGCCAGCCTGCTTGCCGGAGTTGACGTATACGAAGATTGTCATAGCTCGCGCTCCATCGCGGGATGGCTCCGGTTCTTCACCTTAATCCAGTGCTTCTGCCGCCCACCACGATACGGCCGATCGCGATGCTTGGAGACCAGGCCCTCAAGTCCCATCCGGCAAGCCGCCCGAAATAGGTCGGGTCCGATCTCGCCGCGCTCGAACGGCGCCACGCTGATCCCATCCGGCCGGCGGGCCAATAGCTGCTGCAGACTTGCTTTGCGCAGGTGGAGGGGAAGGGACCGCAAATCATCGCCGCCCATCACGAGGACATCGAAGGCGTAGAGCTGCACCTCATGGTCGTGGAGCCGGCTGTGCAGCGCGTTGAAGTCGCTGATGCCGTCCACGCCGAGGATCACGGCTTCGCCATCGATCACGAAGCGCTTCTGCCGGTTCTTCAGCGCGGCCTCCGCAATCCAGGGATAGCGCTTCGTCCAGTCGGTGCCGTTGCGCGAGAGGAGGCGCACGCCTTCGTTTTCCCGGATGACTAGCATCCGGTAGCCGTCGTGCTTTACCTCGTGGATCCAGTCCGGCCCGTTCGGGACCTGCTTGGCGGCGGTGGCCAGGCAGAGCTCGTACGCCATACGCATGGGCCGAAGATAAGATTTCTCGGCGCGTTCGGGAGTCGGGAACAAGTGGCAATCTAGCGAATTTCTTCCTTGCTCCGGCGTCCCCCAACGCCCCCCGAAACCGGAGCGGAGCCAACGGCCTCAGCAGCCGCTCTGCTGGGGCCGCCTTTTTGGGCAGCCAGGGCAATCTAGTCGAGCCAAAGTCTATATGGCGGCGCCTTGCGGGAGATAACCCGCAGGGGTTACGATGCAACCTGTTTTAGAATTTTCAATTTGGAGCTACTCATTGGCAACAAGCGTTGAAACGATCGTTTCGGCTTATGTACGTCTAAAGAATCGGCAAGCCTTGGAGAATATGCGAGACCTTCGTCGCCAGTTGCTCGCACAACTACAGTCCACATTTAGCATCGACCCGGCTGAGTCTCGAGATGCGCTACTTGAGGACCTCCGAGTGATTGAGGATGGATTGGAGCAGCTCCAGCCGAGGGAGTGACGGGCGCCCTCCAGTGCACGCTGGCAGAGCTATGTGTTAATCAAGACGTGCCGTGGCGATCGTGCGGAACGTCACGGCACCGGCCGCAGGGGCCGTTCCAGATCGGCGCCTGCGGCTTCGGTTTGGATGGCACCTTTTTTAAGGGGTCAGATTATTCGGCAATGAGCGACGACGCCGCGAGATACTTCCGCCAAGCGAAGGTCTGCCTCGATGAGGCAGAGAAGGCGACAAGCCCGGTCGACAAAGAGGCTTGGCTAAAGCTGAGGGAAGAGTGGTTGGCGATGGCGGAGAAAGCTCAAAGATCGCAATCCCAGTCCCCGAAGTGAATATCCCATGGTGACGCGACTCTAGATCGGCTCTAAGGTGGTTCCGGCTTCGGAACCGCGCTTTTGGAGCAGGATCATGAGCTTATACCGAGCTTACATAATCGGTACCGATGGACACATAGAACTGCGGATTGACCTCGATGTGCGCGACGAAGCAGCTGCAAGGGAAAGCACCAAGCAGCTTGTCGATGGGCACATAGTAGAGCTCTGGGAAGGCGCGACCAAGATCGAGACATTCGAGCCCGAAGAGTAGGGCTGGCTGGGCGACGGGGCTGCTTTGCTCAAGGCCGCCTCAGTTGGACGCCGTTCTCTTGATCTAGCTCAAGGCGCGCTGGCCTCTAGGGGCAGTCCGTCAGGACATGCCCGACTCCGACAAACAGATTGAGGGTAAGGAAGCGCAAATAAGAGGTCGTTGCGTGAGAGCAGGCGCACGCGCTCGTTCTCCCGGATGACGAGCATCCGGTAGCCATCATGCTTTACTTCGTGAATCCAGTCCGGCCCATCGGGGACCTGCTTGCCGGCGGTCGCCAGGCAGAGCTCGTACGCGATACGCATGGAAGCGCAGATAGGCACTCACCTGCGAATTTACGAATCCGAATCGATAGCGCAAGTTCCTGACCGGAACAGTGCTAAAGCGAACAGAGGACTGCGGTGATCTGCTGATAGGCTCGTTCTCGCCTGGCCTTGATATGCTTGAGGATCAGGCAAACCTCCAGCGGCCCCGGCCTCACGACCCCTCTCTAGCCTAGGGCCGGGGCCGTCCAATCGCCATCATCGTCCCCTCGCTGCCGGCGCGCAGGACGGCTCGCTGGCCGCACGCTCCCGCGGCGTCCAGCCGAGCGGCCTGCCTCACGCGGTGCCGCGAAGCGGCAGGGCGAGCTGCACGTCGAGGCGCCTCGTGGCATTGGCCTGGATGAAGGCCTGCAGCGCCGGCGAGATCTCCGCGTCGGTATGGGCAGCGCGCTCGGCTAGCGCCTCGGCGACGTCCGAGGTGGCATCGCGCGACCAGCCCTCGACCGGATTGAAGCACACGATCCGGATTGGATAGGCGTATTGGCCGGAGAGGATGTCCTGCAGGACAGTCTCGAGATCCGTGTCGGCTTCGTCGGTCTCGCGCCAGGCGCATCCGGCACGGGCGCCGAAATCCTCAAGCACTAGGTAGATATCGCGGTCGAGGCGATCGTTCGGGATGATTGACGGTGAGGCCATACGCGAGAACTCCAATGACCGGAGTCAAATCTAGGTGGCCTGTGGCTTGAAGGCGAATCGGAACCTGCGAAATCTTCCTCGCGTTGGCGTCGTGCCAACATGGAGGAATGAGCATGGCAACGTCGAAAAAGCAGACCGCGCGCGGTCGCAAGCAGGATCGGGCGCGGGTGGCGGGCGAACAAGATTACGAGGTTCGCTACGAGGCGAAGAAGACGCGCCGTTCGGCTTCCGCGGTGAAAAAAGCGGTCAAGAAGGTGGGCAGCAGCCGTAAGAAGGTTGAGCGGCGCTTGGGCCGATGAGTGCCGTGGCGTTCCGGAAAGAATTGAAGAGAGCAGGCGACAAGCCGCCGCCTAAGTAAGGTGTAGGAGAAGGCGCTCATTGGTTCTTGATTAGTGCGCGCCTTACACTCACGAGGCGGTCAACTAGACGTTTTCGTCTAGAACTATCGCTCTCGTGGCACTTCGAACAGCACTGTGAACCAGAAAGAATCGGCTAGTGGTGATGCTGTAGAGATTGCAGAGAGAGAGAGAGAGAGAAGCCCCGGCCGCCGATCCACGCGGACTAAATCATCCCCTTCTTGGTGACCCGCAAGCTGCGAACGTATAGCCCTGTCTCTGAACGGCTGACTTGATCTCGTCGCTGACTTTGAGAACTCTTTTTCTGCTCTTGCGCCACTTACTCCGAGAGCAAGCGACGGGTATTGCAGAGCCATTGCTTAGAACAAGCAAGTCGCGCTTGTCATTGCGATAGACATCAAACATTTTGCGTCCCCGCCGAGCGTATCGAAGTAAACACGAAATATGTTTCAATCATTCTGATCGACCAGCTTACTATCTCGAATGGCTGTGCGGGTTGTAAATGTGCAACGCTCCGCGACTTCTGCTTCTCGGTGCCACCCAGCAAAGATGCGGTGGAACGTTCAGCTTAGATCGCACATCTCGGGTGCCACGCCCCCCCCTGATAAGTAGCCACCGAGGACCGATACACTTTTTTGGTCAATTTTATTGCCGCATAAGAGGTCCACTCAGCCGATCGGCTTTGCCCGATAGCGCTAGTCGGAACGCTGAACTTTCTCATGCGTTGGGGCGTCATCCAGATTGAAGGAGCACGTTATGGATCGCGAGCACGTGAAGGGTGTCGCCGACAAGGCCAAGGGCACGATTAAGGAAGGGGCTGGCAAGCTGAGTGGCGACAAGGACCTGCAAAGGGAAGGCAAAGCCGACAAGGCCAAGGGCTCGGTGCACAGTGCCGCGGGTGATGTTAAGGATGCGGCGAGGAACGCAGCAGACGCCATGAAGAAGTGAGTTCACTCACAAGCAGATTTAGCACTCGCCGCTCGTTCGGAGCGGCGTTTGTTTGCGCCTCAGAACATCGCAACCAACCTCTCAGCCGGTTTGCTGCAGCTTGCATGCCACTAGAAATCGGGGAACTCTGAAGTCTCGGACGAGTTACAGAACCGCCGAGAGGACAGAAGGATGAGCGGTCGTGTGTGCAGTAGCACGCGGCATCTTTCTTGATCGCGCTCGTCCCTTGTTCGGAAGGACTTGAAAAGAGAGGCGACAATGAAAGCACCACTTCTGCTTGCTGGCGTATTAATCATTGGATGCGCCGCCCCAGCACTAGCTGATGAGTACTACGTCGTACAAGGTCCGAGCCATCAATGCACGATTACCACCACACGTCCGGCGGACAAGGAAGTCGTGACGCAGATCGGTCCGATGGCCTTCAAGACCCGCGTGGAAGCTGAAGACCGCATCAAGCAGACCAAAGTCTGCGAGGAAGGCACAGTTGGTAGTAGCAGCACCACCGTTATCAAAGAGAAGTAAGTAATCGGCAGGAAGATCGTCCAGATCCCGGCGAAGGCGAACAAGGGACGTTCGTCAGTGAGGGCGAACCAAACGACGTCCTTCTTGCCCGTACCCGGATTTGGCTCTGGTGCATTCCGGCTTGAGCCAAGCGCGCCAGTGCGGCGATGTCGTGTTGCGGACGTTCGTCACCGGCGGACCTCCAACACGTGGTGGTGGCGGCATGCCCCAGCGCATCATCCCGAGCTCGATTGCCCCCTAGCGCTCGCCCGGCCACCAGGTCGAGGGCGGGTTACTGGCCGAAATTTTTGTTGGCCTCAGTGCGACGAGCGCGCTTCGTTTGTACGGATAGCCGCGCACCTGCGAACAGTCCTTGCAACGCATGTAGCGTTCAAGTTCATGTACCGGCGTCGCTTTAGGGCGTCGAATGATTTCGAGCGCTACTGTTTGATTGGTGTCGCAGCCAAGACATCGAACTTCGAGATACGGGTATCCACCATTGATCGCATCCCCGATCGTCGGTGATGGCTGTGCGGGACCTTTGTATCCGAGCATCCGCTCATTCCACGCCACACAGGCAAGCGTGTCTGCCTCCTTGCGCGCGAGCTTGGCGCGCTCAGCCGACATCTTGATCTGAGTGCCAAAAAGGTATTGGCGCGACTTCGTGGACATCCGATCATCAAAGCCATGCGCCAACAGCATTGGCAAATTGTCGATTCCTAGTGGGCGAGCCGAGCGACCGGCTACTGCCTGTCGTGGCTGTGGAAAACTGAGGCCGTCGAGTTAGCGATGGCCGGTCGCCGAGTTGCAGGGGATGGGTGGTCAAGCCCTGAAGGTCGCACATGCTTGCATCCGACAGACCAAATCGTTGCGCTTGTCTACAGCTCGGTGCTGGGCTAGCGGCCTTCGTCACTTCCATTCAGTCGAAGATGGCTTCGCTTCGAGCGCGGCTTGGTAGGGGGCGGAGGCATTTGTCGGCCACGGGCGAGCCACTGATAGCAAACAAGCAGATCGGGACCATTAGGCTGTCCCGGCAGACTGCCTGCGTCCTGCGATGGCATCGGTAATCGGCTTCATCCAAGGGCGCTCTATGAAGGCATAGACCAAGTATGCAATAGCGATGAAAATCAGGCCTCCGGTTCCGCGCGTTAGAACCTCGCCTAAGGCGGCACCCCACCAAGTAAAAAGCATTGTTCCTAGATCTTGATGGAGGAGATAGAGCGGATAGCTCACCAGTCCAATCAAGGCTAAGGGCTTGAAGAACGCGGGCGCGCGGTAATGAGAGGCTACATACAAAGCGACAGTGCTCATCAGAAGTACCCCGAACCTTGACCAACCAATCGGTGCGGATGGCTGACTATAGCCCAGCAGAATGTGACTAAGTTCGAGGAGGGTGGCCGCAATGATGCCGATGCAGGCGAGCTTTGTGTCTCCCTTTCGATACGTCGCAACGCTGAGACCCGCGATGAAAAACGAAAAGAAATCGTTCGAATAAAAGTGAGCCGGGTTTGAGAGCAGAAAGCGCACTAGACAGTAGATACAAGTCGCCGGCAGCAAATGCTTACGCAGCCCGACAACCATAAGGACGGCGCAGAGTGCGTAAAATTGAAATTCGACTTCCAGACTCCAGAATGCTCCATCGGGGCGGGTATAGTGGATGTTTGCCAAATTCAGGGTCGGCAACGCCAGAAGCGTGTACAGCGCATCAAGCCACGACGGAATGCGAGTCGGGTCGATCATGTCGGGGAAGGCGTGCTTCGCCGCAGTAATGAGCAACACCGATACAACCAGAGCGGGGAAAAGGCGACCAAGGCGCTTTGCGTAAAATTCCCGTGCTGTTTTTGACGAGTCGACACTGAACGAGATGCAATAGCCGCTGATCGCAAAGAAAAGGAGTACTCCATTGGTCCCGGCTGGGACGCCTAGGAAATGGTAGGCAACAACCCAGAGAATGGCGATGCCTCGCAGGCAATCTATGCCCAACGATCGCTCTGAGGGCAAGAAGGGCTCTCCTCTTTTGCGCGGGGAGCGCGTGCGGCCGGTCAACCTTCGAATACTCTCGAGAAGCTGGCCTGATAACAAAGCCCCGCGCAGAACAAGGCTTCTCATTCGTAGGATCCCCCCCGGCTCGGAAGCTGATCGGCGTTATCTGAGCGGGTTGAATGCGTACGCGAACCCGATCCTGCCGGACTGCATGGATTGCTCGTACTGCGTCGAGCGCGAATAGGCCTGACTATTTGCGCCAGAGGTGAACGCAAACTGATCTTGCGTCCGAGCGGTGTCGAACTTGGTGTAGCGATACTCAGCTCGTATCCGCCAGTTGGAGTCGAGTCTTCGTTCCAGCCCCACGCCTCCCGTTGGGCCATTCGCCCAGAACGTTTCGTTCGGCTGGTAGAAGCCATTGTCCGTCAGGTTGCGAGCCTCGAACTGAGCAAAGGTCCAACCGCCTAGTCCGTACAGCAACGTGTCCTCGTCCAGAAGAACACCCGCACGAAGCAAGGCGCTGGTTAGCCAGCGCGCAGCTACCTGAGGGCGATAATCACCTGTAGCAGTCGCTCCCGTTGGCCCTGCTGAATTGAAGTACGTATAAGAGCGCGTGCCGTTGGAGCTGAAGTCCAAGTTGGCTATCGTGGCCTCGATCTGTCCACCAAGGACAGCGCGCGAAAACTGGGTGTCCCAGCCGGCGTACAAATCCAAGAAGCCGCCCGATTGGCTGGTCGGGTCGGAAAGATCAGACGCGGTGAGGCCAATGAGATCGAACGGCGCTGCGTTCCCCGGGGAGGTGTTAGCGATCGTTTCCGCCGAGCTGGTTCGTGACCTAGTTGCCGCTCCTCCTGCCGATGCTCCCCAGGATGCGCCTGTCCAACTAGCCGGTATTCGTGATCGCGCGGCAATGACCGCGCGCGGTTCTGTCGCGACGGGAATGGCAGCCTGCGCGGCTCTTACATCCTTTGGAGATTCGGTGCCACGAAGCTGCGCGCGGGCGTGCTCCAGCTCGCGCTTGTAATCGTGGTTTTTCGTTTCCAAAGCCGCAATGCGGGCCTCCAAGGCGGCGAGCTTCTCCAGCACCTTGGCAGTCTCGACAGAACTCGCCTGCGCGCTCGCTCCAATGAACAAGATGAAAATGCTCGCAGCTATTGCTGAGCGCCGGATTGCCATATGCCCCTCCCATGTTCGCCCGGTATTTATCCTCAACCGGAACCCTCAGGGCAAGCCAGGTTCACGGGAAAGTTGTGCTCATCTTCGCCTCTGATCCGCCTCTGATAATCGCGCGCCGTCTGCCGCAGGTCTGGCAGATGAAACCGGGCTCAAGGTCAGAGAGACGAATATGGCCCGGCCAGCCGTCGACAGGGGCCGGCGCGAGCTGGATGTTGTGATCGCACCGATAGTCCGCGCAAAACACGGGGAGATCGCGAACGCCGCCAGCACGCATCTCGCCCTGGGTATTTTTTTCACCGGACGGCCGTCAGAAAGAACGCGCTCCTTGCGGCGAGGGAGCTTGCGCATGCCGAGATAAAAACGCCGCTCGGCGCTCGAGGCAAAAAGTCGCTTCCTTGTGGTTTGGACCTGCGGCGAACTACCGCCCGTCGTAGGTGTGGAAAACCCGCAGCCTGATCGCGTCGACCGCTGACAGGTGCGGCAAAGGCGCGCGGGCTCTGGCGGCAAGAGCCCACACTGCGACCAGGCAGGCAAGTACTTCAATGTTTGAAGCCTCAATGTTGAAGGGCCGTCCGCCCGCCGAGCTTTTTGTGATTTCGATAACCCGAAATTTCGCTTGCTCCGTCGGGCAAAACAGTGGTTCATAAGGCGCTGGCTCTAACTGCATTAAGAGGAACCAGCGCTATGGCGGATGAAGTTGAAGTCTCTCCCGAGCTATCCAAAATTGCGAAGCTCAACGGAGATTTCAGAAAGAACTACGGCACATTGCTCGGCGCAATTTTGTATCTGCGTTCGATTAGCGCGGTGCGCCGGACATCCCCCTGGGGTGGATTGGTCGTGGCTCTTGCGACAGCCATTTTGACCTGGATGGCAAGGTATTGGTGGTCATGAAGCAGCCCCTCGTGAAGGCGTGATTTTCGTGACCTCGTTTGGCCGTTTAAATTCCAAGCGCGCGATCGGTTGGAGGACTCGGTTCGATGGTCAATGCGCTCGTTCCGCACAAGAGCTTGCTGCCAAAAGCACAGCGGGCTCGGCGCGCCGCGCAATACGTCAGAATGTCGACCGATTACCAACAATACTCCATTGCAAATCAGATGGCCGCGATTGCCGCCTACGCGCGGAAGTTCGAGTTGGAGATCGTGCGAACCTATCGTGATGATGGCAAGAGCGGCCTCCACATTAAGAACAGGACGGGCCTGCTAGACCTGATCGACGATGTTCAATGCGGGCGTACGGATTTCGGTTGCGTCCTCGTCTATGACGTTAGCCGATGGGGGAGATTTCAGGATGTCGATGAAAGCGCCTACTACGAATTTATCTGCAAACGGGGCGGGGTGAAGGTCATCTATTGCGCCGAACTGTTTGCGAACGATGGCAGCCTCATGTCGAGCATCGGAAAGAACGTCAAGCGCGTGATGGCGGCCGAGTGGAGCAGGGAGCGGTCCGAAAAGGTCTATGCTGGCGCGTGTCTTCTCGCTCGCATGGGATTTCGACAAGGGGGACGCCCCGGCGTCGGTCTTCGCAGGGAGTTGATTGATGTGGCCGGACGCTCCCGCGGGGTGATGCAAAACGGTGAACGAAAATGCCTCCAGACGGATCGAGTTGTCCTGCGGCCAGGGCCGCCGGAGGAGGTCGAAGTTGTCCGCTCCATCTTCCGGCAGTTTGTGATCGACCTAAGGGGTGAGACCAAAATTGCACGGCGCTTGAATGCCGCCGGCATCCGGTGCCCGACCGGCCGGCCCTGGTCTGAGGGAATAATCCGTTACATGCGGGCGAACGAGAATTACATCGGCAATTTGCTGTACGATCGACACACCTGTCGTCTTCGAGAGTACAACAAACCGAACCCACCCGAGCAGTGGATCCGGAAGGTCGGCGCGTTTGAGCCAGTCATCAGTCCCCAGCTATTCGCGAAAGCGCGAGAGATCATCGCGGCTCGTCAGAGCACTAAGGGGCTCTCCAACGAGGAGATGCTAAAGCGGCTCAGAATCTTGTTGAAGAGGAAGGGCCGACTGAGCAGCGCTATCATTAGCGACGCGCCGGGTGTACCGAGCCCCGGCCTCTATCAGTTCCGGTTTGGATCCTTGAGAAATGCTTACCGCTTGATTGGCTACGTCTCGATGCGGAACTGCGAGTATATCGACACGCGCGAGGATCGCCGCGCCATGCTCGAAGAGCACGCTGTGACACTCGGAGCGGCTCTATCAGTGCTCGGTGAAGACATCAAACTCGATCAGGTTCACCGAACTCTAGAGGTAAGGGGCACCGTCGTCTCGTTGCGCATAGCGCGCAGCACTCATGATGGCAACGAAAAGCATTCTCTAACTTGGACGGTTGAGCGTGGCCAACATCTACCTCCGGGCTTGATCGTGGGCATCAGGCTCGACGCTTCAAACCGGGTAGTGCGCGACTATTTCTTGATGCCGGCAGCGAAACTTGTCGATCGCCTGAGGTTCACCGAACTAGGCTCCAAGCGTTACGGCCTGCGTTGGTTCAATCGCATCGATGACGTCGCACGGGCGACGAAGAGGCGCCTGGGGCGCGCCGGCGGGCAGAGGGTGGCGACTACGGTCTCGGAAGCTGAGAACTTACAGGCTGGCGGCAAATCCAAAGCGCCGGCGGCGAGGCAATTTGAGCGCGAGGTGCGTGGAAGAAACTGATCTCTACGCGCTCCAGTTCTTGTGGCTATGTTTCCGAGCGCGAACTTCGCGCGTCAATCAGATGTTGTGCTAAGGCGCGCCTCTTTGAGGCGAGGGCACCATTTGTTCTGACGATTTAATGAATCTCCATCGTATCGGCCGCCGAGATGTCGGAACTTGCCATCCCCATTCGTCTTGAATCCGGCAAACCCTGAATGGAGTCCGCGTAAATGGCCCCGCGCGCCAACTGGAAAGGCTTCCTGCGTCTGTCTCTGGTCACCTGTCCTGTCGCGCTCTACCCGGCGACGTCGGAGAGCGAGAAGATCGCATTTAACCAGCTCAACCGGGCCACCGGCCACCGCATCAAGTACCTGAAGGTCGACGCTGACACCGGCGACGAGGTGCCCAATGAGGATATCGTCAAGGGATACCAGTTCGAGAAGGACCAATTCATTGAGGTGACCAAGGAGGAGCTCGAGGAGATCGCGCTGGAATCGACGCGCACCATCGAGATCGATGAGTTCGTTGACAGGGCGGATATCGACCCCCGGTACCTGATCAGGCCATACTATCTGCGGCCGGACGGGAAGGTGGGCCACGATGCCTTCGCGGTGATCCGCGAGACCATCCGGGAAATGGACAAGGTCGCGATCGGGCGGGTGGTGCTAACCAGCCGCGAGCACATCATCGCGCTCGAGCCGCTGGACAAAGGCCTCGTCGGCACGCTGCTGCGATACCCCTATGAGGTGCGTAGCGAGCAGGAGTATTTCGATGAGATCCAGGACGTGAAGGTCACCAAAGATATGCTCGACCTCGCCAGGCACATCGTGAACCAAAAAGCCGGCACTTTCGAGCCGGAAAAGTTCGAGGACCACTACGAGAGCGCGCTAATTGACCTCATTAACCAAAAGCGCGCCGGCAAGACCATTCGCCCGAAGGATCGGCCGAAGGGTGAGAACGTCGTCGACTTGATGGAAGCGCTGCGGCGAAGCGTCGGTAAGGAGGCTGCCCCGGCGGCCAAGCCTGCAAAAAAGGCGCGGAGGGCGGCGGCCGGCCAAAAGGAGATGCTGATGCCGATTTCCGGGAAGAAGCCGGCGAAAGAGGCAGCCGGCAAGAAGCCCGCGGCAGGAACGCGCCGGAAGTCCGCGTGAAGCACCCAGTGAATTGCTGCGGTCGATAAAACGTCGTGCGGCAACGGCGCCGGATACTACGATCGAGGCGACATGCGCACGACCGGCGCATGTCTGCTTTAGGCTCAGGATGCCGACAATTCGTAGGGTGTGGATCGAAGACTGCTTTCGACCGGAACGGACTTCACCTGGCCACTCCCGTTAATTTCACGCGGCGCGTTCCTTGTCCGACTGTTCAGTTGTGCCGATCGCGGTTTCTTCCAGCCCTTTTTCGTAATTGCCCGCGAACCTCTCAATACTATCGGCCCACATCCTCAGCAACGAGACTTGAAAGTGTATAATTGGATTCAAAGCATTCATCCCGATTGCTATCGCTGCGGCGACGCGCCTTTGTGGGTCACGTACGGAACCGTTTGCATTAGCGATGTCGTCTGCCATGCCGCTCGCTCCTTCGCTCTGTTGTTATCGCCTAAAGCTGAGTGCCGGGCTGTGGACTGCGTGATTCTAAACAGTCCGCCAGAATTTGGTCTGCGGCGACTCTCGCGCACCGGTCGTCGTGCAATTCGTCTAGTTTTTTCAAGTAAGCGACTGCCGCTATTTGCAAAAGATCAAAATCATTCTCGCCAGCACCACGCAGACCGGCGACGTAGCTATAGAGGGCGAAGCGCCTGTTATCGTTCTCGCTGATGCCGCTGTGGAACAGCAGGTAGTTCCGCCAAGCGAATGCACACGCACCTTCTATGGCCTGAGAAGTCATGGGCACCTCCCAAAGACAGAGAAAGACCGACTACTGGTTTCGTTCCGCGATGTAATGTTGTTCCGTAGCTGCATCGCATGGTGCCTACGCGCTCCGGAGCGTCCCACACCCATTCCTCAAGATTTCTTAGGATGTCCCTGCGGAGGAATTTGATGAACAAGCCATCCGGAATTGGCAGCAGCAATGCTGGAAGTTGTATTTTGTGCCGTGCTCTTAGTGACAAGCTAACTCGAGTAGAGCACCGCACAACCCTTGAGACCCGCACGAAACCTCAAGCAGGCGCAACCGAGGGGGCCAGATATTATTCGGCGCGTCCAGCGCAGTGAGTCCCAGCCGGCGCTCATGCCCCTCAATGGACGGTCGGCTGACATTTCTGAGTTCGAGAGCCGAAACAGTAAGGCGGTCTTCCCTAGATGGAAACCGATGCGTGTTCTTGGCGTTGGGATCAATGGACGATGACAATCTGCGAGCTCGCAGCGAACAAGCTCTCGTCGTCTTGACCCTCAGCACGGCGACGCTGATCGCCTGCGTTACACTTTTAGTATCTCAATTGTAAGCTTCATCGTGATTGAGTAGTCCGCCGCGATGGCGCGAGTTGGCCTGGGCGAACACGTCCGGTAAGGAGGGCGACGCGGACCTCGCGGGGTGTTCTAGCCCCGAATGGGCACACTGAGCTAGAGCGCTCAGTTACAAGGAAAATGCCGCCGGAGGCGGCTAGTCTTGGTCTTCCCTCTTGCTTATTTTTCGAGGGCGTCAGCGGCGTCCCGCGCGAGCAAAGTCGGAAAATGTGCGGGTGAAATATCCTCAAAGAGGGCGGTCACGCCCTAAAGGCCGCGTCGTAAGACCTGCCAAAGCGCAGACACAAAATTCCAGTGTGGTCGGGGTGACGTATCGTCCTGGCGATGCGCGGCCGACGGTGCACTGCCGTCCAATTCGGTCAGCCGCTCCACCATACTTTGCAGTTGCAATGGTAGTGGGGTGAGATCGTCCGTGAGGGTGCCGCGAAGTTGCTCACCAATCTCGTTGCAGATCGCCCGGCGATGCTCCGGATGATCTAAACTGGGGGGATGGACCACGGACGCGGTCGGAGGGGTGTCCGCCATGGCTGCCACCGTTGGCTTGATGTGCACAGCCTCCTTGCCATGCACGGGTATCCTGCCGCCACCCTGGTAACGCGCGACATGCCACCTTGATCCCGGCTTTGCACTATTACCGCTGCTCCAAGCGTCCGAAGTTCTCCAATCGCCAACGGGGTTCTCATGCTATCATGCTTTCCCGCGTGGGCTTGGAGGCAAGAAATGTCTACCTACCTGCGAGTACAAACCGTCGATCTGAATCCGGAAATGGTCAGCCGCATCACGGCAGCTTACGAGCAGGCGCTCCATACGCTTTGCGTTAAGGATCGCGACGATCCGCTCACGGAAATAGTCGCAAGCAAGATCATCAAGCTCGCGCAAACGGAGGTCCTCGCCCCGGCGAAATTGCGGCTGTGGCGATCAGGGAACTCGAATGCGTTAGGCATCTCGTGCTTAACGCGATTGCAACTGAAACATTCCCGACTTCGGCAGGTTGGCTATTGGGCTACGGGGCTTCGCAATGTGCGAGGCACGCCATTGACGCCTTTGTCCCCGGCCGAAGCCATTCTCACTGTCGCCATCATGTCCCTCACTGTCCTAGTCGAGGTTGCGCTTTTCGTCTTGATCGAATTGTTCTGAGAGGATCCGCGTATGGCGCTTTAGCCGGGAAAACGCCTCAAGTCTCGTCAAAGGTTTTCGCCGTTCCCCGCAACCATGGACCTGCCTGCAACGGAACTAATTTTCAGCGAACACAATTGTCTTGTCATAGCGATGGAGGATCATCGCCATGAGGATCGAATATCTCTCTGCGATTGTGATAGCTGTTCTTGCGGCTGGGACCGGCTTGGCCGTCAATTCTCTCGGCTCGCTGCCTACCGAGCAGTCCACGCCGGCCGCCACGCAAGTTGCGGACCGATTAGCTCTGCCATGGATCCGTTTCTGATGCGGTCTGATGGCTAACAGATTGGGGTGAGGCCGCGCCCGGCACGCTCAGCCTTGTGCCCGCGCTTTGAGCGCTCTTCCAACCGATGCGCGACTGGCTGGCGGCCAAGACGTGGAGCGACGGCCTCAGCGCGACATCTCGGTCTGCATTGCAGCTAGTAGTAAGTCGTTCCGCGCTGCAGTTGGATTTTGTTCGTAGTCGGTTGCCGACGCGTGAGAGGACCTGTCGTCGACTCGGCAGGCGGTAGTTAGTGGATTGCCTACAGGTGCAGGCATTTGCTGATCATCACCAATTTCGCGTTTGGATCGCGACAGGCTATGTTCAGCTTCCTTAGATTGAAAATAGGCTTGAGCTGCAGAGTGTTAGCCACTTCATAATTCTTGTCGAGCCTGCCGGCTTAAGCTTGTCGAGACAACCGCTCGGGAGGCAACGTTGACACCCGGCTGGCTCATTTTCCCTGCGACTATCGCCTGTATCTACTTCCTGATCATCGTGAGTTTGATCATCCTTGGCGCTTGGTAGACAGCTGACGAAGAGAATCTTCAAAGAGCGCGCTCTGAAGATTCGCCCCTAGACCGACGTGAAACTCATGTAGGTCAGCAATTCGATCGGGTGCGGCATGAATTGCCCGAGTTGCGGCAGAGTCAATCGAGAGGGAATGAAGGTCTGCGGCGATTGCGGCGCGCCGCTATTCTTTCGGTGCCCTGCGTGCGGGGCCGACAATCCGCCAGGCAAGAACTTCTGTGGCGACTGCGGTGCCGCGCTCACGCCGACAGTACCGCTGCGAGTAACAGCAGGGGCGGGCGCATCGACGTCCATCGTAGCGCGGGTCACGGAGCGCTCGAGCTTGTCACCCGCACCAAGTTCTTCCGCCGAGCGTCGCCAGCTCACAGTGATGTTTTGCGACCTCGTCGACTCGACGGCACTTGCGACAAAGCTCGATCCGGAAGATCTACGAGACATAATCGCCGAGTACCGCGATAGCGTAGCGGCGGTCGTCCGCAAGTACGGTGGCACCATCAGCCGCTACATCGGCGATGGCATGCTCATCCTGTTCGGCCATCCTTCAGCGCATGAGGACGATGCCGAACGCGCAGTGCGCGCTGCGCTTGAGATCGCCGCGCCCAGGAACGCGCCGGGAGCCCCGCCCGGGTTCGAGCTGCGGGTTCGCCTTGGGCTCGCGACTGGTCTCGTCATCGTAGGTGACCTTATCGGCAGCGAAGCTGCGGAGGCACAGGCGGTCCTTGGCGAGACGCCGAATCTGGCCGCTCGACTGCAAGCGCTCGCCGAACCGGATGGGGTGGTAATCGCTGAGGACACGCGGCGGCTCATCGGCGGGCTCTTCGACTACGAGAATCTCGGCGCGGTGACGCTGAAGGGCTTCGCCACGCCGGTGCAAGCCTGGCGGGTGCTGCATGAGGGAACAGCGGAAAGCCGCTTCGAGGCGTTGCATCCTTCGGTCCTCGCCCCGCTGGTTGGGCGCGAGGAAGAGCTCGCGCGGCTGGAGCGGAGCTGGCGCCGTGCGCGGGTCGGTACCGGTCAAGTAACACTGCTCGTGGGCGAGGCGGGGATCGGCAAGTCGCGCCTCGTTGCGGCTCTCCAGGAGCATATCGAGCGCGAGCCGCACACCTGCTTGCGCTATTTCTGCTCGCCACGTCATCAGGAAAGTGCGCTCTATCCCTTCACCGCGCAACTCCAGCGAGCGGCTGGTTTCGATCGTGAGGACACACCGAGGGCGAAGCGCGATAAACTCCGAGTGCTGCTATCGCCGGCATTGCCGTCCGACGAGGACGTGGCGATCCTGGCCGAGCTGCTGTCGATCCCGAATGGTGATCTGGACCTGCCGGTTACCGTTACGCCGCAACAAAAGAAGGAGAGAAGCTTCGCCGCTCTGGTTCGCCAGCTTGAAACTCTCGCGCAAAAACATCCAACCATGGTCGTGTTCGAGGACATGCAATGGATTGATCCGAGCTCGCGCGAGCTGCTGGATCGGACGGTCGATCGAGTAGCAAGCCTACCAGTTCTGGTCCTGATCACCTGCCGCCCCGAGTTCCAGTTGGTATGGACCGGAAAGCCGCACGTCAGCTTGCTCGTGCTGAACCGGCTTGACCAGAGCGCGGGCGCCGCGCTGATCCGGAGCGTGGCCGGCGTCCGGACGCTGCCGACCGAAATCGTCAATGAGATTGCTGAACGAACGGATGGCGTGC
>Ga0209489_104418_pt1 | contig 25914 bp, 20 predicted proteins | sample SiratrowhiteBW_FD_187527 | JGI IMG/M metagenome (GOLD analysis project Ga0209489, IMG submission 187527) | Root nodule microbial communities of legume samples collected from California, USA - Siratro white BW (SPAdes) (version 2) | ecosystem: Host-associated > Plants > Roots > Nodule | place... | reverse complement strand
AATATGTTCTTTGGTTTCACTCGGCTCTTTGTCATATCCACAACTAAAGCGTGTTCGTCGGGTCGCAACCTACCGGCATAAGGGTGACCAACCAACGTATTAGCCAATTCATGGTTATGCAACCCACGAACCACTTTCAAAACCCAACCTTCACCACCTTTTATTGGCTTACCACACAATCTGAACGGACAGTCACACTTCCTTGTGCCTGTTATGGTAACCTCTAGATCTGTTCTGTACTTTCTATATTTTCCACTTTTCTCACATCCCAGCAACACATAGGTCTTCCTACCTTGCGCTCCAGTTGCTTTGTCTGATCTCATTATCACAACAACAAATCCAAGCCTAAAGGCAACCTTGCGAACCCATTCAAGTAATTCGTCTCGACTACCAAACACCTGCACAATATATCACATTTGTATGTAAATTAATTTACAATTCATAAACATAAATAAAAACAAACATTACCTCATCAGTTGTGAAATCAATAATGCAATCGTCTTTCCCACCCAAGGAACCACTTTCCAGTTCATTAGATACGTTGTTCACTTCCTCTGAATATAGATTTAGACTATCCGTCTCTGTAGCATAACATTTCAACAGCTAATAAGAAACAAAAGAAAAAAATAAAGAAATCATAAAAAAAAAAAAATTGACAACCGGATGGGATTATCACACTACCCATCCGGTGGTAATTTTGTATTTTGAGAACCGGACAGCAACCACATCCGGTTCGTAATATGAGAACTGGATGACACCCCCCTCTATGCCATCCGGTTCTCATTTTACGAACCGGATATGGTTGTTGTCCGGTTCTCAAAATACAAAATTACAACCGGATGACAGTAGCCCAAAACCCATTCGGTTTTCAATTTTTTTTCTCATTTAGACAACCGGATGGGATGCCATCCGGTTTGTAAAATGAGAACCGGATGGCACCCCCTTACTTTGCATCCAGTTGTCACTTTACGAACCGGATGTAGAGCTGTCCGGTTCTCAAATTTCCAAAATTGTTAATCGGATGGGCTCGTCCGGGTACTCATTGCAGAAAGTCTGAAAAATCCACAAAATGCAAAAATCTTACCTCTCCGGCGTTCCTTTCCTTCAATAAACACTCTACACTTGTCGGAATGACTTTTCTACCGTTGAATCACAATTCAAACGTTGAAAAATGGCACCGTAAAAGGAGTATTGCAGAGAAGATGAAAGGAAGAAGATTCGCGGACGGTGGTGCAGGTAAAAGAGACGAGGGTTGTTTTATTAAGGGAGGGCCATTTGTGTAATTTCAGGAAGGGTAATAATGGAATAAAAAAAATTATATGGGTGCAGGAAGAGTATATGGGGGTGGAGGAAGAATTTGTCAAAATGTAATTAGTAAAAAGATCCAACAAAAAGAAAAATACAAAAACTAGAAACTTGGGCTAAAGGTCCAACATTGATGATGAAAAACAAAAATATAGAAAATATGATGCTAACAGTAAAAATTACTTTTTTATGTTTTGAAATATTTTTTTTATTTTAACCGGATGAAATTGGGTGTTGACACCAACCAAGAGTTTTACACGGGATGGTCGGAGAAGGATTTAAGGATTTTACGCAAATGTTATGACACAGGCTGCCGTACAAGGGGTGTCTATTGAAGTTGATGGGGCGAAGAGCAAACTGGAGATTTTGGAAGAGAGGCTAAGAGCCATTGAGGGAGGAGGTAGCTCTGAATTTGCGGAGGTTGCAAAATTATACCCGGTAGACATGGTGATTTTCCCCAAGTTTAAAGTGTAAGAATTTAAAAAGATAGCTTAGCTGGTATGGTCCTGAATTGGTAAATGCATATCGAGCTAGTTTTTCTGTGAACGCATGCTAGGCAATGTCTCTTCCAATTTCGCAGACATTGGCATCATTAGGGAAAGAATTGAATTCGGGTTGAGAAATGCAATATCTTTGGCATCATAGTTTTTCTATATTTTTGTTTTGCATCATTAATGTTGGGCCTTTAGCCCAAGTTTCTAGTTTTTGTATTTTTTTCTTTTTGTTGGATATTTTTACTAATTACACTTTCTTTTTAGATTGGGCTAAGCCCATTATTGTTTTTTTAAGAAATCTTTATTCAGTTTTGTTTTTTTAACTATATACCCTTTTTTATTTTTATTTTTTATTTTTTGTTGCTAGAAAATGAATGAATATACACAAATGATGTGCTTGAAACTAATTGTTTCAAGGTTACACAACTAAGGTTCTCTTTGCTTTGATCACTCAACCAAGTGATTGGATTCCACAGTGGAAAAACATCACGGAGAAGGGGTAGAGAGAATTTACAAGCCACTTTTTCTGGTGTGTGATATGATGGTGTTCCTACTTCACTAAACTAAAGTCATGTCACACTTCCTAGTAAGCCCTTTGCATCTTTCACTATACAAGAAAAGATGGGCATGTGTGATGGCTTTTTCAAAAATAAGACTTAACCAAGCCAAAGTTCACAAAAGATTTGGACTTGAAAAAACCACTAAAGAGGGATCATTCCTTTTCCTTTTTCTTGGGTTTTCCATAGTTTTCCATAATAAACTATGGTGACAACTCCATCTCTTTCTTTTCACCTCTTATTTTCTATTATTTTCGAATCGCCCTTAGCCGTCGTTGACGAGATCGTGACAAATGGTGACTCCACTGGGGATGTGGATAATGGAGGGAGAACTGCATTCTTTTGAGATTGTTGGTACTTTAAAATGGTCCAATAAAAAACGTAATCAAACTCATAACCTTCTCGAGCAAATAGGTCCCAAAATATGCGCTTTAAGAATCCATAATCTGGTCGCTGATCAAATGTCAAAGAGTGGTAGTAATGAAAGTACGAAGCAAACTCTACGGGATGAGTCTTGCAAAGTACCTCAATAGGAGTTGAAACTTTCTTCTGACATATTTTATCATACTTTTGTTTCTTCGTAGCAGCCTTAAGACCTTGCCAAGGAAGGCTTCCTTTGAGGAAATACAAAAGTACATATCCAACAGATTTCAAATCGTCCCGCCGACTTTGCTCAATCCCAAGGTGACTATTGCAACTTACATATCAGGTTGTACCTGTTAAGTTTTTGTTCTCCTTGTAAGAAATGTGGCGATTAGTAGTCGAATCCCGGTATCATTTTGCAAGCCCAAAATCAATTATGTAAACCTGGTTGGCCTTCCGTCCTAGTCCCATGAGAAATTTATTAGCATGTTCACGAGAAGCGAATCAAAGTATGATTTGGGAATTAAAGTGGTTGCCGCTTGCCCTTCCGAAGAGAAACCGAAGCCACACAGTAGGTAGAAAAAAACAGGAAGAAAGGGTATTGTAGACAAAATAAATAAGAGAGGAGGCGAGGGTAGTTGTGTCCTTTGATTGAGTTATTAGCACGTCCACGTATGACATAGTACTCCGTAGTCAACAGTAAGGCAATCCTCGTGAACATGCTAATAAATTTCTCATGGGAGTAGGACGGAAGCCCAACCAGGTTTACATAATTGATTTTGGGCTTCCAAAACGATATCGGGATTTGACTACTAATCCTCACATCACTTACAGGGAGAACAAAAAATTAACAGGTGCAGCCCGATATGCAAGTTGAAATACTCACCTTGGTATTGAGCAAAGTTGGCGGAACAATTTGGAATCACTTGGATATGTACTTTTTGTATTTCCTCAGAGGAAGCCTTCCTTAGCAAGTTCTTAAGGCTGCTACGAAGAAACAAAAGTATGGTAAAATATGTCAGAAGAAAGTTTCAACTCCTATTGAGGTACTTTGCAAGACTCATCCCGTAGAGTTTGATTTGTATTTCCATTACTATCACTCTTTGACATTTGATCCAACAACCTGATTATGCATTCTTAAAGCGCCTATTTCGGGACCTATTTGCTCGAGAAGGTTATGAGTCTGATTACGTTTTTTATTGGACCATTTTAAAGTACCAACAATCTCAAAAGAATGCAGTTCTCCCTCCACTATCTCCATCCCCAGTGGCGTCACCATCTGACGCGACCTCGTCGACGATGGCTGAGGGCGATCTGAAAATAATAGAAAATAAGAGGTGAAAAGAAAGAGATGGAGTCGCCACCATAGTTTATTATGGAAAACTATAGAAAACCCAGGAAAAAGGAAAAGGAATGATCTGCGAACCAGAGATGAGTTCCGGAGTCAGTTACGCGTGAGGAAGGTATTAACACCTCACAGCGCTTGTCTTAAGACAGTAGTACTTTTAATCGAATGAGTAAAATCAAATGTGGTTTATAAAATGTTTATTCTTCTCAAACTTAGAAAAAATATACAATTAAGAAAAAATAATAATTTTTAAATTAAAGGACCCGACATGGATTGACCTTGCTCCTACGTATTTCTATCTGTGATAAAAAATCAGGGCTCACATAGTTCTAAAAGAAAGTTTGGTTATTGTGAGGATTTGAAATTGTAAAACAAGGTTTAGACCGAGTTCAAGAGGGGGGAGATGAATTTAACTTTCAAAATATTTTTGCAAATATAAAATGTTCTTGAGGTAGAGAATGAAAATTCTTGATTCAATCAATCAACTCGTGTAATTCTGGACTGTCCAGTAAACAATCAATTATGCATAGTGGAAGTTGTTAGAAATAAATCCAGAATACAATTTTCAATACAGAGATATGTAATCCATAATCAAGATGATTAAACACAGTCCAGTAGATTCAAAGAATGAACAATAAAAATAACCCAGAAGCATAGTTGATTCAGATATGTGTAAACAGATTCAAAACACAAACATACACCCATAAATTCTTAGTGAATAGCAAGATACAGTGATCAGTTTATTAGATGAATGCAAGCAAGTAATAAAACGATCAAGAAGAGAGAAGAAGAAATCAAGAACACAAAGATTTATCCTGGTTCACCCTTGCTCAAGGGCTACGTCTAGTCCTATGCAAACTAGCAAAGAGTTCCACTAAACAAGATCACAAGATCAGTTTACAACCCTTGCTCCCAACAAGTTATGACTACTCCCTGCAGTACACATTGCTCCCTGCAGCACTCACACACCACTGAACCCCTCAGCTAGTGTGAAATAAGTGCAGAAACCTAATGCACAAACACCACTTGCATCCCGCAAGCAAACACTACTCCCCGCAAGAAAATGTAAGATCAACAATTGATCACTCAGTACTTTTACACAGAACAAATTACAATGACTAAAGATCAGGTGTAGAAGACTTAGCTTTGGTCTAGAACCGAAGTCGCAAGAACCTCACTCAAGGATGCTTCAAGATTCACTTTCTTTGAGGTTTCTTGTTTGAAAAACTTTGTCAAAGATGATAGCACAAAAGGGGTGCTTTTTCACTCAAGGAATTCTCAGTAATGAGTTTTTCAGAAATCTTAAAAGTTAGTAGAAATGAACGGTGCCAATTCCATTATATAGCCAAATCAGTTTTAAAATAGCTTAGCTATCACTATTTCATTTAATAGAATAAACTATTTAATCAATTGAATTGACCGTTAGAAATAGAATAAACTATTTAATCAATTGAATTGACCGTTAGAAGACTCAGACAAAGATTCCACCTGTAACAGAAATAAATGTCTCAATTCAATCGATTGTTTCAAGTATTCAATTGATTGTTTCAAGTATTCAATTGATTGAAAAATATTTTCAACAAAAAACAGTTTAGGCTATTTTTCTTAAAAACCAATTTAATAAAATCAGTTTTAATATTTGTGAATCTCTTAGCACCTCAAGAATGATGAACCATGCAACTAATGATTAAGAACCAAGCCAACATCAACACACAAATCCGACTAAGAACCTAAGACCAAATCACCCAACCATCTTCATGTTCGCTCAAAGTATCCACTTGACCAATTCTGATCCAGGTTGGTTCCAACAGATTCTTCATGAAGCAATCTTCATCAACTCACGTGCTAGGCATTGATCTAACATAGTCCAGATTCAATCCATCAGAACTTCAGCAAGCTATGGTCTTTATTGACTTCATCAAATCACATGCTTAGGATTGGTGCTAACAAAAATTTTTGGAAATATTTTATATTATTTTATTTTTGAAAATTAAACTTCATTTTAGTTATCGTTAGACGAGTACGACATTTTGGTACTCCAAACAAAGTTAAAATTTCCGATGACGTGGACGATCATGTAAGAATTTAATGAAAAATTTATTAAAAATAAAACCTTCTATGATGCGTGCGACCATTTAGAGATTTAATAAAAATTTTATTTAAAAGAAGAAAAAAAAAACAAACAAACAATTATTTTCATTTATTACTTATGCTTTATATATATATATATGTATATATATATATATATATATATGTATATATATATATATATATATATATATATATATATATATATATATATATATATATATATATATATATATATATAGATGTATATATATATATATATATATATGTATATATAAAATAAGGTGATGTATGTATGAAAATTAATGAAGAAAAACTGATGGGTTAGTCGAGGAGGGCTTTTTGGTCATAATCCTGTGGTAGAGGTGCAAAATGAGCAAATGTGGAGGTGCAAAGAATCACCTCGTTGGGATAAGGCCCAACGCCTCCCAAATCCAGGCCTTTCCCTGAGGCTTCTACCCCCTTTCAGGATTTCATTTTCCTCAATTGTAAATTAGGGTTCAGAGAGGTTGAATGAGGGATGTCTTCAACTCGCAACGGCTTGGCTTGCGAAGGATGACTGCGGTGGTGCAGCAGGCGAGCGATGGCGGTGAAAGCATGAGCGGCTTCACAGTGACAGTGGTATTACAGTGGTGGAATCAGCAACGTGTGGTTGTTGAACGCTATGGCGGTGGGATCGGCGACACGATTGTGACAGTGTTGTTGCAGAGGATAGAGAGGAGGTTGTTAGTGGTGTTAGGGAGCTTGTGACACCGCCACCGCGAGATGGAGCTGGATGACATGCGGTGACTCGCGAAGGCTGGCACGGTGCTTGGCGATGCTGCAATTTGCGGAGGGTATTGTGATGCGTTGGACCTAGACAACAAGGTGGAAGGCGATGATGGTTAGTAGGTGCTGAATGAGATTCGGTTGCCCTAAATCAATTAGGATTGGGGCAAATAAATGAGAGGCGCCACTGCCCCTGGTTGTCAACGACTGCGATGGTGGCGTGAGAGGGAGAGACAATGGTAGCAAGTAATGGCAGAGTTTGAGGTGGCTATGACCTTGTGGTGTGTATGGGAGAGTTGATGATGAACATGTGGCAGTGATACTGGCGGGATGTGTGGTGCATTAGTGGCAGCAGCATGGTAAGGATTGTAGAGGAACTGGACCACGGAGATCACGATGGCGGGACTATGACTGGCAACGGTGACAGTAACATCATAGGTTTCAACAACTGCTTATGGTGGTTAAAGGGCCTCAAGTGGCGACTCACGACAAAGAAAGCTAGGGTTGAACAAGGTTAAGGCAGCATTGATAATGGTGGTTCATCGGAGGGCTAGAACTGCTCACGATGGTTGGATGGCGTGACGGAGATCGAAAGTGTACTATACGGTTGACCAAGGCACAACCAGATTATAATAATAGCTGGATATCTCTGTTATAGAATGATAACAGAATAACAAAATACAACAGAATGGGCCGAAACTCATTAAGCCCACTACTACGCCTATAAATACAAGCTCATTCACCTTAAGCAAGGTACTTCTAAACTCTGATTTATATCTCTGCACACTCTAACCCTAAACTGACTTGAGCGTCGGATTGTCTGCAGGACCCTCCTCCCGGGACGGTGGAATTTGGAGCGTTTGGAACGTCAAGAAAGGAGCAACACCAGGAACGATCAAGGAGCAACACCAGGAACGATCAAGGAGCAATTCTAGAAGACATTGTTGTTGCTGGAGCTAACCGGTTTCTTGCAAGAACATTTTGGCACCCACTGTGGGGCCGAGATTAGTCTAACAACAATAGTGACAACTAGAAGCCAGCAGGCCATCCTGTGCTGCCGCCAGTATTCAGCATTCAGGCGATGGTGTGTCAAAGTTGAGGTTTCTCCAAAGAGAACAACACCTTTTCAACCAGATGCTGGTTCTATGGAATCTATATGAAAAGCACAATGGCAAAGGACGCGTAATAGCTACGTTTTCTTTTAAATGTTCCTTCTATTATTTATTTTTCTAGTATTGACCATAGAAGATAAGGATTGGAATTGTGATATGTTCCGATTTCAGCAGACATAAGGATTTAATTTTAATTTGATTATCTGCAATGTTTGGATAATTTACACATAATGTCCTCCATCTCATATAGCGTGTTATGCGACATAAAGGTTGAATTATAATTCGCTTATTTGCACCGAAATTTGGAATTTTGATGTTTTTTAGAATTTTGAAAATAGTGGATTGGGACCTTGTGGAACTTTAGCCAATATAAGTGTATAATAATATTTATTTGATAGTACAAAAGTCTTTCTTGAAAATTTTCTTTCTGAAAATTATCTTCAATTTTTAACACTGCGACAAGTCCATGGAAATGTTATGATATTTTAATTAATTAGTTGTTTATATCACGATGAGTCTTCTTTTGACATTTCTCTTTTAGATTGAATATTGAATCAGTCATAATATTGAGCCAACTAGCATCTTTAGACCGTGGCAAGAGATCCAAGAGAAAGCTTAGAGAAAGCTTAATTGTTGGACCAAATAACATCTTTGAATAACATCTTTAGACCGTGGCAAGAGATCCAAGAGAAAGCTTAGCTGTTGGGACCAAATCAACCAGTTTTTGTTACGCAAGTTAAAAGAAATCCACGAGGTCCAATTTCATGAGATATGGTTCCATCTGGGAGAATTGCAAACCCTGAAGGAAGAAGTGCCACATAATTTATGTCTCCTCAGTTTAGAATCATTGCAACAGTATCCACTGGAGTATAAATGACAAAAGACCCTGTTGAATCGGTGCAACTCTCTTGCAGTATCAACATGTTACTTCGGTTTGAATTTGCTTTATTTACTCGGAGTAGAGACGTGCAGTTTCCAGTATCTCGTTCATTTGCAATATGTGTCATTTCTTGCACAACTCCACCTGGAAAGAATGTCCCACTCAGTCCTAGAGCTCTTGTTAAGGAGAAAGTCAAAAACTCGTCTAGGTGGTACTAGAAGTCAAAAAGAAGTAGCAGCACTAAGAACTATGCCGGGGGGTCGTCTAGGGTCATCCACCCTATTTTAGGTCATCACCCTTACATCATCAGCACCAGTCCCAAACAATGTTGTCTATGTGTGAGCAGTGGAAGCACTCACTCCAGCATAAAAGCTTATTACCACCCTTTCAACCAACTTTATCATACTCTTCCTCCCCTCTTGGTTTGATATCACACCAACATCAACAATGAGAATATTTATTACCAAGGCACTAGAGTCTTGCACACTGTCGTTGCAACCCAACTTGTAGCACCAAATGCATGCCCAAGATCTCTACATCTAGAATACATAGTAATCAACACATTTGTCACATTCTCAAACACATCAAAGCAAGTTTGCACCGCGTGACCGTGAATCTTCTTCCCATATTTAAGGGCCCCAATGTGGGAACACGCATTCAATCCAATGACCAACACAACAACGTCCATACGAACGAATGTTCTCATATGGGAAATTAGCTTAATTGCTTTCCAAAATGGCTCGAATGCAAGCACCATCCGACGATGGTGTTCAATGTAATTACATTCCTTTTAACACCCTTCTCTTGCATGCTTCCAAAAAGCTAACAAGCTTCCTTCCACGCCCCTTTCACACCCTTCCAACCTCCACCATCTCTATTACCTCCCCTGGCACGCTCACAGTTTCACCTCGCAACCGCCTCCATACACCTCCTGCCATGCCCCTCCGCGAAACACGCCCTCCCCACTGTTGAGAAGTGAGTCTCGGTGGAATGGTCATAGCAAGATTTGCCTCCTTGACGGAAGCAATAAAGAGCCCAGACTTTCTGTCAAGTTCAAATTTTGTCATGCAGCTCTTAGCATTATCGATCGCTTCTATCTCATTATCATGCAGTGTCACCATGGATCAAGTGTTCATAACAACTACTGAGCCATTTGGGCAATGCTGCAGGGTCGACTTCTTTTCTTTGTCCTGTTCATGTGCAAAAGTCAGATAGTGGTTCGTTGACGTTCAGTTCAAAGGCACGATCATCATCTCAGAAAACTTCACCATTCCATGAAATTATTTCATATGCTCCTGAACAGTTATCGAGTAGCAGCCTTGGCAGTAGTCCTGATGATAATAATTGTGATGGCATCAAAATTGATGAAAATGAAGTATGGGAGTTTCGATTGGCTTATGCTATGAAATGGCAGGGAATGGTTTTTAAAATTTGTCCTTATCTTGATCGTTACTTCTTGGCATCTACTAATAATATGGTTGAATGGGGATACTAAGAGCCAGAGGTGCTGCAGTGTCCAATCCCAGGTTCCTACCATTATGGAGAGATCAAAATGCCTTCCTCCGGATCAAAGTGTCTCTTCACTTCTATCGATGCCCAATAGCCACGAATTCCACGGTACACTTCACCTCCTAAAACCACGAACCTTGTTATTTGCCTCAAGACACCACTGTGGTGCAACTTCAATCTCCCATGACCCTCAACAATGGCGTCCCCACCATGTACCCAACGCATTAAGGAGACACTATACCTCACGCATGCATCTCCCATCAACGTGTACCTTGGTCCACTAATACCCCTCATGACGCCACACCATCGTATTCCTTTATCACACATTGCCAGGAACTTCGCTGTTGCCCTTAGTTGCCACCATCCACACCTCAAGTCTCTCCCAAGATGAACTTGAAGATTCGAAGGACGTTGCTGAGATGTCTATGCCAAAACTAGAAGTTTCAGATGAAGCTAAATAGGTTACGATCACCTCCCCTGCACCCCTCTCCATGCAAATTGGTCAGTTGTTTTTATGCTCATTTCTTCGCACAATACAAAGGAACTCTGAAGCACCTCCTCCGCATTTTTGTGCCCTCAAATCCTCGCAATCATGTGGATCCAAAAGCGTGGTGCACTCATTTTTCCAACTGGGTCACAATACTTACCTGGATCCAAACATGGGTGCTTTGTTGAAAAAAATTGAATTAATATTAAACAAACATATACTTTGAGAATTTTTTAAAAACGAGTCAAGTAGCCAGTCTCCCACTACCTCCAATCCGTAGTAGAGCCCTACACTGTTGATTCCAAACATTTGACAGGGGAAAAATACCAGTTGGAATACGAGAATCTCATTCTTGACATTTTATGCTTAACCCATGACCAAACCTTTAGTTGTGCTAGAGAAAATACTTCTACAACATCCACAACCCCTTCCTTAAATACAATTTTGTTTCTATGATTCCAGATCTTCGTCACAATAGTCATCCACATTCCTTTCCACACTCTATTAACATTATTCTTTTGGCCTATTAGAAAGAAGTTTTTGAAAAGGAAAGGAATAGACTCATGTCTAACGTGACACTCCCAACCCACCTCTCGCATGAATCCCACACTTGTTGTGCCACCTTACAGGTACTAAAGAGATGTTGAGTAGTTTTTATACCTTCTCGGCATAACAGAAACCAGTCATTCCCCATTTGCATTCCCTTTTTAATCAAGTTAGCCCTTGTCAGTAATGAAAATGTTTTAGGCTGAGTTCAAGAGGGGGGGTGAATTGAACTTTGAAAGATTTTTATTCAATTTAGACCATTGAAAATAGTTTTCGTAATTTGAAAAACTTTAATGAATCTTTGTGCTAAAGATATAAGGTGCAGTAAAGAAATGAACTGATTCAAACCACGAATGAACCAATTTGTTTTACAGGCAGATAGACATTTTCAAACAGCACACACAGCAGATTCACAATCACACACCAGATTCACAAAAATACTTTAAGCAGATCAAGTTCACACAGTTTCAAGAACAATATTACACTAAGAACTGAATCACATAAAATTACAGATTTGAATGATTATACCAGGAATTAATTCAATCTTTCAATTAAATTCAATGTGCAATGCAAGAACAATACAGAATTGAAAGAGAAGGGTCATGAACAGCAGAACACAGTCAATTATACTGGTTCACCCTTCCTCAAGGGCTACGTCTAGTCTCCTTTGTCCCTCAAGCAAAGAAAATTTCACTAACTTTAATCAATTGTTTACACACAAACAATTACACAATTCTTACTCCTCGTAAGAATCAAACTCCCACTAAAATGAGCACCTACTCCCCGTAGTCCCCATTCAAATCAGCAATCACACACAGGCTAAACCTATAGCCTACAAAAATACACAGTTTCACAAATTTGCAATCAATTTACATAACTCTTGATACAGAAAGGGATCAAGAATGGTAAAGAAAAGAAAAACTCCCTGATTGGCGCGGAGAAGAGGCCTTTGGACAGTGTTGAAGAACTCCACTAGCAGAGAATGGGTCAACCGTTCTTTAACAAAAAGCCTCAATTCATTTTTCTCAAGAACTTTCAATTTCACAAAAGTGTTTCTCAGTGATTTTTCTGCTATAATGATTCGCGATCATTACGACCGACCGAAAGGTAGCTCCAGCTTAAGGTACTCTTGGCCCACCATGAGACCTCTATTCGCGATCATTACGGCCGACCGAAAGATGCTCTAGCTTAAGGTATTCTTGGCTCACCATGAGACCTCCATTCGCGATCATTACGACCAACCGAAAGGTGGCTCTAGCTTTAGGTACTCTTGGCTTACCACGAGACCATTCGCGATCATTACGGCCGACCGAAAGTAGGCTTCAAGTCCAGATCCTCATGGCTCACTGTGAGTAGACTTACACCGAGATGTGTATAAACATCTTGGCTTCTTAGCTTCACAGCTGGCTCATCAGCTTCACAGCTGGCTCATCAACGCCTCATTCTCAGTTGGCTCATCAGAGCCTCATTCTCAGCTCATCAAAGCTTCATTCTCAGCTCATCAAAGTTTCATTCTCAGCTCATCAGAGCTTCATTCTCAGCTTCTATCAACCTCTGTCAGCTTATCTCAGCTTCTATCAGCTAAGCAAAGATCATCGCTAAGATAAAACTCAAGTCAAGGTATATATCAGAAGCTCATAAAAAATCAAATAAAAAATCTGTCATAGGATGGTTTGAATTCACAATATTATAACAAAGTGATGAAAAGAAAAAGAAATGATGAAAAAGAAAAAAACGATGAAAAGAATGGTATGTTTACAAAGGATAACCTTGATTGTTTTTTGCAACACTTGGTTAATCATCCTTGTGTCAAAATTTTAAAACCCAACAAATAACTTTTGGGCTTTCATATCCTCTTCTTGACAACCTTTCGACCCTTTGCCACATTATAAGCCTAATAAAGTCCATATTGATCGAGGAATGATTGCTCTAATTTTCAAAAGCTTGACCTTGCAAGAAGAGGACATGACTAACAACTGGTAAAAAAAAAGGGGGTAAAAGAGAAAAAGAAAAGAAAAAGACGTTTGAAATGCTCCTATCAGAATATAACCATCTAACATCAATCAATAAGTCAACCGAAAGCAAGCCAAATGAGAAAACCCTATACTGGGGCAATCCTTTCCTTCTGCCTTACAAAAACCAAGTCACCTTTCATCTAGGCCTTCCTTCCCCCTTGCAATTTTCTCTATATGATGTTGCACTAGTCAGTCTTCATCAGACCTAGTTATCCATTCTACCATTCAAATATGCAATCCATTTTTCACCTAACCTTACACAATACACCAAAACTGGGGTAGTCTTGCTTCGTATGCATACCTTGCATAGGATTTTCCCTTAAAGAGGGTATGCAAATGATAACATATTTAGGGTTCTGTCATCCCAGTTTCCTTCAAACCTCTTAAATTTTCTATCCCACATATTTCATCCACCTATGGATTCAAGCACATACATTAAAATGTTTTAAAGGGAAAAGTCAATAATGCTCCAATTTTAACAATAACTTCAGGATTTGCAACATTTGTCATTTTCAAGAACAAATTTCAAATGAATTCACTGATGGCAAAGAGAACAATTGACTCCGAATGTCAACATCCAAATAAGAAAAGTGACAAAAAAGAATTAAAAAAAAGAGAGCAAAAAGGGACAAATGAAAAGAGTAGATCTCATGCATTCATGCACCACCCTTAGCATAAACATTCTTTGATATTCTAAATGTCAACAACAAAAAAAACTAAAAAATAAAGTCTCATGCATTCTTGCATGTATTTCATATAGTCTGATGCATTTTTACATGCATTCAAAAAATGCAAAAAATAAAATCTCATTTTCATTCAAAAATGAAAAACAGAATCTCATGCATTCATACATGCGTTTTCATTGAAACGAAAGTGAAGAATAGAGTCTTGCATTCATTCATGAACTCATTCAAATAAAAAGCAAAAACAAGAAATAGAGTTTCATGCATTCATTCATGAACTCATTCAAACAAAAAGACAAAAAAATAATGAAAAATAGAGTCTGATGCATTCATACATGCATTCATTCATGAACTTATTCAAACAAAAAAAAAGAAGAAATAAGAAATAAGAGTATCAGACATTCATTCATGAACCCGTTCAAGCGAAACTGAAAAAAAAAAAAGAGTTTCATGCATTCATCCATACACTCTCATAAAACTTCATGCATCAATATATGCAAATTCAAAATTTTTACGCATTCATAAGTGCATTTTCTCAAATAATTTCATATATCAACATATGTAAACTAAAAAATTTCACGCATTCATACACTCTCAAAAATTTACATATATGCATTCCCAAGAATTTCACGCATACATATATGCATTTTCAAAGTTTTCATGTAGAAGAAACTCATAGTTTCACATTTCTTTTCAAAAAAAGTGGTTCGTGACCCTCGGCATGGCGAAGGTCTCGATCTCACAGGCATTCATATATGCATTCTCATATAGTCTGACACATTTTGTATATGCGTTATAAAAAAATAGATTCCCTTGCATTTATACATGCATTTTCATAGGGTCTGATACATTTATACACTCACTTTGAAACAAAAGAAAATAGAGCAGTCTCATAAAAAAAGGAACAAAAATAGAATCTCATGCATTGATCCACGTATCCTCACAAAAAAAATGATGATGAAATATAAGATCTTATGCATTCGTACATGCATTTTCATTAAAAAAATGAATGGCAAGTAGAGCCTCATGCATTCTCACATGCATCTCCATTAAAAAAAATGAAAAATATTACATACATACATGTATTCATACACGCATCATTTTGGCGTTCACCTGATGTTCGCCTACAAATTTCAAACATTTTTTCTCAAATAACGACCCCCTCCTTGGGATTGGTCAAATCTTTTTCAAATAGTGACCCTCTCCTCGAGATTGGTCAAGCAAATTTCAATGTTTTTTGAACATAAACCTTCTCATCGGAATTGGTCCAAAGTTATTCAAATCTTCTTCAAATGTGGCCCTCTACTTTATAATGGTATCGATCTCACTTTTACTTTTTCAGCATGTGATGGTGCGTGGCTCTTTACTTTGTACTGGTCTCAACCTCACTTTTAATTTTCTGCACGTGATGGTGCATGCCCCTCTACTTTGTAATGGTCTCGACCTCACTTTTATTTTTCTGCATGTGACAGTCGTGACCCTCTACTTTGTAATGGTCTCGACCTCACTTTTACTTTTCAGCACATGACGATTGGTGACCCTCTCGGCTCAGTCCAAGGTCTCAACCTCACTTTTGCTTTTCTCCACGTAATGGTTTGTTACCCCTCTCGGCTCAGTCCAATGTCTCAATCTTGCATTTGCTTTTTAGTAGTGAAGATTCGTGATCCTCTTGATACAAGATCTCGATCTCATTTTTTTTCAGAAGACCCTCTCGGTACAAGGTCTCAAGTGAAGATACGGTGATCCTCTCGATACAAGATCTCGGTCTCATGTTGTTAGGTGTGGCTTGTTGGTTCACGGTCAACCTTATGTTTGGAGCGGTGATCCTCTCGACATGGTCAAGATCTCGAATCTTCAACAATATAAGACCCACTCGGCTTTGCCAAGGTCTTTACAAAGATTCACACTTGTAAAAGTGTTCTTCCAGATTTTGACGATCACATGTTGTTCGTCTGTGTGTAATGGTATGTGATTCACTCGATATTTTCAAGGTCACAACCTCATAATGGTACGAGACCCTCTCGATATTATCAAGATCTCAACCTTTTAAAAGAAATGGTGTGACCATCTCAGCTCAGTCCGAGTTTTCGACCTCAACATTTCGACATGTGATAGTCCGTAACCCTCTCGGCTCATTCCAAGGTTTCGACCTCAACTTTTCTCAACATGTAGTGGTTTGTGTCTCTCTCAGCGTGGCTAAGGTCTCGTTCTCACATTCTTTTCAATATAAAAGTGGTTTGTGACCCTCTCGACATTGTCAAGGTCTCAATCTCACTTTCACCTTTTCATTTTTTCAAATGATGACCTCTCTTTTTGGGAATGATCCAGATGCTTGAAATTTTATTTTCTTTCTCAAACCGAACAAAATTAGTGTTTCTGTCTTTACTTAACTTTCACCTTAATAATATAAAAATCTTAATTTTCAAATTACCTGGTAAAATTTAAATAAATAGAGACAACTGTCAAGGCCCAATTTCGTCCGGCTAATAAATAAACATTTTTGAAAAAAATTTATCTTTTAATTGCTTATTCAAATTTATCTTTTTCTCTTTTTAGTAATATAATTTATTTTAAATTTTATGGTTCATTAGGCTTTAGAAATTTTCATAATAATAATAATAAAAGAATAAATAAAAATTTGGATTTCAAAGAGGCTTGGGTCCTGTTTTCTTACCTACGCACCCCATCCCCGGGCCAGTAACCCATGCTAATACCCATACACTCATTTTCACAAACTTCCAAATTCTATCTATCCAAATCTTCATACTCCAACGTTAGCATTGCTCTACCCAGGCAAAAATAAAGCTGTTTTGTTTCCTAAAAAGCTGTTTCTTTGACCATTTTTTTTGGCATCATCTTCACCCTCAACACATAAGAGCAACACCACCTCCATGCCAAGGGACAGGCAACAATCCCTCTCTAATGCCACCCTCACTATCCCTCAACCTTTACTACCCCTATCACTTTCTCCTAACCTAAATCGTCAACTCTGCATCTCACATTTCCTTTTTCTTTCACAGACGCAACCCTCTGGTCTAATCTCTCACCTTACATTCACCCTCACTAATGTAGCACACTCACACAATGATGCTCTTGATGGCACTCTTTCGATAAAAAAGAAAGAATATCCTCTCATTCTCACTTGAGTTTGTAACAAATACAATCACACAAAGACCATCCTGGGCACTCTTCACTGGCCTCGCCCATACAACACACACCGCCTACTTTCGTTCCAACTTCTTTACCCCACTCCCATATATAGTTAGCTGTCATCTCATCCTTCAAAAGAAAAGAGAAAGGGATAGTGAACACCGGTTGCAAAGGAGCCAAAAGCAAATATTGAAAAGGAGTACTTTTAATTGCTTACCTTGTTTCTCTTTTGTTCTTTTTATATTTCATTCTCACTGTATATACTGTTAAACATACATATCATGCATAAAAACGTAATACTTCCTTACATTGTGCTCTTCACCTTTAAAGTACCCTCCCAATATCATATGTGTCTCACCTTAAGCCAAACAACCAAGTAAGACAACAAAGATAACCAAATGAGACAGTGCTTAGAAATGATAAGATTACAAAAGTTGCTCTAAAGAAACTCCAGCCACTGCTACTGCCACCAAGATCAACATCCCCACTACTAAAAACCCACTTTCACTACTCATTCACTTGCACACATGATAACGGAAGTAGAATAGAACGTGGTTAAAACATTGGTGGTGAAAAGCGAAAACAAAGAGAACTGGGATGCAGCCACCGCGACATCAAGCCCGACAATGTTCTCTTCGACTCGGCGAATAATATGAAGTTGACGGACTTTGGATCGGCGGAGTGGTTCGGCGACGAAAGCAGCATGAGCGGCGTGGTTGGGACGTCGTACTACATGGCGTCGGAGGTTGTAATGGGAAGAGAATATGATGAGAAAGTTGATTTGTGGAGCTGTGGTGTTATTTTGTACATAATATTGGGAGGGATTCCTCCTTTTTATGGAGACTCTGCTGTTGAGATCTTTGAGTCTGTTGTTAGGGCTAACCTTCGTTTCCCTTCTAGAATCTTCCGGACTGTCTCCCCCACTGCCAAGGATCTCCTCAGAAGAATTATCTGTCGAGATCCTTCTAGAAGGATCTCTGCAGAACAAGCCTTGAGTAAGTTTACCACTTTCTTCTCTTTTCAGTTTCATCTTCGTAATTTTGGGGATTTTGTGTTGATGGGTTCTTTTCTTGTTTGTAGGACACCCTTGGATGTTGAGTGCTGGTGACATAGCTCACATGACTTGACTTCATTGTGATTTGAATGCAATATATATATATATATATATATATATATATATATATATATAGAGAGAGAGAGAGAGAGAGAGAGAGAGAGGGAGAGCGAGAGAAAGAGACACAACCTAAGCTGCCTCGCATGGTGGATGTAACTGATTTTTCCCCTTGTCTTTGCTCTCTTATACTACGATAATAAGGTGGTCTACTCGTGGTGGCAGAGGAAGGAACAAAACAGAGGAAGCTTCTGTAAATTTTGGTGGTTGCAAGTAGACCTTTTCCCTTTTTGTTTTTCATCGTGGAATCTCAGACTCTTTATGTATGTATATGACCAGAGGATCTTGTTTTGTTCCACTCTCGCTGATTTTCTCTGTGTAGAAAGTGAGAAAGTGGGTTATCTCCCACACTTCCCCACTACCAAGTGGAGTTCTTGTAAATATAATACTACCAAAACTGCACCTCCATAAGCCACTCCACCCCCTACCAAAACACCTCCAAAACGCAACCCAAAATACTTCCAAAACTGCTACCTCGTTAATAGCCATTTTTTTTTCCAAAAATGTTACTTTGACATTGCATTTTCTCTTACCTCTGTTTAACACTCCGACGTGGCATGTGCTGTCCTGCGTGGCAATGAAAGAGAAAACGCAGTTGTTTTTGACTTACGTGGTTTACCTCTATCTTTTTGCAAGGGTGATTTTTTTCATTTGCCTTCTGAAAATGCAGGGCAATTTGAGAGGGAAAGCATAACACAAACATGTGTCTCAGGGGTGGAATGTCTAAGTGGTTAGCTCAGTTCACCTAAGTTGTTCGTTGTGTGTAGTTTTGGAACACACATGTGTCTCAAGAGTGGAAGGTCTAAGTGGTTAGCTCAGTTCAAATAAGTGGTTCGCCGTGTGTAGTTTTGGAACACACACACGTGTCTGAGGGGTGAAAACACTAAGTGGTTAGCTCAGTTCAAATAAGTGGTTCGCTGTGTGTAATTTTGGAACACACACATGTGTCTCAGGGTTGGAATGTCTAAGTGGTTAGCTCAGTTCAAATAAGTGGTTCGCTGTGTGTAATTTTGGAACACACACATGTGTCTCAGGGATGGTAGGTCTAAGTGGTTAGCTCAGTTCACCTAAGTGGTTCGTTGTGTGTAGTTTTGGAACACACACATGTGTCTCAAGAGTGGAAGGTCTAAGTGGTTAGTTCAGTTCAAATGAGTGGTTCGCTGTGTGTAGTTTTGGAACACACACACGTGTCTGAGGGGTGAAAACACTAAGTGGTTAGCTCAGTTCAAATAAGTGGTTTACTGTGTGTAATTTTGGAACACACACATGTGTCTCAGGGGTGGAATGTCTAAGTGGTTAGCTCAGTTCAAATAAGTGGTTCGCTGTGTGTAATTTTGGAACACACACATGTCTCAGGTGGAATGTCTAAGTGGTTAGCTCAGTTCAAATAAGTGGTTCGTTGTGTGTAATTTTGGAACACACACACGTGTCTGAGGGGTGAAAACACTAAGTGGTTAGCTTAGTTCAAATAAGTGGTTCGCTGTGTGTAGTTTTGGAACACACACGTGTTTCAGGGGTGAAAACACTAGGTGGTTAGCTCAGTTCAAATAAGTGGTTCGTTGTGTGTAGTTTTGGAACACACACACGTGTCTGAGGGGTGAAAACACTAAGTGGTTAGCTTAGTTCAAATAAGTGGTTCGCTGTGTGTAGTTTTGGAACACACACGTGTCTCAGGGGTGAAAACCCTAGGTGGTTAGCTCAGTTCAAATAAGTGGTTCGTTGTTTGTAATTTTGGAACACACACATGTGTCTCAGGGGTGGAATGCCAAAAACAACTGTGTTTTCTCTTTTATTGTCACGCAGGACAACACATGCCACGTCGGAGTGTCAAACGAAAGTGAGAGAAAATGTAGTGTCAAAGTATCATTTTCCTTTTTTTCACTGTCGTTTCAACCCTAGCAGCGACGCAACTATACCCCTTTTGCCACCTAACCCTAATTTGTTTGAGTGTTAGAATGTTTGATTTGGGCTTAGGCCCATTTGTTGTCTTCAATGGCAGCGTGGGAGAGAAAAGTGATTAGGTAGCAGCGATTTTTTCTTGTTAGTTTAGTCTATTAACAAAAGTAGGATTTGGGCCAATAAATCTAAGAGGTGCTGGAATAAAATGGCTATTTGGCCTTGGATTGGAAAGAAAAAATATGGAAAGTGCAGGAGTCGTGGCTTTTGGGGTATAAGAATATAATATAAAAGAAAAGGAATGGTTTGAAAGCAAAAATGAGGGAGCCAAATAAAAAGTGCAGGAAGTATAATAATAAAAAAGACACTTGATTAAAAAGAGGTAATGCTTTTTTTATGGAAAGTGGGCCCCGCAACAGTGATTGGTCACTTTATTCAACTTTTGGTAATTCATTTATTTCACCTTTAGTTTCATATTTTCCACTACAATGTCATTGTCAATGTTTTAGGTCTATGTTCTTAATTTCATGTTAATAACTATTCACACATGTATTTCTTCCACTTTGGATTTTTATCACAAAAGTTTCTTTAGATTTAAAAACCTTCAAAATGATTTTTATACAATAAAATAATAAAAGCTTTGGAAGTAACTTTAATTTTTGATTATTTTCACATTTTAAATAATATTTTGATTAAGTCTCTAAATGGTTATACACGCCATGTAAGGTTTTATTGAAAATAAATTTTTTGATTAAATTCCTAAGTAACCGTTCGCGTTATGCGGGATTTAATTCCAAAAATTTTAATTTCAAAAATTTTAATTTCAATTGGAATATCAAAGGGCATACGCGTCAAGCTATATCCAAAATGAAGTTCAATCTTCGAAAACATAATTTTTTTAAAATTAAAAAATATAAAAATTTCATAAATTAAAAAATATCAAACACCAAAACAAGCAATTTTCAAAGAACTACGTAGCCCTGATTTTCCATCCCTGATGGAAATATGTAGGAGCAAGGTCAAACCCTTGTCGAGTCCCCCAAAATAAAAAAATATATATTTTCTTCCTTATTTGCATTTTGTCTTCTTCTGGAAAAAATAAACATTTCAAAAATCACACTCGTTTTACTTATTTAATTAAAGGTACCATCTTAAGACGGTGTGGGGGTGCTAATACCTTCCCCACATGTAACTGACTCCCGGACCTGAAATATGGCTTTTTAGACTTACCTTATCCTTTTTTAGGTTTTTCCATAGTTTTCCAAAATAAACTATGGTGACGACTCCTTTTTATAATTTTCATAAAATATTTATATGTCCTTTTAAATCGTAGTCCCCGGGATTGTGACACATTTCATACACAATATTGATATTAATTATTATAAAAAAGGACAAATGTTAAGTCACAAACGAGAGTATATGATAAGATGTGATTCTTAATATGAAAGTCATACCTAAAACACCTATATTTTGATAATAACAAATAATAAAATATCTTATTGTCTTTAACAATTTACTTAATGTGGAATAAGTATCACACCGAATCTAACACATCATAACATGTTAAGTTATAAAGCTTACAAGAAGTCTTTAGAGACTAGATAAAGCATTAGATGCATGTTAAAGTCAATACAAAGTCTCATAGCAAGATGCATACGAAGGAGTAAATGAATTCCTTTGAAATTTTAGAAGAAGACATAACATGAGTGCCTTAGATGAAAAATACTATCAACACCCAATTTCGTTCAGGTAAAAAAAATGATAAATAAAAATAATAATAATAAAAAATAAAAAAAAAATATTTTTAATATGATTTTGACTTTTATCTTTTTCATCATTCTAGTAAAAATATTTTATTTTCTTCTTTAAAAAAATAATAATAAAAAATTAGTTTAAGTATAAATGTTATTGTTTTTCTTTATTTTTCAAAAGAGAAGGAAATAATAAAAAAAACAATAACACGTTTTAAAATAATAATAATGATAATAATAATAATATGTTTTCATTTTTCAGATAAATATTTGGAAAAAAAAGATAAAAGGAAAAAAAGAGAACTTGGTTTACTTAATTCTAAGAAAATTGGGTCCACTTTTAGTAGCCTGCAGCAAAAATAAAATTTGATTGAAGGCTTAGTTCCTTAAGGTTTTAAATAAAAAATTCTTTAGTTGTTGTCTAAGCCTTCTTTTCTTTGAGTCGGTTTTGTTACGCACTTCTAGTTTTGCTGAATACCTATTGTTTTCACTACTTGCATGCTATGTTGGGTCAAACCCATATACTCTCTTCCTATGAGCACTCATCTCTCACCAGATGTTTGGACTTGGGTCTCATATTACCTATTCTATTTTTAGAAATCATGTGCAGATTATTTGATTTAATGACCTTGGTAAAAAAATTAATTAAAATTGATGAAAATTCGTTTCATTAAAATTTGAATTAAATTCTAATTATGGGATTAATTTTAAATTTGAATAAAATTTTGATTATGAAATTAATTTGAAATTTGAATTAAATAGGGAGCTGGCGATTTTTAATGCCTATTTTGGAAAATTTGTACGGTACCTAATTATAGTGCTTAATTACAAATAATTTTGATTATTAAAATTAATTTTTATTTTTTAATAAAGAGCATTAATTAAAATTTGTTAACAGAAGAAAAATAATAGTTTTAAAAAAGGAAAGGAAACAATTTATATCATTAGGAGGGAGTTGCAGATTAACAATTACACTATAAATTTTATTTTTCAAGCATACGTGCTCACAGACACGGCTTTTACACAACTTTACAGTTTTGTTCACACACAAAAAAAAATATACAGATAAAGAACAATTCCGAGTTTAAAGAAAGATTAAAAAGAAGGGATCTTTAGGGTGAGCAAATGTTGAGATTTATTCATCTTCACTTTTCATCTCTTCTTCCATTACACTGTTCCACTCACAATAACCACTCAAAAGTGAGAACCGCATCTTTCTCACTAGTATCATTTTATCTCTTCTTCTATTTTGTTTTGTTTTATTTTAGCAAGGTATTATTCACTACCCATTACTATATTGCATGTTTACACACCACACTGCCTATTCCCATATTTTAATAAAATTTACTTTCGCATCTCTCTTTCATAAAAAAAAATTAGTTAAACATAATTATAAATATGTCTTTGGTGTTTGCTTGTTTGTTTTTTTTTTTCTTCATTCACGGTTGAAATAAAGCTGTAAAACAAAGAAATTAAATTGTTAAATTTTGCTTTGCTCTTATTATATTGTGATTATTTGGAAACGATTACTGCTTTAAGCACATCCTCATTCCAAGCTGTATCTAATTCCTGAAAGTCACTGCCTCAGGCACAATTCTTCATCCCTACGCGTCTTTCTATATCTAAATTTATTTTAAAAAATAGATAATAATTAAGTACTTTTTTTTTTCATTTTTTAACTTTTACTTTTATTATACTAAATTTTTATCAAATTTATCTAAACTTGTTCTAATTTTATCCTCGAAAAATATAAAACATTTCAAAAAATAATAAAAAATATAATATTTTCAAAATTAACAATATCAACACCACATCAAACAATTGACAAACCAGAACTACGTGAATTTTGATTTTTCTTTATGGAAATACGTACGACCAAGATTAATCCTCGTCGGGCATAAAAACAAAAAAGATATTTTCTTTGTCTTTATTTGTTGTTCTTTACTTTTATTTGCTTTCGATTTATTTGCCTTTAATTGCATTTTTATAATTTATTTATTTATTTATTTTATTTACCTTTTATATATATTTTTTATTTTCCTTTGATTACATGTTTCTTGTTTCCTTTTTATTTATTTACATTTTTTTATTTGTCTTTAATTGCATTTATTTTTTTGGAAAAAATAACATTTTGTAAAACCACACTCATTTCACTTATTTAATTAAAGGTACCATCTTAGGATAGGCGTTGTATGGTACTAATACGTTCCCCACACGTAATCGACTCCCGAATCTTATATTTGGTTTGTAGACTATTTTCTTATTTGTAGTTTTTCCATAGTTTTTCATAATAAACTATGGTGGCGACTCCATATCTTTAATTTAATAATATTTTTCATTAATAATAATATTTTTATCTGCTCTTCCTCCTCCCCATCGCGATCCCGATGGCGACAGATGGCGCCTCCAATGGGAACATTTTGAGAGTCAGGCCAATTTAATTAAATGAGAAACATTGTGTGGTTTTCTAATGTTTGTGTATCCCTTTTCTTTTTATTATTTATTTATCTTTGAAAAATAATGTTTGACTTTTTTGGATTGTTTATATATTGTATATAATATTTGTTTTTTCTTATTTCTAGGATTGTTTATTTTATATATAATGTTTATTCTTTTTTATATATATTATTATTATTGTTTATTTTTGTATATGTTTGCATTCTTTATTGTTATTTTGAAATATTGAACCCTAAGGTAGACTATATGCTATATATATCTGCTTGGGAATTTTCTGGTTGTTTTGCAGGTGGGGGTTGGGTATGCATCTTTCCCCTTCACACACACTTTTGCATATCATGAGTGGAGCCCTATACCCAGGTCTGTGAAGCTTAGAAAGAGAGAAGTTGTGTAACAAAGGCCCCGAAAGGAAGCACTTCCTTTTCTGATCGTTGTGAAAACTCCAGCTAGAGTTTGTTCACTTTATTCTCATATCCATAAATATGTCATTACCAAGTGATATGGATGTGGGTTGAACTGAGTCATAGCTCTAGTAGCCTTCAATAGGAAATTAGGGCAAGCCACGTGAGCACATTTACGGGCTTAGAACTTATACCTCAATAGGTCCAACCTTAATTAGGGCACTAAGGGAGAATTTTTGCGGTTCAATGGTCCACTTGTTATTGTTGAATTATTGTTGTACAAAAAGAATAACAAAAAAACACTAAACGTTTTTCCTCACGGGCATCACATATTTTCTCATCCTAAAAACAATATTTGATAAAATAAAAAAAAAACCACTAAAAATTTTTCCTCACATGTATTACATACTTTCTTCTCCTGAAAAAAATATTTGATAAAATAAAAAAAAAAAAACACCAAACATTTTTTCTCACATGCATTACATATTTTCTTTATTCTAAAAAATGGTATTTGCGAAATAAAAATAAAAAACACTAATCTCATTTTTTCTCACATGCATTACACATTTTCCTTTTTCTACAAAAAATATTTTTGGGAAATTAAGAAACATTATTTTCACATTTTCCATAAGATAATTTTAATCTCACATTTTTCATATCCGATTTCTTTCTCAAAAGAATAAATTTATTTTTTTGTACTTGCTATTCAATTATTTAGATTTTTGATTTTTGTACTTCCTTTTACACCTTTTCTAATTTTTCACAAATTTAAAATAAAAAAACTTTGTAGTTTGATTAATTTACACTTTTTTCTAATTTATTTGCAAAATAAAAAATAATAAAAAACAATTTTTATAAGTTGTTGTGTGATTAATTTGCATTTTTAGTTTTCCATCTTTTTCTACTTTATTCGCAAAAAAAAAAAACCAACTT
>Ga0209489_104417_pt1 | contig 25916 bp, 9 predicted proteins | sample SiratrowhiteBW_FD_187527 | JGI IMG/M metagenome (GOLD analysis project Ga0209489, IMG submission 187527) | Root nodule microbial communities of legume samples collected from California, USA - Siratro white BW (SPAdes) (version 2) | ecosystem: Host-associated > Plants > Roots > Nodule | place: USA... | reverse complement strand
ATATGAAATTTTATATTATCGTGGTATGATTGCTGGAATTAATTTACCTTTTGTTGTATGCATGTTACAATATTATGATTATACTTGGTATGAAAACATATAATTTTACATAAGAGAGTAGAGATATCTAATAGAGCTACATTAATAATTGTTTATTTTCTAATATATATGTTTCGAAACCTTATCACATCACAAGTAATATATTGAATAATATTTGCAAGTAGTAGTTTTATATATATATATATATATATATATATATATATATATATATATATATATATATATATATATATATAATTCTATAAATATGCGAATATTATAGACATAATTTTTGCTACATTATATTGGTAGTGTCCTTTTTTAAATCAATAGTCAATAAACACACTACATGCGATGATGAATATCTACTTCTACTAATTAAACTACCAGCACCCCCTCACAAGTATATTTTCATCTTAAATAAGTATAAAAGTATAGTGTTACAATTTTATTTCTCAAAGGGTTTAATCTATAGTCATTCTTGTATTGTGATAATAGTTTTCAAATAAAAAAGGTATCTCACGCGGGTAAGAAAATAATGTATTTATAAATCATTTTTAATATTCACAAGGTGATATCAAATTTTTTCTTACTGATACTATAGGATCCACCGGATTACTAAAGTTTTCTTTAATCAGGAGAACATTCGAACATATTATCTCTTGAATAATGTAATAACTAGAACTAGGTTAATAAACTTGAATCACAACAATTTCAATCACATAAATCATAAGTGAAAAAGTACAGTTGATAATGTGACATGTTAGTCTAAGTTATACATGTATTCCGTGCTGACCAGAAGAACCTCTGATAATTAAACTGAATTGATTGTTATTAAAGTAAAGGAGGCAGAAAGAAATATTAGGATGTAGAAAGAAGCACTATGTATTCAACAGTTTGAAAAAATGAGAATCGTGTGGTATTGTGAGTATGATATAGTAGTCACATACAACTACTACACAGAAGGATGAAATTAGTGTATGAGTGCCGTAATGGCTTTAGTTGTTTGAAGAAAGGGGGGTCCCCTTCTCTTTTCTGGCACGGGTGCGGTGCTGCTGGACCATTTCCATCCTCTTCTCTGCCACATCCATTAAAGGGCTGACACATAGAAAGCTATAGGAGAAGGAGACTTTGAGGGGCAATTGCATATTGGTACCGTTTGTAGGGAACACAACTCTACAACTTTTCATTTCACTCATGTGGAGGAGGCTACAATTTAACCTTTCATCACCCTAGCTTTAGACCTCGCAGACCCCCATGGATCCACAAGGGCTTTGGATTCTATGCATCTATCTACCCTCTGCTGTAAAAATTAACAAAAGGGTGTGGTTTGTTGTTTCAGATATAGCTATAAGTGGAAAACTATCTTTGCTTTATGAGCTAGTACTGTTTTAGGTTAAATTAGGTTTAAATTTTGAATTTTAAGAGATACTGGACTCATTGTCGTTGAACCACATGCATGTTTAAATCTTAATAAGAAAGAATATATAACAATCTCATATTAATTTACATATGATGAGGATAACATGTATAAAGTATAAAGTAATTCTCTTATTGTCAATACTTTTTAGAATTGATTTTAGGAAATCCTAAAATAATCAGCAAGATATGTGCATCTTTTCACTCACTAATTTATTTTTATTTTTTGAAATTAAAATGCATATATATACATATACTATACCTTCTTTTACTTAAGCAAAATCATTTGGTTATAGTGTTTGTCTTCAAAACTCAAGTTTAAAGTTACACTTCTTCCTTTGATTTCAATAAAAAAAAAAAAAACATACAATCAATGATATTCTTGAGTTTTTGTTAAACATATCTTAGGCTAAAATAAATAAGGACTAGGGATATAAATCTATCCAGAAGAAAATCCTTAGTCTTGTTTGTAGTAGTTCTTACTCTCCATATCAAAATTCAACAATTGTTTATCATTTGAAAAAACTTATAGAAATAGTTTTTCTATCTCTTTGATATTTTATTTATATCGAATGTTTTTGTTCACCTTAATGCATCTCACTTCATCCAAATCTCTTTTTCTTTTACTATCCTGACATGCTTATATATCTTGTATTTTCTATTCTTTTCATTTCTGCACACTTTTTTTCACAATAAATTTCACTAATCTTTCCTCTATTTTTTTCTGTACAAAATTTTAAATCTTAAATTTTTAAACTCGTTTGCTTTCTTTGGTAATAACAGAAAGAAACAAAGTTGTATCAAAATAATATGAATGAGTAGAAATATAAGAAATAAAGTGAAAGTTAAAAGTGTTGGGATAAAAAAAGTAACAAAAGGAGAAAAAGAACAATAAACAAAAATATACGAGAAATGACACAATTATATATGTACTACTTTTTTAAATTATTTATCTTTTCTTACCAAATAACCTACATTTATTTCATTCTTTTAAAAATATTCACATAAATTTTGTTGATGTTACGTATGAATCCTTCTCCATATTATGGTATCTTCAAATATTTATTTACAAAACCATTTTACCCATGTCTATCCATAAATTGTGAGAACCATTACTCGATTAACATTACGCATGCAAGTGTCAATGTATGAACTCTAATTTATTAATGTACTCGAGCCATAAAGTTTGTTACCCTCAATTAACACCTAATATTAGCATAGGCAATCCATCATGAATGATGTATATATATTGGTCAACTTTGATTTAACATTTGTCATCACGAGTATAACACAACTATCTTTCTGTCTTTGGCTTGACATGAGACTAACTATGAGACCATAGGATAAGTTAGAATATCTTGAAACACAAAAATGAAAATTCAAAAAACTTGATAGGAACCAATCGTGACAGAAATACCTGTTGAGTCTAGAACTGGTGCCACTATAGGGTAGACTGAAAGAAGGGAAAAAGAGAGGGACATGGTAGCTATAATTTGTGAAGAAAAGGATTGGCAACTAGAGTACACTGATTTTGTGCAAAACACGTGGATAGGGATAGAAAATTAAGGTGGGGTTTAAGACATAGAAGATGCTGATGATGATTATCTTGTATATATATATGAAGCTTGTTGTTAGTTGAAGTAAAAGTAAAGCAAAGAGAACATGGCATGCCAATTTATATTCACGCTGCCTCCTACACGACATGTTATTAGTGGAGTGTTTGAAATTTCCCTACTTTGTACCCTATAATTGGCATTTGACCTATTTCCATTTGTTGTTGCTGTTGACTATGTATATTGAATGGCCAACTTTCCAAGCAAAAAAGGAAAAACACGATCTCATGATTCAATTCATATTGAATGGTCGACTAATTAACATTAGTGGGGTGAAGAGGAAAAAGTGAGGGAAAAGGAATGCAAAAAAAAAACATGTAAACACCAATGAATGTAATGCAAAGATACTAAACACCAATTCATGTCCAAAACCAAAAAGAGACAAGATACTAAGAGAAAAAGATAGGTATAGGCCAGCTATCTTTCTTTTTTGGTGAGTGGGGTTTGCAAAGACCAGACCAGTGTGGAAATTTCCATGAACAATTCACTTCAAGTTTGAACCAACATCATGACCTTTGAGCTTCACAGTCAAACTGGTAATGCTTATATGTTCAAAAACGCTAACGAGCATAGTGACATTCTGACAACTGACCCAGATAAAATTCAATTCAATCACCAAAGCCAGTCAAGACTGTGACATCAAATTGGCATTTGGGTCTTGTCCTTTTGTGTTTTAGCATCATACAAACCTTTCTCTTAAAAAAAAAAACACATCATAAAAATCATCTTACATATGCAGTTTTTGGTAGAGATTCTACCTCGACTAAAAATTAGATCTTTTAATATTTTATAAATGGATGAAAACTTCACCTTACAAATTAGTTTTGTAAAATTGAAGTAGACTTAAAATCTATTTCTTTGTAAGGTTAGTTTTGTAAAATTGAAGTAGACTTAAAATTTATTTCTTAATATAATATCAGACTTTATTCTAACAAAATTGTTAAACCTATCGAACTATTCTCTATGAAATCACCCTTATCCACTTCTTGTTACATTTTTCATACAAAGGAACATATATAAGTTATTTATGTCATGTAACAGCAAGGACAAAAAATTCTTGGAAAATATCTGATACTGATAAATATATTCATGATACGCAAGTACTGGCACTGTCATGCTGCCAACTTGCCACTGGTGCAACAAAATTATCCACAAAGCAAGTTTGAACAGCGGTGATAGAGTCAAGAAGCTTAAATTATGCTATTTGAAGAGTTTCATATGTAAGAAGAAGTGAAGCATTTGAATGTATGATTTGGACTTGAGTTGTGTGGTGCATGTGTGTTGATGAGAAATACGGCATTAAGACCAATGCAATACGTACATATATCGTGCGTATAGTCCAACTTTGTGTCTTAGAAGACAAGATAGCATTATAGGTAAAAGTATAGAACATTAAATTTACGTAACCTACAACATTTCTTAGCCTTGGTTACGTGTCTACGTTCATAGCCTTATTGACTAGTGGCTCAAAGTTTAACTATAGACCACCCATTACTATAAATTTTAAATAAAATTGTTTAAAAATATTTGTTAAATGATAAAAAGTTTAATTATGGTTAATTTCTTTTTAGCCATTTAATCTATGGACCAACTCCACTTGGTCCATCTTTATCTGCTGAATCATAATGGGCTTTAGTGAAAGCTGCTAATCTGAAGTCTCCACTCACTATTTTTATGGGTTATACGGTCTCATTTTAATGGACAGAAATATACTTACTCCCACTCCATTTTTCCGTACATTTATTTATTTAATTAATGCTCTTTGATCAGTCTAGCTGAAATTAGTTGACTAGGAGAGGCTACTATGACATCAATGATTGAAGTTTATTTTATTTTATTTTATTTTTTTCATTTGCTGAAATCAGTTACATAAATGGCTTTATCGATTTTGTTAATTAAGGGGGCTCAGTAAAAAATCGTTAATGTTTTTTATATTTGGCAGTGAATTATATTTCGACAACTTATTGAATGTTTTACTGTTTGATTACAAATATGAATTTGGGATGTAGTTTTGATTATCCCTTGCGCTACATGTTTTGTAAATGGTCGTATATGATTTATCCTATAGTTTGGTAAGTATGTTGTTGTATGAGCACTTTCATGATTCTGAATTGAATGAAACAAAATTAAGATTTTGAACCAAATTAAAATAATCTGTGGATTTGTGTAGTTGATTATGCATGTATCAAATTGACTAATTGTCTAAAAACTACATTCTGTAAAGTATATCAAAATTTAATATGTGGTGAAATAGAGAGAGAAACTTGAAACAAATGAAAGTCAAGAATCTAAATAGAAGAAAACATACATTGAAGGGAGCTAATGTATTTATGATATATTCTTGGTCTTATTGTGAAAACCTTTTTTTTTTTCATGAGATGTTATCATTATAAAAAAAGAGGCTGCGGTGAACTCTTAAAACAAAATGTTTAATCACAACAAAATATAAATAAATAAGTTTTTAGTATTCAAAATGACAATATTTTGATTGTTTATATAAGAATAACATTTTTGGAAGAAATAAAGAACAACCTAGCATTCTTGAAAATTTGTTGAATGGGATTTACTAGACAAAAATGGAGTTGTAAATGTGAAGATGTCATTAGGTGAATATCACAATGAATAAATTAGAATGTTAAAAATTGAAATAATAATATTGACATGTTATTAGTCTCTTTTTATGAAGAAGTAAAACAGGTGGTTTGGGACGTGGAGTAGGAATTTTTTTTTTTTTAAGTTGTAAATTATTTTTGGAATATTATTAAAGGGAACGTCATGAGGGCAGTTAATCGATTCCATAATATATGACCAAAGGGAACAATGCTTCTTTTATTTGTCTTATATTGAAGGTGTATATGTAAGTTAAATTATAATTTAGAAAATAATTAATTATAAATATTTTATAAGATTTTAAAATATATGATTCTCACATAAATAGGATAGTGAGAGTGACTTACCTTGAACTATGAAAGATCCAATCAATCTCACATAAATGCATACTCATTACCAATAATCATGTCCATTAGTTATAAAAATAATTAATCAACCATTGGACAATCCATAAATATCTTATAATAATGAACATCCATAAATATCTTATAATAATGAACTTCAATTAGGCATAAACCAATTATTTATAATTCAACATCTATTTCATGGGTAATTGAAATAAAGATTATCACTAATTTGAAAATAAAATAAAATATAAAGATCTGATCATTTTGGTGGTTACAAATCTATCACACAATTAATTGCAATGAAAATAAAATAATCATTAATATGGAATTAACCAAAACAGAAATATTTGATCAATTTGGTGATTACAAATCTATCATACAATTAATTTCAATAGAAATAAAATAATTATTAATTTGAAATTAACCAAAACATAGAGATTTGATCATTTTGGTGATTACAAATTTATCATATGATTTAATCAATTTATAAATTAATTTTCATTAATGCAACTAAAATATCATATAAAACCTTTTCTTTTAGACGTATCGTTACATATTTACTATAGTCAAAGCAATTCTACAACCAAGAGGAATGTGACCCATCACAATCTCAAAACAAGTTTTATCACATGTGCATAAATAATTTTTTTTGGAAGGAAAAATATGGCTGCCACATTATAAAACCTTCAAGGATTTAAAATCCATGATCACACAGACGACGATAATTTTAATTAATGTAATTCTTAATCCTTCTATAATTATTTTTTAAATTAGGGTTTATAAAAATGTAAAAATAAAAACATCGTTAATGAAGAATCACAAATCCAAACAACTATGCTATGATACCACATGTATTCAATCATAATTTAAAATAATAATTAATCATGAATATTCCACGAAATTTTAAAATATATGATTCTCACATAATATAGGATAGTGAGAGAAACTTACCTTGATCCATGAGAGACCTACTCAAAAGAACTTCAATCTCCTTTTTCCAATCTATCTCTTTAAGTCACTTTTCTTTCCCCACACACTTTTTTAATGGTCAATTGTGGAGAACCCTCACACTGTAGAAACAAAATCCTAATTTGTTTGTTTAACCAATATCCATCAAGTGTATTACCATCAGCTATTTAGAAAGTACATAATCTCCCATAGTTATCAATAGGTCATTTTATTTTATTAAATCGCATTTAGGCCTATAATTATATTTCACATGATTCACTTTATGGAATATATTTATTTAGCATAATCTACAATGGCTACATGAATATAGGCCTATATCATTAGTAGGGTGGGTTTATATGATATTATCTAAAACTCTATTAAAAAGACTCCAAAAGGTGTTGCACAAGATTATAGATCATTAGCAGTCAAATTTTATTAGGGGAGAGGTCTTCTAGATAGTATAATGATTGTGAATGAAATTAGATGAAGTAGGAAGGAAGAAAAGTGATTTTGAATAGTTAATTTTGAAAAGTGATTATAGATCATTTTAAAAGTTGATTTTGAAAAGACCTACGATTTAGTGAGTTAAGCTTTTCTTGAGTATATGATGGATATGTTGGGTTTTAGTGCAAAATTGTTGAATTGGATCTGAGGGTGTCTAGAGTCTTCCATAATTTCTATACCTGTTAATGGAAGTCTGGCGAAACAATTTACTCCTACAAAAGGACTTAGACAAGGAGACTTTTAGCCCAATTTTTTCTGATAGTGGATGAAGGGCTGGAAGATGTGGTTAGGCAAGTTAAGAGTAAAGGGTTTCTAGAAGGAACAAGGGTAGGTAAAAAGGAAGTGTATGTATCTATGTTGCAGTTTACAAATGATACGATTTTTGTGTGTAAAGATGATGTAAAAAATATTTTGGTCATAAAAATCATTTTAAGGTGTTACCAATTAACCTCAAAACTTAAGGTGAATTTTCACAAAAGTAAATTAAGGAATATTGGGGTCCACCAAAAGTCAATTGATAGATGTGCTCCAATTCAATCCTTTACATACCTAGAAGTAAAGTTGGAGCTAGTCATAGAAGAAAAGATTTATGACAAGACATGATATCTAGAATAAAAAAAAAAGGTAAGCTAAATGAAAAGATAGACATCTATCATTTGTAAGAATGGCTACTCTAGTAAAGTTTATTATCTAAGCTGTGTCATTGGTATATTTTTCCTATCTTTGAAATGCCTGTAAATGTGAAGAAGACTATTAAGAGAATTTTTATGGGGGTAGGGGCATAAGGGTAGGAAGATATAGTGGATAAAGTGGGAAGATATGTATAAAAGAAAATAAGAGGGTTGTTTAGGCATGAGGGACCCAAAGTTGTTCAATATGAATCTATTGAGAAAATGGAAATGGAGATTGGTTATAAATGAGTTAGGATTATAGAAAGATATCTTAGTATCCAAATATGGGTTATGGGAGCAATGTGAGAAGCCATAACACTTTATGGTGGAAAGATATCAAAAAAAATGTAGAGAATGTCTAAAAAAAATTGGTTCAATGAAAATTAATTTTGTGAAGTTAAATTAAATTTAAAATTTAGTTAATGATATGGTATTAGGATCCTTCAAAAGCTACCATAATCAAATTTGTTAGACTTATATATCACATGCTAATGTATTTATTAAAGAAGTAAATTGTTTCAAAAACTTAGAAAAATTAAAGAAGTAATAACTTATTTTCAAGATATATAATTGATAAACTAATTATATCATTACTGTCCTAGTCTAACATATTCATTCACTCATTTGATAATCACATATGTTAACAACACTCTCATATGTAATCAACACAAGAAAATGGATACTTGAGATTTAAGAGAAAAACTTATCTTAAGTAAAATTTTGATGAGTTAGAATTGATCTTTAATTTTATCACCATCTCACTTTCTTCTTAAGAAAATGATAAAAATTGATTTTTAAAAGTTAAAAAAGATGGAAAAGAAGAAAAAAATATATTAAAAAAAGTATACTTCGTGGATGGTTACATTTTCATCATAAAATAAATTAATATATTAAATATTATGAAAGTTATTATTTTCACCCTTAAATTCGTTAGCAACCTTTTAATTAGTAAAAATTAGCTCAATAATAATTTGTTTATGCATTTTTTTACACGAATTTCTCTTTCTTTTTCTTTTAAAATTTTGAACGAAAATGATATACAATTTACAGTACAATTACAATTGGGAAACATAAATTATGTTGAAAAAAATTCTAGAAAAATAGATTAATTATGAAAATAATATTTATATAATTTAGAAAAACAAAGTAAAATATACATATAATAATATTTGGAATACTTTTAAATAATATAAGTATTCTTTTAATTAATTCAAAATTCAATATCAATGTTAAATCAAACAAATATATATATATATATATATATATATATATATATATATATATATATATATATATATATATATACACACACACACACACGTAAAAGTATTTTTGAATTAAAAATTTAACCAAAATAATTTAATGATAAACCCATTAAAGTAGTAAAACTTGTTTAATGATAATATCTTATAGAGAAGAGAAATACAATGGAGTGATAGTATAGATGATCTTATTATTTTTCAACTACCAAATTTAGATATGTTGAATGAAAATTTTTTCAGCAGACCAATTCCACACTATCTCAGTATTATAATTAATAATTTTTAAATCATAACGTCGAATGTCTACAATAAACTATCATTAATAAAGGAGAAAGATATGAACAAGCTATTAGGTGTGATGCAAGAAAAACAAAATCAATTACAAAACAATAACTCACATTACCACTTCTGAATGATCAAACAAAAAGATAAAAACATTTTGTCTATAGGGGTGCCAAAACTAGTTTTTTTTTTTTTTTTTTTTTTTTTTTTTTTTTTTTTTTTTGCATTTTTTGCATTTTTTACTCAATAACATAACACTTTTTTTTCAGCCTTAATTTAACATCTTTCTTATTTTTGCTAGTAATTCTCATATGGAGATTAACATTCCCAATTTCTCATGGTCTGAAATTTGGCTAGACGCTGCTTCTTCTTGCATCTCTATAGTTTCTTCCTACACCTCCAGAGAATATACCTTTATTCATTTCACCCTACATCTTCAAAAATGATTTTCATAAAAAAAACATTTAGGATTATACAATTCGAAAGGTAAAAGCTTTTGAAAATTAAAAATGATTTTCAAAATTTGAAAATATCTTTCGAAAAGTCATTTCTGAATTCTGAAAATTATTTTCACATTCTAGAAGTTGTTTTTAGATTTTAGAAGTCAGATTTAAAAATATCTTTTGGATTATATAATCTGAAATGTGTTTTATTTTAACTTCCGAAATAATTTATTTCAAAATACAAAATTATCTTTTAAATTAACCTATTCCATAATATAAAAATAGTTTTCAGATTAAAATTTACTAAGTATAAGCTGAAATACATTTTTCTATTCCGAATTGGGCTAATATGAAAGTCACTGTAACATCTCCCCGATTTAATAAAAGACACTTAAATCTTTTCCATAAGAGTCTTTTGCAAATACAAGATTTTATATAGGTGCAGGAAGAAGATGCAGCAGTCGAAGCTTCAACTCTAACTAACTTAAAGGGCATTTCTTTCTGCCAGACTAAGCCCACCAATAAATGAGTGAATGGGCCAATTTAATTGGGCTGTGAGTTGTGTGTAGACGAGTTCATCCTGTATTCTAATAAAAATTTTTGATACCACAATTATTCTTATATGAGAATTGGATGACACCCATCCGATTATTAATTTTTTTTAAATGACAATCGGATGGGGATGTATCCGGTTCTCATTTTCAAATCAAAATGATAACCGGATGAAACTCATCCGATTCTCATAGTCCAAATCGAAAAATTAATCCGGTTGTCATCTTTTTTCAAATGACAACCGGATGGCCTACTCATCCGGTTGTTAATTTTTTTTCAAATGACAACCGGATGGGGGTGTTATCCGATTTTCATATAAGGACAATTGTGATATTAAATTTTTTATTAGGATGCAGGAAGAACATATTAGGATACAGGAAGAACTCGTCCTATGTGTACTCCTGCCCAATTGAGTTTTGTTTCAGACTAAAAAATTTAGTAACCCATGAAATTTATTATATAGTAAAAAGAGATTTATCTTAATTCAAAATTAGTTCCACTAATTATAGAATGATTTGTTTTTTCTTAAACTTAGTTCAATAGTGAACCTGTTTTAAGTAAATAAATCTCGAGTTTTTCAACACTTTCGTCCTTTCCCTTTGACTTTTTCTCCCACCCAAGCTTCAACTATCAGTTTTTTTTAAGGCTATGACCTTTGGATTGGCTCTTTCAGACTTGTCAATATATATATTTTTTTTTCTAGATTTCTTGGTACTCTCAGTTTAAATTTGACAACATTTTTTTATGAAAGGTGGAACACTGATTTGGTTTAATTAGATATACCACAACCAACATCTTATGAATCGGATCTCATTTAGTTGTTCCTTATAGTTGCCTTTTGGCCCCTCCATGTATGCCAACCATCAAGCCAAGCATTTTAAGCTTTGCCACCGTAGTTTTGTTGCAGAATTTATTAAGTAGCTTTTGAAACAATGTCACAAGCCTCACACTTGACATGATATTGAACTATTTTTCTTTCTTGATATATGTAAAGGTTTAGCTATTCTCCAATCAAACCTTGGTTGTAGAAAAGAGTAGTGTTTTGATCGTAAATTTTATAAATAAAATATTTAGACTGTAAAAGTAGGTGCAATTGATAATTATTGTAGTTACAGTCTAAATAAACCACGGAATGGAAATAATAAAAAATAAAGAAGTAAGGTCAAAAGAAAAACAAAACACATTTGAAGAGAAGCACGAAAAGTATGATAGAGTGTGAAAAGCATGCTCTTAATTTCAGATCAATGAGTGAATTTTTTAAGTTTTTATTTGAAATTTGAATTCCCCTCCTTTATATTGTAAGTTTCATCCAAATATTACAAAACCATTAAGTTAGATTTACATTTCATTCTACATTCATTATTATTGAATTTAGGTAGCATTTTTGACTATAAGTAGCCATGTCTTCATAAACAACTTTTGATATAATTGAATTTAACATAAATTTTATAGAGCATTTTTTAGATTTCAGATAGTCCTATTCTTGTATGTGTTTTTATCTTGGATCTTAGGATTAAGTGATGATTTTATTCAATACTTATCTTTAAGTTTCTTTAAATGGTGTGACACACTTCATTGAAGCATAAGATTTTGCTCTCCATTATTTATTTTTTATTCCTTTTAATTTAGAATTGTATATGTTCTTTTCCTTATATGATTTTGATGCAAGAGCATCTGGATATCCCAAAGTTAGGGAGTCTTACAAGTCTCATATGAAAGTTTAGGAAAGTCTTTTGCTCCCCTATTATTATAAATATGTATCCATGTACTTCTTTTGACACAAGTTGAATAAAGTAATTTCTAATATCTTTGTGCTTATTTTCTCTAATTTTTCTTTAAGAGTAAGAGTTTTAATTAATATCCTTACCCTAGCCAACCAAGGTGGGTAATCTGACTATTTTCACCATATTGGGATTAGTGACATCGTCATGATTGGTAAACCAAACAATGTCCCAATGTTAGTTAATGACGTTGCAGTGTTAGTTTGGTATAAGAGTTTTAGTTAATATCTTTGGCCTAGCTAACCAAGGTGGATTTCCTACCTATTTTCACCGTAGTGTGGTTCGTAACCTTGCCACGATTGGTGAACCAAACGACATCCTGATGCAACATTCTGAAATTTATAACTGTAATATATTACTATTTCTGACATAATTTTCGCTCTAAAGCAAAAATATAAAATTGTAAAGATATAAATATTATGAATAAAATATAATTATGAATATCCAAAGAAAATCACGGATATGAATATTTAATTTGACCAGGCTTTGGGTGATCAGATTTGGAGTGATGGCCTTAGGAAGTCGGATTTTGGAAGATGGCCTTAGAAAGTCAAAATTTGAGAGATGACCTTAAGAAGTCAGATTTTGGGAGATTGCCTGAAGAAATCGGATTTTGGGAGATGACCTTAGGAAGTCAGATTTTGGGAGATGGCCTTAGGAAGTCGAATTTTGGGAGATATCCTTAAAAGGTCATATTTTGGGATATCGACATAAGACGTTAGATTTTGGGAGATGACATTAGGAAGTCAAATTTTTTGGAGATGACCTTAGGAAGTCAAATTTGGGGAGATGACCTTAGGAAGTTAGATTTTGGGAAATGACCTTAAGAAGTTGGATTTTGGAAGTTAACTTAGGAAGTCGGATTTTTGGAAATGATCATAGGAAGTCGGATTTTGGGAGATGACCTTAGGAAGTCAAATTTTTTGGAGATAACCTTAGGAAGTCAAATTTGGGGAGATGACCTTAAGAAGTTAGATTTTGGGAGATGACCTTAAGAAGTTAGATTTTGGAAGTTAACTTAGGAAGTCGGATTTTTGGAAATGATCATAGGAAGTCGGATTTTGGGAGATGACCTTAGGAAGTCAAATTTTTGAAGATGGTATTAGGAAGTCAAATTTTGGAAGATGCCCTCAGGAAGTCAAATATTTTGGAGATGTCCTTAGGAAGTTATATTTTGGAAGATGAATTAAGAAGTTGGATTTTGAGAGATAGCCTTAGGAAGTTAAAAATTTTGGAGATGGTCTTAGGAAGTTAGATTTTGGAAGGTGGCTTTAAGAAGTCATATTTTGAGAAATCAGATCTTATAATCTTGGTATTTTTTCATCCAAACATCAGACCTTGAATACATCAAACCTTTACCAAGATAAAATAGTTGTAAGCTAGTTTCCATCTAATTTTAATTTATTTAACATCTATTTATTAACTTTAAGTCAAATCAAAGTGTGAGAAAATCAAATTTGAAAAACCTTTGAAAGTGCAAAAATAAGATTCTTAAACCAATTTATGAGTTCTTGAATCAATTGATTCTAATAATTTTGAGAAATAGTTGTAGAATTTGTAATTATGGATAATATTAAAAGATTTAACTTGAAGGAAGAGATAAACACGGTGAAATAAAAATCTACGAGCATTAAATGTTGTAGATAAGAGTGAAAGTGAAATTGACTAAAAAAACACGAATCAATACCTATTTTTCCTCTTATCTTTGATCTTATGATTAACTAAACTAAACTAGAAGTCAAATCATACTTAGAATCCAAATAGAAACGTCAAAATGACCTAGAAGTAATGATTGACAAATTCTCTATGAATAGAGGATAAGAAATTTGGTGTCAATGCACAAAACACCAAAGAAAGTGAAAGCAAAGAAGAAGAACACCGATGAGTCAGTTTTTGACTTCCCAACAATCAAGTAAGGGAAATGAGACATAATTTTTAAATGTTTGAAAATTCTATTTCCAATGTGGTATCCCTAACCCCATGAATTTTAAATTCTATTATAATACTAATCTTTCCTTGAAATTTTCACTAGTTTAATGTACAAGGTTTGTTGTACTTTTACTGTTCAAGATTTTGTTTTTTAGTTTTCACTCTATTCATGATTTTGATTCAAAATTCTATTGTTTCATTTTTCACTATATTTATGGTTTTGATTGCATCAAGTCTGTTGTTTTGATCTTATCTTATATGTTTTGGAAAACTTGATGGAGGTTTAATCCTTAGGGATTTAAATGAGTGGACATTCTTTAAGATGAAATGATCTTGAATGTTTTAAAAGAATATGAAAATGTTCATTTATCTTGACTAGTCACTATATTATTGTTTTGAAAACTTTATAAAATCTGAAAATTTTGATTTATAAACTACTTTGTTGTGAAAATCAATTTTATAATTTATGTGTCACTTTTTTCACATATTTTGTTGTTATTTGTTGAACATGAATCAAATCAAAATTTAGATCAAAGTCAGAAGGATGTTGACCTTTTTCTTAAATGTTACATTCGTTGTTGATATGTTTACCTTTTTCTTAAATATTGCTTTCAGAGGAGGAATTACACATTCTACTTCCAAAATTTGAATATTTCCTTAATACTTAATGAACCCTTAGTGATAACTTTCTTGTCAACGAACACACACAACAATCCTCTTATCAATCTATTTCCAACTACAATGTATAGAGTAAGAAAATATATATATATATATATATATATATATATATATATATATATATATATTATAAGCATATAAAATTATAATATGTATATTTTTTTATGTAATATAAAATAAGTATAGTAATTATGTATATGGGAATTCGAATGTATGTTTGTTAAATGCAAGACTTAATCTAGTTGTAGTTTTTAACAGCAAAGTCAATTTTTTTTATGAAGAAGTATTTAATTGGTTGTGTCATACATGAAAGAGAGAATGAGTGCGTAACTTTCACAAAAACACAATTAAGATTATACAATCTAGACTATACATAAATATTGAAAATAAATTTTAAATTATACAATATGAAAAATTCTTGGAGTATCCAATCCGAAATAAACATTCACAACAACAAAGAAAAAAAAATTATAAATCAATCTCTTCAAACAGTACTATGAAGTAATGGGTAACTAATATGGTTTTTGACGGTGGCAAGCAATTGTGACATAGGCTCAACAAAAAATTCAAGGAGAAACAAAGGAAAGAGAGGTGCAGGACGTTGGCGTACGAAAGGAAGAAGACGAAGGTGGAATATGAGAGAAAGCTTTACATTATATAATTTATTAAGAACGAAATGGTCATTTCACCACCTTCAAGAAGTGCAGGTTAAAAACATGGGGTTAGAGAAAGAAAAAGCCCGGATGTGAACTTTGATAAGGAAAGCAATTGCTTCTTGCACCCTACATTTGCTTCCTGCACCCCGTCAAAGAACTTTGATATCGTTGTGAGTGAAGACAAAATGGAGAGGAGGTCTAGATGGCTTCTTTCAACACCTCCATGATCTCGTCATGCACCTCCATTGTATAGTAAAAAAGTCCAATTTAATCTTAATGTAAAGTTATATAACCCACATTGCCCTTCACTCCCTTCACCTCCGTTTTGCATTTCTGTCGAGCTTAGTCACCCTTCACATTCTTTGTCGTTGTTCATCGGAGTTTTTAGTTGCACTCTCTTGCTGGCTTTTGTATATCTTGTCACCGACATTGTCTTGTATGTGTACGGTTGTTAGATCATGTGTGGAAAAAGTTTGAGAATGCATCGTCGACAGCGGGGTTCAAAGCCCTCTACAACTTTTGGCAGTTGTATACCGGATAGGGTGTCATCCGGTATATATTTTGAAAACAATGCATACTGGATCTGATATATAATGTTTTCAAAATATATATTAGATAACACCCCATCCGGTATACAGCTGCCAAAAGTTTCATATACCAAATCTGATACGATCCAGTATATGTTTTCTAAATTAATACATACCGGATTATAACAACATTCTAATGTCATTTTCTAGGCTATATACCTGAAAAGATTCCTCAGGGCCAACAATGAGACAACAAAAATTTCCTTATCACCATTCAATTGTACATTGACATTGAGTTAATCAAATGTCTCAAAAAAAAGGAAAATGCTAGTTTGACATTACTATTCACTTATACTTCTATTTGACACTACATTTTATTAATAAAATATTATATATAAATAAAATAATAATATATATTAGTGTTAAATGATGTCAAAGATGAAAAGTGGTGTCAAAATATCACCACCCCTAAAAAAAACCTTTTGGGTGAACAACATGTCTACCTATTAGAATATGACTTCAACTTTGGAGGCGAATAAGTGAAACCTCTAATTGAAGTCTCTATTACCAGAGATAACGCTGGCAAAGACCTGAGATTGTTGCATGTGTCTTGTTAATTCACTAATAAAAATAGAATGATACATGGAGTTGATATGATGGGAGGCTATTAAGAAGGATTTAAGATATATGAGATTGTATGAAAACTTTAGTAAAGATTCAACATTAAAATATGATAGAATCCATAAAGCCAAATCCACTTGGTGCACTTAGTGGGAATAAGGGTTGGTTGTAGCATTTTTCTTCCTGAAGAATAATATTAAAATGAGGATTAAATTCTAACACCAATTTGTTGGTAAGTCTTATCCCATGTAATTTACCCATCAATTCTTCTTAATAAAATATGTGCAGACTTAACCACCACCTTAATTTTAGTTTCCCAATGTTGAAAAGGAGAATAAGACTAAGATTAGAGAGGCTGTACATTGTCGATGCCTAGGAAAAGGAATAAAATGTATATCAGATTAAACCCTCATCTAATATACATTTTAAATTTTTTTTTAAACAAGATACACCTAATCTGGTATACAATTTTTAAATAAATATATACCGGATTCCACCCATCCACCCACTGTGGCCAATCCGGTATATATTTCTTTAGAAATTAAATATCAGATTTGATTGCATGATATTTAAAAAAATTAAAATGTATATCAGATTGAACCTTCTAATTTAGTTCCACTATATAATTTATACACTGGATTTTACCTAATTCGATATACAATTTCAAAATAAATGTTCTCCGAACTGAGAAATTCGGTGAAATGAAGGATTCAACATTCCAATATTCAAACTAAAACGCAAAATACATACTTCATTGCCGTCGTTACACGCCGTCATCAACAGAAAACCCTTCATTAACCTTCAATTACCCCCTGACCGCCGCGAAACACTCAAGCCACCACCGGAGAGAACGTTACTGTATCCCATTTTGTTTCAAAATATTGCAAGATCCATTTTGGTAATTTGCAAAAGGGTATTATTGGGATTTTAAATTTTATACAGGTGCAGGACGAGATCATGGAGGTGCGGAAAGAAGCCATCGATTGTCAAGGCAACTTTACAATTTCAAGCCCACTACAAATATCACTAAGTCCATACGGTTAAAGGGCTAATCTAACCTTTTAATATGATCTAACTTTCCTTAACTTAGAAATATTTTCTATTAGAGAATGTACTCGGTGTTTGACCTCAATTTATAAGACCAATGTTCGAAAATAAAAAGATAAAAAAGAAAGGTTTTCAATTTTATTAGGACGCTTTTGTCCTTTTTTCGCATTCTGTATCTTTTCATGCTTTAGTTTGAGAATTTTTGTTCTGTATTTGAAAATTGAGGTTTGGGAGTTTTTCTTTTCTTCCATATACGAACCGTAAATTTATCATTTTTTTTTTTATCTTCCTCAACCTTTTCTTATTTATGTAAAGAGTGACAATCCCCTAATCTTATTATAACAGGTGCAGTCATGGATTATGTGTAATATTATGATATTTGCGTTGAGAACTTAGTATTCTTATATCTATTAACAATAATTTTTATTTTATTTTATTTTAAATTAAATGACCAAAATAATTTTTTTAACAAGGAAATTATTAATAACTAAATAATTTTTTAGAATTTAATTTTATTGCTTTATGAGTTCATATTTAGATTTGCAAAATTAATTTATTTAGATAAACTAATTTGATTTAAACTTATACTTTGCAGTGTAATTTATTTACATTTATTTTTTTTACAAAATCTAATTTTATTTGTATTAATATTATTCAACTTTATTATATTATGTTTTATGAATTATTTTTAATGTATTCAAAGAGTAATTTTTAAATATTTTTATTTAAAAATTACCTGCATAATTAGAAATATACGTAAACACATGCGAATATAAAGAAATTTGTAAATATTGGATTGTGGTCCCTGTTAATGTACCTTCTTCCATTCATACACATGCATATATTAATATTAATTGTGAAAAAAAAACTATACATAAATTGATGATGATTATGTCAATGCGTAACATTGTTATACTCTTTCATCTATTTATCAACTTTTATTGACTTGCGAGAAACTATTTTGGATACCACTTATTATGGAACTTAAAGACTAGAATACTTACTGAACTAAATAATCATAAATATATTTTTCTTCCTCTATATGGATCAATTATTAATTATGTGTTAGTGTGGGATACATAATTTAAAATTATGCTTACTTATAAAATAATGCATTTAATTAATTAGGGATGTGTTTGTGTGGTTTTAAACCTCCCATACACTAATCAATTTCAAATCTAAAAGTTAGTTTTCGAAAAGCACAATTTTTAGACGGGTTTTCTTAATAAAGCTTTGATAGTGATTCTACTTTTTCCAAACTTACTGTTTTAAATATTGTTAAAATAAAACTTATTGTTTTACGTTTTCACTGTCTGTCATATCTCCAATAGCTATAACAAATAATACTTAATTAATGTTATCCTAAAAAATATAAATTAATGTTAAATAAAATTTAAATTTAGTTCAAAAGTAAAATAATATTTTTTTCAATTATTAAAAAAATATAGAGATTTAATCAAAACTTTATAGTTTAAAATTTATTTAAAAACTATAAATAAAAGAAAATAACTTGGTTTGGCATTTGTAAAAATGGTAAAAAAAATTAATCTGCTTGTAAGATCCAAGAGAATTAATCTTTGACTAAATGCGTAATTTAAATCACTATCATTTTATCAAAATATCTTTTTATAGATCATACTTAATGTAATTTCTATATTCTTTTCCATATCCTTTTTTTAGTTCAAAGTAAATATGGTATAAAACTTTCTTAAATGAATAATAAAAATTCTAGAATAATTTTGAAAGTATTTATCTATGTCAATTGCATAATATTATTTAAGGATATAAAAGAATGAATAAAAAACTTGAATGTAAGAATAAGAGGTATAATATAATATCTAGGACAAGTGAGATCGACCAAGACCAGTTTTGGACAACTTTAAATATTTAAGAATTAACTTAATAACAATAACCAATCACTCATTAATTTGACAGAAACCGTGTTTGGATTTTTTTAAACTCAATTTTAAAATTCCAGTCCTACAAAAGAAAGAAAAGAAGAAAAAAAAAATAAGAAGTCATTAAAATGGTTACTTTTTCAATTGAGTAAACTTATTGGATAATCCACACTAATAAGAGCTTAATTTGAATTTCACATTTTGTAGTCTAATTTTTCAAAACTAAGCAATTTTTGTTAATTTCAATCTACTATCACTACTTGTTAAAAAAATGTGAACATATTTATCATGTCAAATGTGTTAAATTTTTCTGTTAAAACTTTACTATTATAATATCTTACATGCATAAATAATTGACATTGTTAGCCACCAATTTCTTACCAAAGTTGTGGCAAACACAAGCCTGAAATCTAAAGAACCAATTCCTACCACATATCCATTTCCCCTTATCTCTTCTCTCTCTCTTTTCTCACATTTTCCCAATCATTATTCAGAATATTCCCTTGCCCTCTCAAACACTCATGCACAGTTATTTATTATTATTATTATTAACCATAAATGCCACCAAGATGAAACTTGTTAACACCTAAAATATGCATGTAATACGTAATTTTCATTTCACGTCAATCTCAAGTAACCTTTTCATCGCTTTACGCAAATTAAAAGACCACAACCCTTGATTTGCATGAGGAGAATGGGTCACAGAAGATTCAAATAAAATCGGTTTAATTTCATTTTTAATCTTTCAGACTGGTTTTAGACCTTATATACAGTCCAAACCATGTTTATCATGTATAGTTAATTGTTTCATTCTAATTTTATACCCAACTCAACAAATTTCAACGTAAAATAACAGTGAGCAAGTATCATGTATCAAGGTGTTCAGAAATACTGAAGCAGTATTTTCTATAACACAACTCTTTCAATCACATTTTTTATTATTGATTGAATTTAAAGAAAATTCATAAACTTTGTTGGATTATACCACTACTTATACCTTTTTGAAACGTTTTAATGAATCATAAAATATGCAGTATAGATTGTAGAAGTTGCTAACCCTCTTTGCTAACTTAATGACTGTGCTGATAATGTTGAAAAAGGAGACAACTTGAAACTCCCCATGACCCCATTAAACCTAAAAGATCAAACTTTTGTACTAAAAATCCAAATAAGCCAAAGAGGTTTGAGAGGGTGAGATTAGAAGGGAGTGTGGATAAAACGTGGGGTGTATCAGCCAATCAGAATTCAGAGAAATCACTCCTTCAAATCCTTCCAAATCCTTTTCCTTCTTCCACATCTCTTGCATCATTTCCACATAGGCCCAAACCCAAAATCATAATACACACAAAAAAGGAGAGGTTTTTGTTTCAGCTCCAACTAACTCCACCTAACTTCTCTCTGGGGTTTCATTTTTTCTACTCATTCACATTCAATGGCTGTTTCAACCAGCTTCTCCGGTGCAAAGTTGGAGGCTTTGTTGCTCAAATGTGCTTCCTCCAATGCCGCCACCACCATCTCCACCACCCATTTTTCACTTCTTGGCAAAAGCAGAAAGACACTTGTTCAGACTCACAGAGGGGCCATTCGGTGTGAGGTTTCTGCTTCTGATGTTTCTGTTGATCCCACTAAGAAACCTTCCTCTATCTCTGCACTTGAGCAGCTTAAAACCTCTGCAGTTGATCGTAAGTAACTAACCAACTAACTAACAAACTCTTCTTTTTACTTCAATTTTCACAATATTTTAAACCTTATGTTCTGTGCATATATTCATTCTCAAAATCATGGTCATATGTTTGTTTTTTATGAATGCTGTTATAAAAATGAACAAATATGTTATTATACTTGTTCCGTCGTATTTTTATAGGAAAAAAAAGTTAAACTATCATTCAATCACAAATTACTATGGTTAAACTGTGTGATTGGATACAAATACATGGTTTTTCTTTCCTTAGATTAAACCATGTTTCTGCTATGTGGTTATAACGGTAAGGGTGCTATGTTTTTCCCTTATGCCACATTATTATTCTAAACTACAATTTGTTCCTTTTGCTGTTACTTTATCATTGGTTTGTCTTCCTACCTTGACATGAGGAGTTCAATACGATGATGGGAAAAACCAAAATAGTGAATTTTGTTTTCAACAGTAATATGTAGCTCTTGAATGAAATAAACAACATATCTTTTACCTATAAAGTGAGACAAAAGTCTGATAAAATGAGTCAGAAATATGACAGGTTCAATTTCTGATTAGTCGAATGAAACAACGGATAGGAATTAATCTCAAATTTTTGGTTCAGTAAAAATAGAGTATATCTTTTATTTGACATATGAATTAAGAAACGCAGGATTATTCCAATCCCAAATAAATAAATAAAAGAAGATTGGAGTTTTTAGAAAAAATGAAGAAGGGCTCAACAATCCACACAGCTTTAGTGGGTCATAATCATGTAAAGCTAGCAACTTTATTATAGTTTGTGCAATTAATTGAAGTGATTTATGCAATTAATTTGAACAGGGTATACGAAGGAAAAGAGCAGCATTATAGTGATTGGACTGAGTGTGCATACTACACCAGTGGAAATGCGTGAAAAGCTTGCTATACCAGAAGCAGAATGGCCTAGAGCCATAGCAGAGCTTTGCAGTCTGAATCATATTGAAGAAGCAGCTGTTCTGAGCACCTGCAACCGAATGGAGATATATGTTGTTGCTCTGTCCAAGCACCGTGGAGTCAAAGAAGTCACCGAATGGATGTCCAAAGTAGGTCTTCTCTCAACTTTATTCCATGGAATTGCGTGTGTCAAACATTTTAGTTCTTAATTTAAACCTCACTTTAGTCCCTCAATTTGGAAAATGTCATTTATGTTTGTTCTTTTTTTCAATTCCTTTTCCACTAACATAAATAATATACTTGTATAAAAGTTGAAATTAACTTATTCTCAAGTTAATCTGTGCATGAGTTAAATAATAGAACTTATATAAGAGCTGAAATGCATAAGTTGTTGATTTCAATTTGAGTGAAATTTGTTTTACTTCTTAATTATAAAAGTATGTTTTAGTGTGTGAAATTTGTTGAAATAGAGGATAAAATGAAGCTTTAATACATCTAAGGGGTAAAATGATTGGTGTGTATAATGTGAAGGGTTGCATTAAGGGTTTACTCCAACTTATTTACCCAATTGGCTTTTTCTAGTGCATTTACTGATATTGGACATTCTTGTTCTGTCCTTGTTTGCAGACAAGTGGGATCCCAGTTGCAGATCTTTGCCAGCATCAGTTTCTGCTTTACAACAAAGATGCCACACAGCACATTTTCGAAGTATCTGCAGGTCTTGATTCACTAGTGTTGGGAGAAGGTCAAATTCTTGCCCAGGTGAAGCAAGTTGTGAAGGTTGGACAGGGAGTGAATGGCTTTGGGAGGAACATTAGTGGGCTATTCAAGCATGCAATCACTGTAGGGAAGAGGGTGAGAACTGAGACAAACATTGCTGCTGGTGCAGTTTCTGTCAGCTCAGCAGCTGTTGAACTGGCCTTGATGAAGCTACCAGAAGCCTCTCATGAAAATGCAAGGATGTTGATCATTGGAGCAGGGAAAATGGGAAAGCTTGTGATCAAGCATTTGGTGGCAAAAGGGTGCACAAAGATGGTAGTTGTCAACAGAAGTGAGGAGAGAGTTGCGGCAATCAGAGAAGAACTCAAGCATGTTGAGATAATCTACAAACCACTCTCAGAAATGATGACATGCATTGGTGAGGCAGATGTAGCTTTCACCAGCACAGCATCAGAGAGTCCATTGTTCTTGAAGGATGATGTGAAGGACCTTCCTCCTGCCACTGATGAAGTTGGAGGCCGTCGCTTTTTCATTGATATCTCAGTTCCTAGGAATGTTGGCTCATGTGTCTCAGATCTTGAGTCTGTGAGAGTGTTCAACGTGGATGACCTTAAGGAGGTTGTGGCAGCTAACAAAGAGGATAGGCTAAGAAAAGCCATGGAAGCTCAAGCAATCATTAGTGAAGAATCCAAGCAATTTGAGGCTTGGAGGGACTCACTAGAAACTGTTCCTACCATTAAAAAGTTGAGGGCTTATGCAGAGAGAATAAGGGTGGCTGAGCTTGAAAAATGCCTAGGTAAGATGGGTGATGATATCAGCAAGAAGACACAAAGAGCAGTGGATGATCTTAGCAGAGGTATAGTGAATAAGATGCTTCATGGGCCAATGCAACACTTGAGGTGTGATGGTAGTGATAGCAGGACTCTGAATGAGACCCTTGAGAACATGCATGCTTTGAATAGAATGTTCAACCTTGAGACTGAAGTATCAGTTTTGGAGCAGAAGATTCGAGCCAAGGTGGAGCAAAAGCCATAGTGTGTGTGATCTTGTACCAATTTTTCATTCACAACACTCATTTGTTTACCATATTTAGGATCAAGAGTCGTGCAATCTATGTTGCATGATGTTGAAAATGTAAAAGTCCCCAAGAACTTAAATTCATTACTTGTGTCTCTGTCTACTTGACCCAACTCCTGTTTCAACGTTGAGGTCGGGTGTTTACAAGGTTTTCTTCATAGTCCTTTGCCTCTGTGCCTAAAATCAATAGAGGGTTATGTACTACACTATTTATGGTGAGCTTTGTATGTATCACGAATAATTTAAGCTTAAAATTTGTCTCCTGATATTATTCTACTGTGTTTACACAGATTCTTACTGTTCTTTATGCTAGTTTTTTCGGAACTCTGCTTGATCTAGTTCGTGTGTTTTCTAGATCAAGATCGAATAAGTATGTTTATCTCTCTTATATTAACGAGTCCAAATTGTGTGGAACGTATAATATGTCACAAATTTATTAAATTCTAATAGAGAAGTTAATTTAATTTTTATTTTTCTTTACTAGTGTTTATGATAAATTTCCTCTTCACAAGCCTAAATGTATAATATTATAGTAAATTGAGTAATCTGCCAGTTGGGCCTGTCAGACTGCTTCTTCCTGCACCTCAATATCGTCTCCATAGGAAAGTAGAAAATGCCATTTTGACTTTTATAATTTTTTTAAAACCACTCTACCCTTCATCACCATTAACGCTGAAATCCTGCACCTTCGAACCCATCTCGCACCTCCGCCGATCCCGTTGTCCAGCACCTCGTCCACCTCCTGCACCTTTGGTAACCATAACACATTGAAATTTGGACCTCCTGTGCCATCCAACTGTTGAGAAAGGAGATCTTGGAAGTGCCTTTCTTTTTCACTAAAAATTGAAATTGGAGATTATAGAAAACGCAACGAATTTTCAAATGACCTGCGACTTATAGAAACCTCAAGTCATACGATTTTTCATACGATTTTTCAAACGACCTGCGATTTATATAATTCGTAAGACATCAAAAAATCAAATGATTTGCTGTTTATACGATCTGTAAGGTCAAAAAATCGGATGATTTGAGTTTGTATAAATCAGAAGTAATTCAAAAAAATCAAATGTTTTGCAGATTGTACAAACCCTAAATCATTTGATTTTTCGAACAATTTTTTAAATGAATTTGTCAGTATTCGTCAAAACTTTATTTTATTTTTCTTATATTTTCCCCCTTACCTTACAAAATCCAGAAAGATATTTGTCTTTCCATCTAAGAATTTCTAAATTGTAATAATTCTTACTGTTTATGTTTTTTTCTCTTTGCATTAAGTAATTGGTGCAAGGATTGCTTTTTTTTTTTAACGAATCTTGAGGTTTAGTTTTAAATTCAAATATTGATTCTTGATTAGTCTGTCCTTTCTAAAACTTCTGACTGTAATTTTTTCAGTTTTGTTTTTTTATTATCTAACACCTGATTTTGTCTAAATGAATAAAATTTATTTTAAAAAAAATAAAAAATATTTCTAATTGTTTTTAAAGAAAATTTTAAAAAAAATTTAATCAAATTAGAATTTTATTGTAAAAATATGTGTTTTTATCAATTAAGAAAAAATCAATCAAAGTTTATCTTTAAATTTATTTGTTTGCTTACATTTATTTTTCTCTTATTTTCAAAAAAAAAATTATATACATATATATATATATATATATAATTTGTTTATAAATATCTTTTTTTT
>Ga0209489_104416_pt1 | contig 25924 bp, 8 predicted proteins | sample SiratrowhiteBW_FD_187527 | JGI IMG/M metagenome (GOLD analysis project Ga0209489, IMG submission 187527) | Root nodule microbial communities of legume samples collected from California, USA - Siratro white BW (SPAdes) (version 2) | ecosystem: Host-associated > Plants > Roots > Nodule | place: USA... | reverse complement strand
CTGATACCTCTTAGTCATACCTGGGTGTAAGTTAAGACGACTCTTATGACCTTCTTCAAGAATCATTCTCTTCAGCTCCGCATCTGCAGGTATACACAACCTGTCCTTGAACCTCAACAACCCATCAGCTCTCAACTCAAAGTCTCTTACTTTCTCTGATCCTAACACATCCATAGTACATCCTCCAACTGCTTCTCCTTGATTCTTCCAAAGAACTCATTAGTTGTGATTAACCTACCACAAGTAATATGATCTCTGTGAAGCTTTACCTTCAAATTCAAATATTCGTAATGCGATTTCTGAATTATTTGATTTGGAAATATTTTAGAATTTCTAGAACATAATTTCCAAAATATAAATTTCATTACAGAAAATTCAGAATAAAATTTTTAAACGTATGTGATGCATTTTAGAGCATGCTTTCCACAACATGTTCTTCATAACAAACTTTTTAGAATAAGCCTTTTAGGACATATGACATGTTTTCAAAATAAAAATTAGATATGTACTGGAATAAAATTTTCAAAATAAAAATTTTCAAACAAACTTTCTGGAATAAATGGTATACGTACCAAAATAAGCCTTTCACCAAAACTGACGTTTTACTCTTTTTCTTCTTCTTTCTCTCAAAGAATGTACTAGAAAACGGAGTTGAAACAAAGAAGAAGGAAACACGATGGTGGCGATGGCTATAATGATAGTGGTAGTGTAGTATAACGAAAAATGGTATTTTAATCTTTTTATTATTAGTATAAAGACAGTAATCGTGAAGGTGTTTATAGAAAAAAGCCCATTTGTGTTGTATAAACAACAATATCTTGAGAACAACAATAACCAGCCTGAAGTCACAATTTTATTATGCTGGGGGCGTTATCCAAAACTATGAAGAGGACAAGAGCTAACGTGTTGTTCTCAATTGTGTTCCTAGCTACACCCCTAGATAGGTAGACTAGCTGTTGGCTTGTCACTTTTTGTCAATTTAGATCTGTTACTTTATAACCTTGCACAAAATATTATTGTAATTAAATAACTCTAGCAAAATCAATTTTTTTCTCATATACAAATTTCTTGATTCTAGATCGTTCCACGTATGTGTCTAGGGAATTAAATAACTTATAATCAGTTTGAAACAAGATCCCAGGTACATGAAACGAATATTTGAATCATGGATTTGAACTCTTAGGAGATTTACCTAACTACTATATAGCCTAGCATGTGAAGAGTTTTTTTTATCAAATGAAGTCATCAATACGAAAGTTGATACTTGGGGCGAATCGATACTTCCGAAAAATTAAGTAGATATTCATGAATCAAAAAATATTTTTGGACATTGAAAGTATTATTTGACACATTATGAGAGAGATACTATAAGCATAATAAATTATATGATGTAAAATAATAAATAAAGAGTATTAATTATAACATTTTTAATGCTTTTCATACAAAATCTAATTTATTTTAAATAATCTAATTTATTTTCATACAAAATCTAATTTATTTTAAATAATGTAGTTGATTTTCATTGTTATGAATAAGTTTGTTGACTTGCAATAATATAAACGACACCTAGTCATAGACACTAATTATATATTTAAATTATTGAGTCAAGTTAACCTAAGTTCATCAAAGTAAAAGATTTATTAAAATATGATAAGATGACATTTTTAGGTATATATTATTCATTAATTGCAGACTTATAATTATTCTTTGATGACTTGAATGTCCAAATGTTTATATAGACACCTCATCCATCGATAAGGACATAAGAAGAGTACATTTTGGCAATATTGAAAGACTTAGAGCACTTATAGACACAGAAGAGATGATTCGAGAAAAGTATTCAATCTTATAAGGTATTTTGATCCTTGTAAGAACATTTGATGTCTACCATAGGACTGAGTTAAACTTTTGTAGGCAACATAGCATCGATAAGGAACATAACCAACAAGAACCAATAATGATCACTAGAAGACCAAGAAAACCACATAAGTAAGATGGTGTTACTTATCGAGTTCCAAAAGGAGCTATCTAAACTTAAGAAGTGAAAAGGTAAAGAAATGGACATGTTGAGGGAAGAAAAAGTGCAAATGAGAGGAACTTGGACGAAACTTCCAAAACCCCTACTGTTGAGAACGAAAAGATGCAAACTCGTCTACGAGATTGCTAACAAGAATAAAGAGGTCACTGAGTTAGAACCTTGATCAGGAGTTTGGGCCTAATTGGGTTTGTTTGGACCTTCAAACAAACTTTTGGGCTCAAGTTCAAAATTGGAGAAGATCACTCTAGAGAATTTAGAACTTTAATATTACAATATCTCTGGTTGTAAAAATTTATAGCATAGTGTAGAATTTATTTTGGCCTTGTATTTTGAGCCAAGTAAAATAGGATTTTAAGCCTTGTATTTTGGGCCAAGTACGATAGGATTTTGGACCTTGCCTTAAAAAAAAGTGGACAGTCACCTTTTTAAGAAGACCAAGAAGGTGCCACCTAAGATAAATGAGTCCAAGAAGGTCCCACATGCAACTCCAAATAGGTGCCTCATGGGAGCTTCTTTTGCCACTTATCCTCCTCTCATTAGAGAGTATTTGAAGCTTGGGCTGCAAGCTACCTTTGCCAAATGGCACTCTCCAAGCATGTGTAATTGAAAATTAAGATTTGAATAAGTAATGAACTGATGGCTAATTTTTTCCTCTTTACTCTTGTTCAAAATTTGTCCTTAGAGTGATCTCTTTTATAGACTTGATCTTGCTTCCTCCTAGGTGTGTTTGCCTAACTTCACACCTCAGACACTTCAATCCACTACAAACATCAATTCTTTCGCTGCATCTACTCCAATTTTTGTTCAAAACACCAAGCCTCCAAGAAGCAGCACATTAAAACATGCAATTGAAGATAGAATTGCATCACGAAAGGGTGGACAAAGATGTTTCAAGCTATTTGCGACCATCATCCTTTCATACCCTTCTTCCATATGTTTTGAGAAGAAGTTGATAATACCTAAAGAGTCGATTCACAAATTCAAACATCTCATAACTCTTCAATGATTGGAGGATCCCATCGACACCCGTTCATTGATAGAATCATAGAGATAGCCCTGTTGTTGAGTTCAAAGAGCTTATCCATTGTACAATGGAACCATAAACCTTATAAACACATAGATGTTTATATTACCCATATTAGTCTTTACGGAACATTGCTATTTTATTTTGTGTCTTCTTGATGTCCCTCAAAGGCATAACACACTTTGGTTTACGCAAATGGCATCTTTGTTAAAAAAAAGTTTAGGTCGAGTTCAAGAGGGGGGATGAATTGAACTTTCAAAAATTTTTGCAAACAATAAAAAGTAATAAGATTGGATGAAAGTTCTTTATTAAAGTCTACTGAAAAATGATATTTAAAGGTGTACAACAAAGGTTCAATATGTTCCTGATTAGAATCAATAAATTGAAACAACACACAAAACTGAAAAACAAGAGACAACAATTAACTACAATCAATGATACAACTTATTGAATGCAGTACACAAATTCACAACAGTTTAGAAAGAATCAATAAGAAGTAATAACAATTTACTGAAATCAATAATCAGTAAAAGAATAAGAACAAAACAGAAAACAATTAGTTGATTATAAACTATGATCAGGAATTACACAGAACTACCAGATAAACAAGATTTGCAATAAATTCCAGATCAGTCACACAATACATGTTATTCAGATATATTGACAAATCAAGAAACAACAATTTATCCAAGAAATCTGGTTTCCATAAATTAAATCAATTGATCAATAATATCAATGATCGAATTTGTGACCGATTTTTTCGGTCACTAAAAATGACCAATTTTTTCGGTTACTGATTCGATCACCGATAGTGACTAATTTTTTCGATCACTAATTTCAGTCACTATTTAGCAATTTTCTAGTTGTGTGACTAGTTGGTTAAGAACTAGATATAGTATGTGTGACAGATGAACCAGTATAAATTAATGTATATGTGATCTATCCTTCTTATCTCCTTTATATTACATTATATTATCATCTCCACTAACTCAAGAAGAGTTATTGTGAGAATATTTTTCAAAAGGATATATTTTACCAAAGAATTTTTTGATGAGTTTTTTAAGTATGCTTATGGGGAGGTTGCTCATACAAAAGAACTATGATCTAATCACTTCTTAAAGTAAACACGAAAACATATAGGTTAAGTGATTCATTTGAGTTAAGATTGATCATTTAGACTAAAAGTTTTAAAAATATAATAAGTATTTAGATGTGCTCATTTGATGATAGTATTTCATTAGACGAAACTTATTAAAAATTATTTATGAAAATAAACCTTTTTAAAGTCTTTCTCTTTCAACCAATCAAATTATATCAAACACACATTAGTTGTAATCTTTCATACATAAGACAAATGATTAAATGGATAAGATAGTTGCGTCTAAAAAATTACTTCAAATGATTGTTTCACAAACTAAAACATATCATCTAAATTAAATCAATCCAACCATATTTCAAAATATTTTAAAATTAACTAAATCACAATTCAACTCTTTCTTTTTGTAATTTTCTTATTTTTTACAAAATTTACTTTGTCTTCCTTTATTTCATTTGTCAAAAAGATTAGAAAAAATCTAGTCGAAATTTGATTTCTATAAATTTTCTTAATTTTTTCAACAAATGGAAGAAAAAGAAAAAAAAAATCTATTTACATTAAAATTTTGACTCCACACAGACCAATTTCTTAACATGAAAAATAAATAAATCTACTTAAAATAATAATCTACATTTTCAACACAATGTTCAATCTATAGCTATTGATTAATAAAAAAATTAGTATCATTTTTACGGTAATGGCTTCCTGCACGATAAAAAATGCTTCCTACACTTAAAAAATTCCCAAAATATCAATAATATCCTTGTTATTTTATATATTAAATAATTTTTCATCTTCTCACATTTATAGAAACATCTCTCTTATATTCTTTTTAACAATAATAAAAATGATGTTGGATGTTGTTAAGATATTTACAACAATTTAAAATATTTAGTTTAACACATTATTTTCAAATATTTAGTTTTATGATAACTAATTCAATATTACTTAAAAAATATATAGATGTTTTTTAATATTTATTAGATTTTTTATTATTGATCAAGAAAATTTGTTAATATTTATGAAAAAAATTAATAATTTTTTACTTGATTGTACTTATCTGTGAACGTTATTAAGTATGAGAGATAGAAAAATTATTTAATAAATAAATTTTAAAATAAAAATAATAAAAAGATTGTTGACATATTAAAAAATAATGCATATTTTTACACAATATGTTGTGCATATTTTTACTCTGAAAAAATATATGAATAAACACCTCAGAACCTACCTCTAGTTCATGTTAGTTGAGGTAGAAAATAAAAGAACATTCTATTTAAGAAAATGTTACTATATCAAATAGTCAATATAAAAAAACATTATTTTGAAGTCGACGTAAAAGAATTTGGATCACATATTAGTTTTATACCTAATAAAAGAAATCTAGAACAACCCACATAAAGGTCTATGTATAAAGAGATCGAACTTCCAAATTAGGATGAAATTTTTCCATAATAAAGAAGGTTGATATAGGAATGTGATGGATGTATAACTGATTTTGCCCTTAACAACTAAGATCCTAACGCACCGACAGGTGGAAAAAAAGAAATTGGAAATGGATTGGTGGATAATAATTGTAAATTGAAGGCATGGTAGGTGAAGAAGTCTTGGTTATTTGTGTTCTTTACAGTGAACCTTTTTCACGAAAGGTCAAAAAGTGATGAGCGCGTAGACTGTGGAGGGAAACATGGTCCACCACGTTTGAATTTTGACCATCAAATCTTGTAGGTGGCAGACAACACCATAACCCACATCCATGTCCACGAATCTAACTTCCAAAGATAACTCCGCAATCACGTGCTTTGTTTTCTTTCATTTTTATTTTAACTACAATGTAATATCAATATTTCCTTTTTTTTATGATTTGGATTCAAATATTTCAAAGATAAATAATTTTAATTTTGATATTTTACTATTTAACTTTTGTCAGATGCAATGATGGGATATATCTATGTAAACATGCATGTGAGATCAATTATTGAATATTAAATAAATTGACATACATTAAAAATAAAGTCTATCACCAAAACGGATTTAAATTGAAACAAATTAATTAACTTTGTCACATTGTTCCTACTTCAAATAAGTTACGATAATACAATTAGAATTAATCATTTTTATAAATATAAAATTTGTATTAATTTTATCTTTAAAAATACTTAAAAGATTAAGAATATATATATATATATATATATATATATATATATATATAATGACTCTGACAATGTTATTTGTAGAAATTTATACTTAAAATATTAACTTTTAATAATCTTACGTTAGTTAAGATTTAGAGTAAAAAATACTCTATATACATTTTTTTCTCTTAACTTTGAACCAGTTTTTAAAAGTAAGACTCTGATAAAACTTTCAAGTTTCAAAATAAATATTTTAAATACTATGATTGACTAGAATAAGACTTGAGATTGAAAGACCTACCATTAAAAATTAAGTTCATGCAATGCGAACAAAAGTTATTTGTTGTTTTCAAATAAACCAAAGTTATCTGTTTTTTATAAATGTATAGGTCAAAATTAAAACTATAAATACCGAAATTGTGTGCACGCTAAACTAGAAAGATTAAAATTAAATTAAATAAAAAATCTTAATATTGATGTTTTAAATTAATAAAGTTTTTCTACTGGTATTTTTCTTTATAAGAATTAAACTCAAACCCTACCTGAAAAAAATTCAAATTTAACCTACTTTTCATCTCTTCACCAAACTGTTCGTCGCGGCTTCAAATAGTGCTACTGTGCCAGATTTAACGGCCACTGTGTCGTCATTTTTCATTCTAACCAATGTCCAAATTCTCATCTACACAGTCAAACTTCACCACATTACGACGAAGGTTAAAACCGTCACTGTACACAAGTTCAGACAAAACATAAATTTTTTTTACTTAGTTACAATTGCATCATTTTGTTCTTTTGTTTTAATTTACAAAACTATGTCCTGTAGCAGTTACCACTACACCGACCATCGTTGTCGACAATGTTTCCTGTGTTAAAAATTTAAAGTTTCCAAAAGCTACAATCACAATTTAAAATCTTAACTTTATCTGTCCTGGCGCATGCTTTACTCATAATACACATTAAAAATGCATATGCCCACGTACCAAAGCGCAAGCAAACCACGTTAAATATCGAATAAAGATGCTCTATACAGCCTCAGAAATTATTAGACTTTTTATAAATAATATAATAATTTTTGTATAGTTTTAAATTTGTTTCTATTAAATATCGTGAGTATATATATCTTTTGTTTTAATGAATAATGAAAAAAATTAAAGTCAACAATAAGGAATGTTAATTTAACATATTTTTAAATAATTTAATTAAACTAATTGTTTCTATTAATTTGTTTAATTATATTAGAAGTGTTATTAAAATTGAAACACTTTTTGAATTGATTTTCCACTCATTTTAAGACACGAGAGGGTAGTAATTTTTCATAGATAATCTTTAAAGGGTTAATAACATTAACGTAAACCAATTCAAAACAATAGTAAATTATCAAAAAAATCATGAAGAATCTTTATTAAATAATATATTTCAAACAAAAAATTAGTGATTACGAGTTTTTTTTATTGATATTTTGGTTAAATAATTTACTGCAACAGTTCTCATATGGCGTTCACATGGGGAGAGCCAAGTGGTGCCACGTTAATATCTTTTCCGCAACAAAATATTCAATAGCACCACTTTTACTTTTACATTACTGGGACCAGAGGATCATAACGCAGATCTATGATTCACCTAGAAAACACAAAGAACACAGATCTCTACAAAATACAACTGGCTCTGCAACGGATGTCATTATTATCTCACCAAGGACCAATAGAATAAACCAAGAACAAGGATAATACCAAGTAACGTGTGGTTCAAATCGAAAGGATAAACACATACATTAATTTTTTTTTTCTTTTTCAAGAGAAAGCTGTATTCATTCTCTCATTCATTTTTTTTATCTGAACCAAGGTTTCAATTCATAAATAAAAAGGGGAATATATTTAACGTGATATAAAATTATACATGGAAGTCACAACAATGTGGCTGGGTGATAAAATTATGTGGTAAAATGAAATGGTAACAGTAGGAAGAAGTGTGTGAAAATTTAAATGTCACGGTCTCTTCTGCACTCAGGGGGAAGTTGAGGGTAGCGTTTTCTGTCAGTGCAGTAGTTGTAGATGGTGAATTTCTGACGCACCCATTTGAGTCTATTCCACTGTGCAGCGTCAAGGTCACGGAACTCTGGTTGGTCCCACCATCTCTTGCCTTGTGTGTCGCAGAACTTGGCGTTCACAGAGGCCTCGCACCCGTCGATGTGGAACCCCTTGTAGGCTGCTATGAATGGAGCTTTGGACCAGTCTGTTTTCTCCAAACCACCCCTTGTTGCCCAGTCATCAGCGTTCCACAAACTGTTGTATATCTTCATTGGTTGGTCGAATGGGAATTTCACTCCCAAGTCCTTGCTGTTCTTGAACACCCTGATTGGCACATCGTCCACAAAGAACCTGCACACCCCACATTTCAATCTTTCTCATCAACCATGCTACAAGTCTTTGCTTATTTACCTCAACATTGAACTAAAATGAATTTTTTTTTATGTTATCTTTCGAAGTGATTGTAGTTGATAACAAGTCTGTATATGCGACCATTTCAGTTTTAACAGTTTATTTGGTATTCAATATCTTTGGAACTGGATTTAAAGGTATGAAGGTGATTACGTTCTTTCTGCCAAAACTACCCCATTTCAACAAAAATTACTTTCTTTAGCATTATCTTACCAAGAGATTTGCAAGAAATGGTGAGAAGTGAAAAGGGTTTGAAAAGATTTGAGTGAAGTGAAGTGCTGTGCTTACACAATCTGATACAAGTTCCAGAGAATAGAGTATCTGTGGTATGCTTTGGTGGGGTCAAACCAGAGATAGATTCTTTGCTCTCTGTCACCCTTCCCTCCAGTGAACACATTTGTTTGCAAAATGTAAGGTTGTCCAGTTCTGTTCCCCAAGAACTCAAAGTCTATCTCATCATGCTCAGCGTTTTGAGAAGATAACTGCAGGTTCCAACAATAACAAAGTTCACATTCACATACTCCACACAAACTAGAAAATCTCCAATCTAGGTAAAACTTAAAAGAAATGGCTGAAGCAAGCAAAGTAGATTAATAAGTAAAACAAACTCTTTTTTCATTTTGCTTACATAGAAAGCAGTGACTGTGCCAGCTGAATCTCCAGGAACCATCTTTATGTACATGCTGAAATGACCAAACAAATATGACCCCTTGGACTGAAAGCCAGTACCTGTACAATGTTGTTGAAAAGTTGTGTTTTATGATTCAAATCTCACATTTAAAATAACTAAAATAGTGTTTAAAAACACAAAGTTCTTATCTTGAAATTTCAGCATGACCATAACTCAAAAGTATGAAAGTCAAACTTCACTATTTTGAACAAAAATATGCTTACCAGTGTACTTGTCAAGATGAAGCTGAATCTCAGAACCACCATTGAAGTACTTGATGTGATCAAAAGCCCATGTAGGAACGTAGTTTCGTCCAAACTGCACATCCACTGGCCTCCGAGGGACAGCACACACTGCTGCAGAGGCCAGTGATGCAAATATCAGACACACGGTCCACAAAGAAGAACCCATTTTGTGTTTATCAGTTTGTGAAAGCTAATGGCTAAGAAAAGGGTATATATAAGCATTGCACCCTACCCAATACCCTTGTTCCTCTCTCTTTCCCTCTACTTTCTATCCTTTTAAATATTTAATATAAAATTATATTTAATTCAATAATGCATGGTTCATCATTTAAAAAAACAATCAAGTTTCTGTTGGTAATAATGATAAATGATATATTTTTTTTTTGTCAGGATGAGAGAGATGAAGACAAAGAATCATGCACTTGCTTTAGGTAGGATTTAGTGTTGGAAACAACTAATAGAGAGATTATTACGCGTTTATTTAAATTGACTGCTGGCTAATCTTTGTAATCATCAATCCTTTTCAGATTAGAGTATTGTTGTTTACAATTATGTAAATTTTCGAATGCATTTTAGGCTATTTTTTGTGGATAACTTCATGATTATATAACTATTTCGTCACGCACTTGATGATTACTTACTCCGTTTATATTAACAATCTTTCCTTGGGGTGGCTCACTGCAAATCAAAGAGGTAGATTTTAAGTATTTTTTATTATATTGACATAATTTTTATAATCTTTTTAAAGAAGAAAATTGACAAAATAAGATTTCGGTAAAAATAAATAAATGTGATTTTTTTGGTGCAAAGTGTTATGATAGAGTGAATTATCCTTGTTATTTGTTTATTTATTAAAAGAGTTAATAATTGGTTGTGAGATAATTATGAATGTCTGAATACTCATATCATAGAGTTAATTGTTGATGTTTAATTTTTTTTTTTAATTTATAAATGAATTGTTATTAACTCATATTTATTAATTAAAAATATATATGAAAAAATAATGACGATTTGTAAATGAATTGTTATTAACTCATATTTATAAATTAAAAAAATATATGAAAAAAAATAAAAATTAATTAATAAATAAAATATAGTCGGATTACAATAAATGATGTTTAAATATTTTTAAAATGACTATATTTTATTTATTAATTCATTTTGAATTATTGTAATCCGACTTTATATGAAAAAATATAATATTTCGACTCAAATAAAATAAAAGCATGATTAACTGTTACAAATTATTTTTTAAAATTAAACAAGTATTATTTATTTTCTGATTTTTCTACTCTCTTGAAAGTAAAATTCTAAAAATAATATTTTCTTCTTATCTTAAACGAGTTAAGAAGTTTGTAATTAAACGAGGAAAAGCTCCGGCGTCTTAAAAGAATGTTTTTTTAAGTAAAACATTAGTTTTTATCTATGTGCTTATCCAAAACATTACTTATCATATGAAAATGAGATTTCAAATTATTATTTTATTTATTAGAAAGAACACTTGCCTTATACGATCTATTGTAAATAAAATCCTTTCATTTTACAAATAAAATATAATTATGTTTTATATATTGTTTACCAACACTTAGATCAAACTGTGGGTTATTGGATTCTTCTTTTTTAACAGAAGCAATACCTAAGACACTTCTTAAGAACAATAATTACAATTTGGTCTGTGCTGTGGAAATGTCTAATTTGACCTTTAAGGTGACTATCACCAATTCACTATCACATATGACTGAAAGACTATAAAGTTATATTGATAGTGAATAAAAAATGATTAAGAGGTAGTTGGTCAATATTTTGTATTGAGATAATTTTATAATTTAAATATTTTTATTATATTGACATAATTTTTATAATATTTTTAATGGAGAAAATTGACGAAATAAGATTTCGGTAAAAATAAATAAATGTGATTTTTTTTGGTGCAAAGTGTTATGATAGAGTGAATTATTCTTATTATTTGTTTATTTATTAAAATAGATAATAATTGGTTGTGACATAATTATGAATGTTAATTATTGACGTTTAAATATTTTAGAAAAAATAATAATATTTTGCCTTAAATAAAATTAAAACATGATTAACTATTATAAATCATTATTTTTTTTTTAAATTAAACACTTGCTTGAGTATTATTCATTCTCTGATTTTTCTACTCTTTCTCAAAAGTAAAACTTCAAAACTGACATTTCTTTTTCATGAGTTAAGAGGTTTGTAATTAAACAAGGAAATGCTCTAACATGTTAGAAGAATATTTCCATGAAATAAAATATTAAATTTTACTATGTGCTTATGCAAAACATTACTTATTAGATGAAAATGAGATTGCAAATTGTTATTTTATTTATTAGAAATAACACTTGTCTTACACCATCTATAATAAATGAAATCCTTTCATTTTACAAATAAAATATAATTATATTTTATACGTTGTTTACCAATACTTATATCAAACTATTGGTTATTGAATTCTTTAATAGAAGTAAAGCCTAAGACACTTCATGAGAACACATAATCACAATTTGGTCCGTAGATCGTAGAAATGTCTAATTTAACTTTTCAGATGACTATCACCAATTTACTATCACACATATGACTCAAAGACTATGAAGTTGTATTGATAGTGAATAAGTATTGTATATTGCTCAAAATCTAACTTTTAGATGAAAACAAATAAAAGTTTATTGGCATTTTGTTTAAAATATTGTGACTAAAGAGAGGATTGTATCCAACATGTTTGAACTATTGTTAATTGACAAACAACTTTATAAAAATATTGGAGAAAGCAAAATTTAAGTTTCTCCTCAATAAATTCGACGTTCAAAACATTCATGCTCTAACTTCAAAGGATAATACGATATTGAAAATATTTTGAGAATATGATACGTATTTTAGCATATATTTTGAAAATATATTTTTTTAATTTATTTGTATTTCAAATAAAAATATACATGATTAGGAGGATTTTTAGTAGAATGAAGATTATCCACAGTATACACATATAATGAAAGTAATATAAGAAATTGATAAGGAATTTTTCATTAGTCAAATGAAATTTACTTTATACTAAAAGTAGGAAATAAAAATAAAAAATGGACCTCGAGATCGGAAATGAATGCAGCAACAAGCTGTTGTTGTTGCCATTAAGGAACAGAACATGCGCTAAGTAGAATTATAAGAATTCAATATTAGATTATTGGAGGTGCCAAGGATAACAACAGAATTACACAACATATAGAATTTTATTATAGAGTTTCCTCTGTATTCAAACTCAAGGCCTTAATTACACAAACAATACAATAATGGTAATAAATAATGGTAGGAATGAAGTATGGTAATTGGTAAATGAAGAATGCAATGAGAAACTTGTGGTAGAGCTCAGAAGTGATAAAAATAGTAGATGAAAATTTAAATGTCACGGTTTCTTCTGCATTCTGGTGGAAGTTGAGGGTAGCGGGTTCTGTCAGTGCAGTAGTTGTAGATGGTGAATTTCTGACGCACCCATTTGAGTCTTCGCCATTGGAAGGAATCAAGGTCACGAAACTCTGTTTGATCCCACCATCTCTTGCCCTGTGTGGCACAGAACCTAGCATTCACTGAGGCCTCGCACCCATCGATGTGAAACCCCTTGTACTCTGCTATGAAAGGAGCTTTGGACCAATCTGTTTTCTCCAAACCACCCCTTGTGGCCCAATCATCAGCATTCCACAAACTGTTGTATACCTTCATGGGTTGGTCGAAGGGGAACTTCACTCCCAGCTCCTTCAGGTTCTTGAACACCCTTATTGGGATGTTATCCACTAGGAATCTGTGCATGCACCCCACAATTTTATGTGAATAAAAACATCGTACACTTCAATTACTTATGTTTTTTGTGTTTGTTTTCTTACTTTTATAAACCAAAATAGAATTGAATTTTTCGTTTGAGTACTTACACAATTTGATACATGTTCCATAGTACAGAGTATCTGTGGTATGCTTTTGTGGGATCAAACCAGAGATAGATTCTTTGCTCTCTGTCACCCTTCCCTCCAGTGAACACATTTGTTTGCAAAATATAAGGTTGTCCTGTTCTGTTCCCCAAGAACTCAAAGTCTATCTCATCGTGCTCCGCGTTTTGAGATGATAACTGTAGGTTCCAATCATAGCAAATCAACAAGGTTGAAAAACAAAAACTTGAAAACCTACACCTAACTCATATATAATCTAAGTAGAATGCATTATTAGTATAAATTGTTTACTTTTACGATAATTACTTAAGATAATTTCTAATTAATTGATATTACAAAATAAAAAAGTTGTGCATACATAAAAAGCAGTGACTGTGCCAGCTGAATCGCCAGGAACCATCTTTATGTTCATGCTGAAGTGACCAAACAAATATGACCCTTTGGATTGGAAGCCAGTGCCTGTTCAAATTTGCATGAATTAACATGAAATTATACCAACTTTGTTACAACTAAGTAGATATAATAAGGCTGAACTTTGTTTATATATTACGTACCAGTGTACTTGTCAAGATGAAGTTGAATTGCGGAACCACCATTGAAGTATTTGATGTGATCAAAAGCCCATGTGGGAACGTAGTTTCGCCCGAATGGAACATCCACTGGCCTCCGTGGGGTGGCACAGAGTGCAGAAGACGATAGTGAAACCAAAATAAGACACAAAGTCAACAAAGAAGAACCCATGTTATGTGTTTTAACGAGGGAAGGATGAAACTGTTGTGAAAGTCTGAGGCTAATGGAGATATATATAGACACATGATCCTTCCTTGGAAGTTGGCCTCTTCATCCCTATCTGTCTCGGGAATTTTCTTTCTGCTCATTAGGTATATTTCTGTTCATGATTATGATTTTGGAAAGTTAGAAGTAACAGGTGTCATCACAATATTACGCGCTTATTGCACCTTTATGCTTGCTAATTAGCAATCACTTTCTACCTAATGGGACAATATTTTTAAAAGATGTTAAATTTAATCAAATATATAATTTAGTTTTCGTACGTAATTTTTAATTTGGTTAAGAGTTTAACTTTTAATTTATTAAATTAGTTTTTATGTGTAATACCTTACGGGTTTAGTTTTTGTTATGCTATTTTTTATAAATTTTGAATTTGGTCGTTATGATATTATTCTATATAAGTGTTATATTTTCAAGTTGATATTTATTGTATTGTACTAAGGTAGGTCTAAAGGTAGTCAATCAATATTTTGTACTGAGATTGAGAGTTAGTCGATCGAGATTGAGAAGTAGTTTGTCGAGATTTTGTAACAAAGTTGAGAGGTACTCGATTGAGATTTTGTATTAAGACTGAGAGATAAAAGATAGTTGGTTGATAACCTATATAATTGTTAAGAATAATCAATTGAAATCCTATACAATTCAAGATGTTTTCAGCACTGTATTGAGTATTTGTTGAGTAGTTAAAATGTTTAATATACATATAGTGAATCATTTTAAACTTATTTGTATTGTCCAGATTTAGCCAAGTCGTGATAATTCAAGTCCATCACGAACCGTACATGTAGTTGCTTATAAATATCATAGCACCATCTGATTAAAGATACATTTTTAACAAGATCTAAAATTCTATGAATATCAAGTACGAACATCGGGAAACCTTTTACAGGTACTCCCATTTAGTCGAGACATGAAGATTAACTACCAAAAGTTGTCGACTCAAAAATCAATTATCCGAAGTTTGATGATTTGAAGATTGACTACCCGAAGACCGACTACTTGAGTACCGATATAGTGAAAGACTATCACATAAGATTTCTTATAAGAAAAAAATTACGACATCAGTAAATAAATATCAACATTTCCTGATTAAGTGTTGAGATCTTTACTTAAAAACCGCACCGAGTCCTTAAAATATGATTGAGACTAATACTGGATAAAAGATTGATATATAGTCTCACAATTGAAAACCGAAAATTAAATAATAAGATAGTATGAGAAAGACTTCTTCAATGCACATTCAATAAATATTTATATTTATTATTAGGAAGTATTCTTAATTTGAATTTTACATTAAAGGACTAAAATAAGAATGCAAAAGGAAATAACATTAACAAAATCAAATCGTTAGGTTTTACGCAAATACGAACCTATTTGTTGGCTTTTATATGCAAGGACAAAAATATATTTACAAAAATTAAATCTATAAGTTTAATCTTAATTAAAAAAAGTATAAAGTACGAGAGCGAATTTGAATTATTTAGAAAAAAGGAAACATGCATAATTAAATTAAAAACTTATCTGAAAAAATGTGGATGGAAGTTAAATTGAATTCTATAAACATGTAAAATGAATTCCTTCTTGATATTTATGTATATGAAAACATATTGATAGGAAAACATTTGGATTTACTTGTATTTTTTTATCTTTTTAAATTTTTAAATTTGTGATTTTTGTTTATTTTTTACATTTAGTTTCTTAATTTCTAAAATTAAAAAACTTTAATCACGTATTAGTTTATTATTCATTAAATCATGTTGCCTTCATCTTGATAGAGGACAATACATACTAAATGGATTATTTGACATTTTTTATTAATGTAATACTGACATGTTGACAGCTATAGCTAAACTTATTAATTATAAGATTTTTTTTCTTATTTTAGAAAAAATAATATTTTAAATAATATATTTTGTAACTAAAATAAAAAATTGATAAATAAATTTATTTTCTTAACTTTTAATATCTATTTACTTAATTGTAATTTTGATATATATATTTTATACAATATGTAAATTTTTTGTCCATATAATTTTCTGTTGTTTTTAGTCCCTCAGTTTTTAATATTCATAATTTTGGTCTTTGGACTTTTTTTACCCAATTTTGATCTTGTAATTTTTAATTATCAATAATGTTGTTCAATTTCAAGTTCAAATCAATAAGTTTTGTTACATTAAACATAATACAGTGAGATTGAGTAAACATATATATAATACTTCTGAAATTTTTACAAAATTGAGAAGAGTGTTTATGCAGGGACTTAATTCTATATGTAATAAGATAGTGATTCAGCATAATTTCAGAGTTGAAAATTGAATAAAGTTACTTATAATTAAAAATTAAGTAATAAAAAATTTTATGAAAGAATTTCAAAGATTAAAGTTACGAATAATTAAAAATTAAAGAACTCAAATTTAAATAAAAATTTAGGAACTAAAATTAAATTTTTTACAATATATAAAATCCCAATTTGTTATAATATTTAAAATCCAAAATTACAATGAAAAATATGTTTTATAGTAAATTAGTATGACATTTTCTTATATTATGTTATTTTTTATATGATCTTTCTTATTAAGCAGGTTTTAAAACCGATGGAACTGATAGTATAATATTTATTTTAAAAAAAATTAAAAAAAGTATGACCAAATATTTATTATTTCAATTTAAAAATAATATAGATATTATAATATTAAAATAAATAATAGCATAACTTGTGGTAAAAAAGGAATACGACGATGGAAAGAAATGGTAATGAAAATTAAATGAAAAGAAAGGCAAAGTGATTATGTGTTCATACTTAATACAAAATTAATTAAGACGATAAATTTATCTATTAGATAATTTTATTTAAATATAAAATTATAAAATTTATTTTATAAATTATATTTTACCTACAAATACCACATTATTATGAGAAACAAAGTTTATTTTAATTATTTAGCATATTTATACGTAAAAACTCAAATGTAAAACTACTAATCAGGTAAAATATTTACTTAAATAATATTTAAATGTGATACATTGTTAGTTAGTTTTTTAGATAATAAAATATTTATTTTAGTGTTTTATTTAGAGATATAATTTTATAATTATTGGAAATCATATATTGACTAGAGATGAAGTTTTTCAATAGTTTATAAGTGAGTACAAACCTCACCTTATAAGTCCAGTTTTGTAAGGTTGAGTTACACTAAAGTCCATTTCTTAATATAGTATCAGAGTCCATCCTAGCAAGGTTGTTGGACCTATCAGGCCACCCGCTATCGAGCCGTTATCGGACCACCCTTACATATTAAATATAAGTTTCACGGTCGAGTTGAGGAGTCTCGACGTGAGGGGGATGTGTTGGAGATCCCACATCCACTAGAGATGAGACCTTTGAATAGTTTATAAGTGGGTGCAAACCTTACCTTACAAGCCGGTTTTGTAAGATTGAAATAGACTTAAAGTCCACTTCTTAATAATAATAGATAAATGAAATGTTTATAAATAAGTTATTATAGTTCACTTTCATTATAAATTTTATCTTTTTATAACTTTCTCTACCTTTTTAAGTTGAAAAAATATTTGTTTATATAGTGTGTTTTTAAAAATATAAAAGTTAAAAAATTTCTATAGCTCAAACATATTCTTGATCAACATAACTATTTATTTCTCGATTGTGGGTTCAACTCATCTTTCTCTTTATTTTTTGGAACTCTGATTAAGGGAGGTTAATGATATAGAGATTTAAACTGAGGTGTTTCAATAATACAGTTAGGACATCATGGTATTTTGGTTTTGTTAACTAGTAGGCATGTTATCTTTTGACAAGGAAAGTTAATTAAGTAACATTTATTCAAATTAATATTATATGTGTGAATTTTATGGGTGTTGAAATGGTGTGCATGTTAAAATATGATGTTATACATCTACAATGCTAGAGCTTACAAGGGGCAGCTGATAGCCTCGAACCCCAACCTTGTCCCTCAACCTTGTTGCCAAATTCACTCTTTCTAAAGTTTTTTTTCTTTGATAGCAAAGGGAGCGAATTTTATTGGTGATTAATGAGGGTGCAATTGTTTTATATCATTTGTTCATGTACAAGGTAAGAGTGGTGCAGTACACATTTAGAAGAAAGAGAAGCTCAACGACCCTACTTTGGAATTGGTAGAAAATGGACTCTAGTAACTTTTTGCATGGAGATTAAACATATTAAAATTATGCTTAGTTTGAGTATATTATTTTGGTCTCTCCAAATTTATTGGTCAAGATCCCCTACTATACATCTATGTAAAGTTGTTGGAAAATCAAATAATTGTTATAAAAGTTTATGCAAATGATATAACAAATATTTGGAGCCTAATTAGCATTTCTAAACATTTTATGTTGAAAAATATGATGGCCAAAGTTCAAGAGAGGGGTGAATTGAACTATTAATTCATTTTGCAATTCAAAAGAGTAAAAATGAGTATTTTTATGAAATTATGATCACAATACAATGAATGCACAAAATAGCTAGTTAAAAAGCAAAACAAGAAGCTAAAAATGCTACAAGTGTGTGCAACCAGTAAAAATAGCTAGTTAAATTGTAAAAACAACTAGTTAAATTGTAGAAACAGCTAGTTGAATTTTCTGGTAGAATTAAAATAGCAGAATAACAAGTTGAATGATAAAATAGTAGGTTAAAATTTCTTTTCCAGCAGAAAAACAACTAGCTAAAACTGAATTTAACCAATTAAAATCTTTAATCAAAACAGTCTTGAAAACAGTGCAGAACTTCTAATACAAAAGTCAAGAATCCAGTTCAGAAATCAACTAGTTAAAACTGGAAAACAGTTTGTTAAAATGACTTAAGGAAAGTGGTAAAATAGGTTATAAAAATAGTGTTAATACACAAAAACCAGTGTTTACTCAAATGTGCATAAATGATTTTGCAATCTTTTTAAAATCTGCTTGTATGAAAAGTGATTAAAAGAAATTTATCAAGATTGAACGAGTTAAAAAATGAATGCAGAATGTTAAACAAAATTCTTCACAATTTAATCACAAAACCAGAAAAACATTACACAAGTTTTAAAACGAAAATGATTAGGACCAATTGATTGAACTAAGTAAATAACTAGTAAACATGTATAAGATCAAATATACAAGTTTTCCAGAAAATTAGCTGATTAAAAACTAATTTCAACAAGTTGATTTTACTGCCAGAATTAGATTTTTGATGTTGTCCAAAAAAACAACTGATCGTTTTTCAATTTTAACAAGTTGTTTATACCAGAAAATGCAAATGTAGCAAAGATGGCACATGAATTGAAATAGAGCAAGGTATAGAAGATTACACAATGATTTTTATCCTAGTTCACTCTTCCTCAAGAGCTACATCCAGTCCTTTGCACAACAATGCAAAGATTTCCACTAAAATTAACAAGTTTAATAAAAATACATAACAAAGATTCAATCTTGAACCCTACAAGATTGATTCTATTCTTATGCAAAACCCTCCACATAAGATGCACCATCCTAGTGCCAAATGTAGAACCCTACTGCAGTGTATTATGCACTCTTACAACAAAAACGAAATTACAAAATTTCAACACAAACAATGCTCAAATACCCTATTCAAAGCATAAACCAATACAAGATGCAATAGAATTTGAAATGTAACCACACGAGCACTATACAGCATCAGAACCTATCTCAGTCAAAGCAAGAATGACTTATCTTTGTAGAGAACATTACAAAGTATTTGAGCATCCATGGTGATCTTGAGTAAATCTTGATCGACCTCTCTAACTTTGAAGGAATTTCTCCAAGAAGCTCTCAAGTGATTCTTTCAAATGTATTTCAGAACTTTACAAATGATTTTCCATAACTCAAAATGTGTTGCACACATGGCTTTATAGAAAAACCAACAGTGTTAAGTAAAAACAACAGGTTGTTTTTCCTTAAACACAAAAATGAGCTAACTGTTTATTAGAAACAGGAAGTTTTTTTTTGTTTTGCTGACCTATACTCATTTAATCACTTTCGAGAATGCTTTTTCACTTGAGTATCATGGAGAACTTTGCAAGCAAATGATAATATGATACACACAAATGCAAATATGAGCTAAAGACACTCTATACTACCCTGACCAAGGTACCAATGCAATCTTCATCATCCAAGTCAAGTCTTCATGAAATTTCTTCACCAAATCTTCGTTCCAAGGGTGTCTTCATCAACTCCAACATTTTAAACATAGTAAATGGGTTGTCGTTTATAATTTTCACATATTGTTTATGATATTTGTGTTTTTGGACTAGTATCGATCAAGTAGTGGACTACCACTTAAGCGATGAGTCATCATTTTGTTCAATGTTGCTCATACATCAACATGAAACCTTTAGTGATAGAGCATATCACTCAAATTATGGCTTAAGGCTTGAACAAGAGAGATGTTAAGACAATTATCTCTTCTCTAGAATAAACACCAGTCAAGTCCTAAGGTGTGATAGTGGTACATGAGATTTTTGGAACATGCTAGATCATGCAACTATATAACATGGCTCAAACGACAATGTGATGTTGACGAGGAGGCAATGTGCTTGAGAATTCTGAAACTTGTTAAATTATACCACAAAGTTTTATCACTTAAGCATTGATGTGAAGTTTGATTGATAAGAAAAGATTATGGTCGTTATGGAAATAAGTACAATGCTTAAGCGATAAGAAGGTTGAATCAACTCTCTTCCTTCTAGTGTAGGTGTCACTCAAGATGAGAGGTGGCTTGGTAAAGTAAGACTGCTTTTGTGTTAAATCACTTGGGTTATACTATAAACTCTTCTCACTTAAGCATTAATGTGAAGCTTGACCAGTAGAAGATCATTACAAAAGAGAAGAAAGCTTAGCTAAACCAAGAAGGAGTGAATTAGTTTTAAAAGCTTTCTCAAAAAGATTTACCCTTTCTTCAAGTTTTTTAAAAACTATTTCAAATTAAAAAAAATGAATGCAATTAATTTGAAAATCAAGATAGATAAAAGATTTTGTAAACAACAAATAAAGAAGATGAAGGTAGATAAAGATTGCATAAGAAATTTATATTGGTTCAAATTACAAATGATCCTACATCTAATCTCAGTTATTCAACCTTTAAATGACTAGAATCTATTATCTTCAAATGTTTGTACAAGCACTTACAATAGACAAGTAAGCACAAGACAACAAAATAATTACTATATCAACTCTTGAATACACTCAAGATTAGGATATGTTCAATCCTTGGAACTCTCCAAGAAAATACAAACCTAATCAACTATTTATCACACAAAATGATATACATCCAAACACTCAAACAACTCAACAAAGGAAATAAGGTACCATAGTTTTATCATAATAAAAATAATTCACAAGGAATTTCAGCACAACACACCCTTTTAAATTTTGTAAACTCGTAAGCATTTTTCTACAAATGAAAATAACTAAGAAATATCTCAAAGAATATTTTCTAAAATAGTATTCATTATATAAAAGAGAGACGGTGACTTTACTGTTAGAGTTCAAAAAATGTTGATATAAAACAAGTTAAGATGCATTTGATTTCTTATTTCAAGTTGGTAATCCATTATTCTAACTAAAACTTAAAAGCATTTATAATACTTAGTTGATTATGTGACATGTTAATTGATTAATTCAACTTTATGTTTAATTCAAAAAAACAAAGTATCAATTATACAAATTGGTTAATTTATGAGAAAATAGAAAACGTATAAATCTACTCTGTTTTTTAATTGATTAATAATTGATTATTATTTTCGATTCTCTTAAAAACACTTTAATAAATTAGGTAAAAACTTAATCAATTAACATAACTATCAAATTTTTAACTCAAAGAAAAATCTTTTATTTAGATTTTAATATAGTTGTGTATTGAACTTAAAACTCTGTCGTTATAAAAATATGTGTAATAAAATCATCTGACAAGGAAATTAAAGATGAATTCCCATATATTGAGACAAGTATAACTTGAGTCTTCTGAAAAAAAAATATATAACTAATTATTTTGAATATTGACATATAATTAAAGATTTTTATATTCGTAAACAAAAGTTATTCGAGTACAATTTGTTATGATTTCTTTAAAATTTAAATAAAATATATATGTATATATTATATGATATTATACATTGTGCTGGTTTAAATGAGTACATATAACAATACAAAAACACAACTTAGGATAATTTTGTTTTCTTTTATGTTTTGAGAGGTGCGTATATATTATATTACTTTTTAGTAGCATTGTATTTCTAATATGTATATATTAAAATATGGAGAATAGTAGATATAAGTATTAGCTTATATTATATCATGTTTTTACGGGATGTTATTGTTAACTTTTTTTGGAAATTATTTTTTATTAAAATATATTTTAACAACTAATTTAACAATAAATCTGAAATTATTTTATCATTATTAAGGATGAATTTGAAAATTTTTATATAGTGAAGAATTAAATTAGAACTTTTAATTTTTTAAGAATCAAATTGATAATACTTCACGGGATCATGCTTTTATTTACCCAAAGTGGATTACTACTCAATGAAATATAATAGATAATTAGCATCTTAAATATTGCATCCATTAAAAACATAAAAAACTTATATAATTAAAATAAATAAAAATAATTCATAAATAATTAAACTTTTAATTAATTATGTCAACACTGTATTAGTATGTACGCATAAGTTACGGTGCCATCACTGTTTATGTTAGTATAACGTGTATCTCTTGTGTAAATATCAAAGTGAAAACGAAGGAAGAATGAAATAAGAGTGGGAATATTTAGTATGCTTCAAATACCCAAAAAAAAGTTACTGTCTTTTCAATTTTAAGTGAGGTAATTGATATATATTTGATTGGACTTATTTGAATAAAAAAAATAATTCTAGAATAATAAAATAAAAATTTAACTTTTATAATAAAATAATTTTTTCATAAATCTTAAAAAAATTAGATCCTGACTAAATAAGATGAGAGACTTATATAATTATACAAATTAGTTTATATATATAAAGTAATTTTAACATATACAAAAAGCGTAAATTTGTATTAATTTTGTGATTTGATTATCGGAATTTGACGTACTACCAAGAAATTGTTAATATTAATTGTGAACATGCATTTGGGAACTAATAGAATTGGCACCAAATTTATGTAAAGGAATAGCATATGGGATTGGGACCAAGTGTCTGTTGGTTTGGTGCAATGGCCCCTGCATGCCCTTTCTTTTCTTTTGTTTCTTTTACTTTTAGGGTTTAGGGTTCCTAAACCAATCTTCCATTGCAAATCATTTCCAAATTCTTATGTCGGCCATGGCCAAACTTCCATTTGGCTTCATTCTTTAATTTTAATTTTTAACTCATTTTCTTACACTGTTTTTATTTGGCTGAGTTAAAATATAATTGAGCTTTTTTTTTACTTATTTTTTAAATAATTTTACCTCAACTCTTAAATCAACCTAACAGTTTCAATCAATAAATAAGATCATCTCTTTTCACAGAACCCATAATCATCTTCTTCTTGTTATCTCATTATCTATCAAAATTCAAACATATTTACTTATGAACTACTTCGATTAATTATAATTGACATTAATATATTGATATAATAGTTACTCTTTGTTTTAGTTATTATTTTATCTATACGAGATTAATAATACAAGTAATACAAAATATTATGACATATTATAAAATCAATCTTTTTAATATGTATAAATTTTATAGATAAGAACAGGAGAAACTATTAATATTTTGGGATAATTTGTCATAGTCTATCATTTCAACATTATTGTATCATGATTGTTATTATCATTTCTATAAAGCTATTTCTATTACTATGTCTCTAAAACAGAACTACTTCTACCATTATCTTAGTTGTAATGACAATATATCTGTTTTGACCATTAACAATAATGGTCTTTACATGCTAAAGGTTATGAAATTAAAAATTTCAAAACTTAAAACTCACTTAATACTCAGAGAATCCTAAGAATTAGTGTTACAACTACACCATTGGGAAAGGCACAGACATTTGTATAAAAAAAAAAAAAAGACGATAATTAAGCTGTTTTATAAACTTAGACAATTGAAAGAATGTAAGATAAAAGGAAGACTGTGTCTGAATAACCCCTTACTGTCGATATTCATAGCACTTTGGCAGTTGAAATCTGACACATAAATCTGAAGAAAACTAAAAACAAAAAAGCATGGCATGTGGGATCATGAGTTGGGTGCAAAGATGTAGCTTTTTAATAATTAAGAAGTGGGGAGTTGGAGGAACCTACAAACAATCTCACATGATCTGATTAATTAAGATGTGTATAAGCCATGATTAGGTGTATTATTAACTGGTATTGAACAATAATTACATTATTATTAGTTTATATATATAGAATTGTAGAACCACCTTGATTTTCTGTTGTTCATTTTCATGATCTTGAGGTGACTCTATTCTGATACATGCACAGAAAGCTTGAAATCAAATCAAAGACCAGATAATGTTCTGATAATTTATTGTCAACGGCTAAGGACAATGTTATTGTTACATTACAACAACAATAAAATAATGATAATAATAATAGAGTACTTTTTTTTTTTATAAAACTAAATTAACAAGCATGAAAGTGAAATGGAAGATCCTATGTTTGATATGGGAAGAGAAAGAGAGAGAACACAATTTTGAATTAAAGAAAAAACTTTTAATAAATAAGTATTTTTATAAAAAAAAATAGCTTTTTCTCATTTTCTTCCTCTTTTCTTTTTGAATTTAACAAAATATGATAAAATACATTATTATTTAAGTTTTTTTTCTTTTAGTTCTTTTCCTTTTTATCCAAAATATATCCATCATAAGGATTTATTGAATTTGGAATTTGGACAACAGTTGAGGAGGATGAGAAGATATTGAATGGAAAGGGAGTATTTCGTTTCATTTCACCCTTTCGGGAGTTTAAAACAAATAGATGAAAATCAAAATGAAAAAAAAAAAAAAACTTTATAGTTCCTCTAATAAATTTATCGGTTAAATTTAGAATGAGGAAAATTAACACCTTTTATTCTCGTCTACATAAGGATTTTGCATCCTTATTATACTTGAGGAATTTATTTATTACTGTATGTATCTCAAGGTCTTTCATTCAAACTAAAATTAATTAATTAATTTTCCTATTTTTTAACTCTAATTTTAAGTAAGGTACTTATTATACTATTTCAAATTTTTTATATTTTAATGTATATTTATGTATTATATTTTTTTATTACACTTAATTTTTCTCTTTCTATATTAATTAAATTAAGATATAAGTTTAAAAAATATTATCTTAGAGTCTAAACAATAAGAAGTAAAAAGGAACATTCTTTTTTTTTTTTTTTGTTAAAATCGGACAATAAGAAAGGGAAAGTAATACTTTATTTTATAAAGATGAGTGAAATAAATATTGAATACGACTTCTGTTGTTTCTTTATAGTATTCACTTTTTTTTTCAAAAAAAAAAAAAAAAATTTTTTTTTTT
>Ga0209489_104414_pt1 | contig 25938 bp, 21 predicted proteins | sample SiratrowhiteBW_FD_187527 | JGI IMG/M metagenome (GOLD analysis project Ga0209489, IMG submission 187527) | Root nodule microbial communities of legume samples collected from California, USA - Siratro white BW (SPAdes) (version 2) | ecosystem: Host-associated > Plants > Roots > Nodule | place... | reverse complement strand
TATATATATACACACTTCTAATATACACTAAGAACTACTTCTAATTTGGAGAAAATACTTTGCCCATTCTTTTTGAAGATCTTGTATTGTTTGCTTATCCAATGGCTTTGTGTATTGAAAAACCTGAAATAAATGTACAAACTTTAAACTTCAAACTTCAAACTTGACAAACATCTGACATATTTACAAACTTAAGACATGTTCTTCCCTACTCCCAAGAATCGGTGATACCAACTCGGGCTATGGTTATCATCTAGTGCATGATGTAATATCCACATTCTCAGCCTCCTTGTTGCTTATTACACTTTCATTAAAGTTGAATCATCAAATACTTAAATGCTAATTTTAATAAACCAAACAATTGTGTTGTCTGCGGGACACACAAGCATGAGCTTCCAATTGGACCTAAAATAACAAATCTATTAATATAATATTCTCAACATTACTTAAGATCAAAATATAAAGATTTGAAACTTACTCATGGATAATAGGGACAAAGCAAATTCTCTTTCTAGATTCTGAAATCCATCTTTGAATATAGGTCTGAGTGTCAATCTTTTTATTTTCAGACCTCTGTAAACTTTGCGGCTCAAGGAATTCATAAATATCAGGATTCCTTGTGCTATAAACTAAATTATTTATGTACCTGCATTGTTAAAATCAATGTCAATAGTTATGAAATAAGTCGAATTTTATAACATGTAAAAAGGTATACTTACATAATCCATAACTGAATTATATTAATGTTTAACATCTGGGTACCCTGAACGAGTTCCAAGATGTCTTGCATAGATATATATAATGGGACCCATCCACCCCAAAGATGGATGCATCCCAAGGAATTTGAACAGGATTATTAAATAACTCATGTAAAATACGAGTCAACTCCTGAAGTAGATTCACTTTTGACTCAAGTGGTGGAGACCTAGGACTTAAATCATCAGCTGGTGATTTCTCTTTACTCCCACGGTCTTGTAACACATAAACAAAATGTATCAATTCAAATAACATTAATTGTGAATTTAAATAAGATTAAGGCGAATCACAATACCTGAGTCCTTTTAGAAATGGCCTGCAGGAGATGTGTAGGCCACACAATAAATGTACCAAGTGCCTCTTCCACAAGTGTAACCTCTGATTTGGGCACAGGCACCTCGACGTCTGCCTATCTAACTTCTTTGACAACTACCTGACAAAAATCATCTCCAAGTGGAACTGTATAGAGCATCGAAGATCCGGTAAACACTCTCCCAATCGCCACCAATCGAGGAGGATCTCCAACATATAATTTACACCGATAAGAGGTATTAGTGTTGGTGTCTTTCTCCTCATCTTCAGCAGCACAACTCCCCTTTGTGCTAGCTCTCCCACATGTAGGTAGTACTACACCTTCCTGCAGAGGAGTGTGCTGTCGTGATATGCCCATAGATTCGCACTTCTCATCAAATTCTCTTATTAATTCATGTCTCAACTCATCTTTTAATTTATCTCGTACTTTTTGCTCTATTTGAGACGTCAATTTTTCTCCTATTTGAGACGTCAATTCTTCTTTAAGTTGAGATATTTGATCTATTATATCTGAATTATGAGATGAGCTAGAAGGTGAAGCAGAATCGAAATATTGTCTCACCCCCACACCATATCCAGCAGTCCGTACACGACCGGGGTGTTTCTCGGTGCCCAGAGTAGTATTCAATTTATCTTATCTTCCTTGAATGACAAAACTGTCCTGGGAGCTCTGCTCCACCAGAGAATACTATAAAAATTAATACAATATGTCAACATTGTATAATAATAAGACATTAGATATGATGAGTAAATTGTTATTAACTTATAATGTGCTGGGCAATCTCAAGTGCCTGTGGTGATGTCATCTGCCCTCCAGGTTTAGTCCTACCCAACTTCCATTTCTCATGTCGACTAAGATGGGATGGAGGAGAAATGACATCATTTGAAGATGATGCTTCTTTTAATCCTTTTAATTTCTTGTCCATTATATTCTTTTCTAATAAATCATACCCCCCCTGAGACAACCAGTAGGGGGTGACATTCCTGTGCTGAATGTCTTGTGCTTTCTTCCTCTTCTTCTACACAATAAATAAAAAACTTTGTTGCCAAATCATATTTTTTAACGAAATTATGATGGATAAAACAAACCTGCCAAGAGAGATCCTCTCTAGATTGGACAAATTGTGTCCAAGTCTCTTCATCGATAGAATACTTCTCACAAGGGGACTTTCCCTTGTGGTGACCAAAGATGTACCAACTGGTCAAGTTTGTCTTGAAATTTCTCCATTTAATAGCAATAGATGACATAATTTTCTTTCTTATTAATGGAGATGTTTCAAACTCAAAGTTTGTCTGCAAAATAAAATAAACAAGTCATTAAACGTATAACATATAATTATCATCATTAATGACTTACAATAAGCTTAAAATGAATGACTTACAGTATGATCCTGCCAAATTATATTTTTTTCAGCTTCAGTCACATGATCCCAAGTTGGAAGCAAAATAGACACCTATGTACGTGCTAAAACACCCAAATAGTTGGCAAACTGGGCACGATTAAGGCCTGAAGCCCTACAAGTTGGAGGGTCTATGTCTACTACGACCTTGGAACCACCAAGTTGACTAGTAGTAACACCTCTCAGCCGTGTAGGTTCTCTACTCTTTTTCTGTGAATCAGCCATGACCTAAAAAGAACACAAACATAAGATTAAAACATAAGCTTAAACATAAGATTAAAACATAAGCTTAACATTAAATGCTAAAATTGAGTATAATCAATGTTCAAAATAAAAACAACAAATAATTAAACATTACTTTATTTTATTCTGGCAATGTTACAATGTTTTCCCATATTCCTTCATTTTGATCACTCCATGTAGCATGTATTTCATGAACATCATTTTCCTCATTGATAGGAGGTAAGTGTCTTGAAAATGAGTTGTCAGCATGTTGGACTATTGAGTCGTCATGGTTATCAATATCATATTCAGTTCTCCCTTTTATAACAATTGACCACCTTTCATTAGAAGGATCTTTGACATAAAAAACTTGTTTTGCCTGGTAAGTCATGATGAAAGGATCTTCCTTAGAACCTATCTTTGCAAGATCAATCAAGGCGAAACCCAAATCATCAACATGCACTCCTGTGTTACTATCAACCCATTTACACTACTGGAACTCTAAATTTGACATAGTCAACTTCCCAAATTTCTTCAATTACTCCAAAGTAACTTATTGTAGCCATCACAGGATTGTTGTCTTTTGAACTAGCAAAGTGCATTGACTTTGCCTCAAGGGTGACACCACTATTTTGCATTGTACTTCTCTGATCCTCAATGTTTGTGTAAAAAGAGAACTTGTTAATATCATACCCAGACCAAGTTATGACATCAAAGTTAGGTCCTCGTGCTAACCATTTCAAATCATCAACATCACAATCGTTTTGAAGAATTTTTTGTTTAAACCATTTCAAAAACGTCTTGTTATGTGCATTCAATAACCACTTCTCATTTGCATATGGGTTCATTGTCTTCAACAACATTTTGTGTTCATCTATATAAGGAAGAGCATAATCAGTATTGTTCAAAATATACAAGTGTGCTTGGAGTACCTGTTGTTGATATTTTCAAACTATCCCCACACCTCGTGTGTCTTTGCCTTCTTTCCTTCCTTCATACCTCGACCTCGATATTCCTATAGCATATACTTCTAACATATACGTGGTACAAAACTCAATTGCTTCCTTTGTAATATATCTCTCAACAATAGATGCTTCTGGTCGATATAGATTCTTCACATACCCTTTGAATATCTTCATGCATCTCTCAATTGGGTACATCCATCATAAAAACACAGGACGACATATTCTAATTTCTCTCACCAGATGAACAATTAAATGGACCATGATATCAAAAAATGAAAGAGGAAAATATATCTCTAGTTGTCACAAGATAATGATAGCTTCATTTTCTAACTCATCCAACCTAGTAGGATCAGTTACTTTTCTACAAATAGCATTGAAGAATAGGCAAAGACGAGTGATGACTTGTCTAACACTTTTTTGTAGAATTCCACAAATAGCCACTGGGAGAAGGTCTTGCACAAGAACATGACAATCATGAGATTTTAAGCCAATAAGTTTCAAATCTTCTACTGAGACGAGGCTTTTGATATTTGAAGAGTATCCTTGTGGTACTTTAACTCCTCGCAAACACCCACATAAACTAATCTTTTCAAATTTTGACAAAGTATGACATGCTGGTGGCAAGTACGTTCGTTTACCATGAGGTTGGGGCTGTAACTAAAACCGAACACCCCTCTCAACCAGATCCTTACGAGCATTAATTTCATCCTTTGTCTTTCCTTTAATATTTAGCAATGTCCCAATTATACTATCACAAACATTTTTTTTCACATGCATTACATCTATACAATGTCTAACATCTAACTTCGACCAATATGGAAGTTCAAAGAATATTGATTTCTTCTTTCATATGTTTTTCACACCACTATGCTTGATAGTTTTCCCAGAAGTGACTTCAACGTGGCTCACTCGATTATACACTTCGTCACCAATTAAGGGTGGAGGTGCAGTTTTATCTTCCTAGCAACCATTAAAAGTTTTTTTTTTCAACCTCCGATAAGGGTGATTACGTTTCAAGAACTTTTGATGGCCAATGTAACATGTCTTCCTCTCATATTTTAACTGATGGTAACTTGTGTTCTCTTCATATATCGGGCAAGCACGATGTCCTTTGACATTATAACCACTCAGATTACCATATGCTGGAAAATCATTAATCGTGCAAAATAACAATGGTCTCAAATTGAAATTGACCTTTTCATATGCATCAGAAACCTCAACGCCATCATTCCATAACAATCTCAAGTCCTCTATCAAAGGACTTAAATAAACATCTATCTCATTTTCCGGTTTCCTTGGTCCAAATATCATCATAAACAACATCATATATTTTCTCTTCATGTACAACCAATACGATAAATTGTAAATAATTAGCAAAACAGGCCATGAACTATGTTTGCTACTTAAGTCACCGTATGGATTCATTCCATCAGTTGCTAAACCAAGTTTGAGATTTCTTAGATCACTTCCAAACTCAGGATACAAAGAGTCGATTTTCTTTCATTGTGGTGAATCGGCAACATGTTCTAACAACCAATAACATTTTCTTCCACTTGCATGCCATGTCAAGTTCTTTGCATCGTTAACATTGACAAAAAACATCTTAAACGTGGTATAATTGAAAGATACCACAATACCTTGGCAGGAGGACCATTTTTCATGCCATCTTCATCCCCGTCATCATCCTTTACTTTGTATCTTGATACCCTGCATTTGGGACACTTATGCAATCCTTTGAATTCTTTTCTATACAGTATACAATCATTTGGACAAGCATGAATTATTCTGTACTCCAAACCCATTGGACAGAATATTATCTTAGCCTCACAGTGACTGGTCGATAATGTATTGCCAGGAGGAAGTATTTCATGCAAAAGTTCAAGTAATTCAGTAAAGCTTCTATCAGTCCACCCATTTCTTGCCTTCATATTAAATAACCGTAATACTACTGACAAACATAAAAAACTTGAACAACTGCGATACAATTCTGTTACTGAATCATCTTTCAAACAATCAAACGCATGGGCTTCGTGGACACTCTCTCCTCCAATATCACAAATCATGTCATCCATGCAATCTTTGAAATATAGATAAGAATGTTCACACTGATCTTACTCAGATGCATATGGTAAGTCTAGAACTTCACCATGTCAAGTCCACGTTATATAGTTCTTCAACAAACCATCACAAATTATATGCTTTCGTATAAACTCAATATGTAGTCTTTTTCCATTCACACAATTCACACACGGACAATAATATCTTCCATTTATTGTTACTCTATTCCGTTTAGCAAATTCTAAAAAATCTTCAACACCTTTCTCATACACATCACTCATTCGACTTGCATTTATCCAACTTCAATCCATCACTACGAGTACTGAAAGATTTTCAGACACATTACTCAATGAGCAAGATTAAATAGAAATTGTCGGGGATTGAACATCCCCGGACTCAGTACTCAAACACGTTTCTTATATATTAAACTATACACAAAGACCATTTAAGCATTCCAATTTTACAAGCATTCCAATCATACAACAATGCTAAAATAAAATACAAAAATTGTCAGGGATCGAACATTCCCGGACTCAGTACCATACACGCAATATGTATATCAAACATACAGAAAAAGCATTCAAATCCAAACAAGCATTTTAATCATACAGATAACCATTCAAATCATATTGTTCTTCCATTTCAAATATGATAAAAACATACCTTTTGTAGAGCAGTGGTGACGTCAAACACCAAGAAGACTAACGAACACAAATGGGGACAAACGAACACTACCAAAACCACAAAACGTAAACAAATAGTCAATAAAATACCACAATCAGTGAAAGCAAATGAAAATGGAAGAGAAAGGAACAACTAAAATTCAAACGAAAGTACCTCGAATGGAGCTTGAAACGAAAATGGAACCATTCAAAAGAAGCTCTCAACATAAACGAAGGACCAAGAGTGAAATGGAGCTGAATGGAGAATCAATGGAGCTCGAAACGCAGGAAAAAAAATGTCAGAACAGTGCAGGAGAACGTGCATGCAGTGGAGAGAGAAAAAAGTGTAAGTAAAAATGCGTGGGGGGGGGGGGGGGGGGGGGGGGGTTAAAAGAGCCCATATCACGTCTGTTATAAGCTCTTCACCAACGTGATATACCCCTCTAAAATCCCCAAATTTCAAATTAGAGGGATCATAATGTCCGTTCTAAGCCCATAACCGACGTTATACTCAACCCTAATTTACCTAATTTTTTTAGTAAATTCTCAGAGGGAGCATGACGTCAGTTAGGAGCTTATAACTGACGTCATGTTGGTATACTCCACGTCGGTTAGGAGCATATAACCGACGTCGTGACTCAACCGCCAAATTAAACTTTTTAAATTTTGAATTTTTATTTTTACAGTCTTTTCTAAGATGATTTTTTTGTTAACCGACGTGGTGTAGATATCGCAATGTCGATTTTGCTCCAATAGACGTTATGAATGTTCATTTATTTATAAAAATGTCACCATGTTTTTGATAACGTCTTTTTTTATTTTAACCGTCTTTATATGCATACGTTAAATAGTGATTTTCTACTAGTGAAAACACCTTTTGGAAATTTTATATGATCCTTTTTATTATCGTATTCATGTGGTCTGATTTGATTTTTTTATTAAAATTACATTTAAATTAAACATAAAATTTATATGTGATTCAGTTTGTTTTTTTTTTTAAATAAATTTAGTCCTCAAGACCCTTCCTTTTACAAGACACTTTATACTTTCAATTATACATTTATTTATTTATTTTACTTATTTTCCTTGTTAAATGGTCTTGGTATCTACTATAGGGTTTGTTTTTAATAAGGAGCAATATAAGTTGAGCTATAATTCACATATTTTTCAATGAAATGTTATTACACCATTTTCAACTTTAAAAAATTGGGTTATTTTCTCATTAATTATATGGTTCATCAGTTAAGAGTATCATGTATAATTTTTTTTTATGTTCTACATTCTTTAGTATAGTCCCCTCATTCCTTGCAAAACATGTAATTATTATAAAAATTGAGTTTTTTTTAATTCACATTCAAAGGGTTGATGAGTCTCAAATCTTCTAAAAACATTTTTCATCTTAGGAAAACTTTCACAAGAGATTTAACACTTTTAAAATTCTAGCAAACTTCAAGAACTCAAAGAATAAACAAGAACAAGATATACAAAATTAATCAAGCATCAACATCATAGTCATTTCTTCTAAAAATCATTTTTTTGGCCAATTTTGCAAGATATGGATACAATTGTGAAAGTACAAATGACTCTAGGAGAGGGGTTGAATGGAGCCTTACGAGGGCAAAAACAACAGATCTTCCAGATGGATCGTTTAGTCAAGCACACAAACCATATAGTAAGAATAAGGAAACCAATAAGATTTTATATTAGTTCACCTAAACTCAAGCTACATCTAGTCCTCTTAAGTTGAATGCTTAAGACATTTCACTAATCAAGAACCTTGATTGCATAGAGTACACCAACCTCTCCAAGTTATCCCAGGTACACAAACCTCTCCAAATTATAGCGAGTACACAAACCTCTTCAAGTTATCCTTTGAGAACTCTCAAAAAAACTGAGAAACACTCTCAAAAAGAGTACAACAAAAGCTCACTAAGGTATAACTTCACATAGTTAAGAATTTACAAGAGTTCACACACAACTCAAAGGATAAATGCTCTAAACAGTAGATAGATCTTTGTATCTTGCAAACTTATAGTATAGCTTGATTGAGATCTTCATCTTGGAATCCTTTATATAGCTTCTTGAATTTGATCGTTTGAGCTTGAAACTACAATACTATACACAAATTTCATCTCAATATATCTTCTTCTTTATTGCAGTAGATGTTGGAAAAGGAAACTTCTGATATTATCTTCAGTAAAATGTTTTGCTAAATCTATCAATAGAAATAATTCAATCTGATTCACGGTATTTAATAGTTAAGAACATTTATAGCAGAAACATATAAACTCATTTATTTCCTTAAGAAACAAATCATTAGATAGTTGGCAATAAAAACTTGTTTAATTCTAAATAATATAGTCGTTGATGAAAATCATTTCCCTCTCTCTCTTTCTCTCTCTCTCTCTCTCTCTCTCTCTCTCTATATATATATATATATATATATATATATATATATATATATATATATATATAATCATTTGACCATTACAATTTTAATTGATTAATTAGTTTTAACTTATAAAAACATCTATTTTAGAGAGATTTTCCTACACATTATTAATGTCTTTACAAGCTAATTTATATTGTTTTTCATTTTTTGTATGTAGCAACAATTCTGTTATTATCTTCTATAATTTCATTATATGCATGTCTAAAAAATTATATATCAAAACAATCTACCTCTTTATTAGATTCCTCTAATGATCTGCAACAAACGATACCCACAAGACCAATATGAGCTTGATCTAAATCAGAATTGGAAGAGTCTAGGTCTTTCTGGGAGTACATGAAGCTTCTCTTCTTTTGGAACCTTTTATTCTTTCTTTCTTTCTTTCTTTCTTCTTCCTTTCCCTTTTTCTTGTTCTCCATCTTTGAACATTCTATTTTGAAATGTCTAGTCTTTCTACAACCATAGTAGATGACTTTGTCCCTATGCTCCCTGTTATCCTTGGATTTGTGCCCTCTGTCATAGTTTTCATGTTTCGTCAAAGTCTTTTTTTTGAACTTGTTTGTAAGGAAGGAAAGTTCTTCGTCATTTGTTTTTGAATTGTCTAATAGAGCATCTATTGCTTCATATGTTTTGGCGGATAATGACTTCTTACCTTTGTGAGACATCCTCAGAGCAGAATTCTTGCCTTTATCTATTTTAGCATCTCTCTGCAAAACTTGTTCATGCACAATTAAAATACCTATCAATTCCTCAATAGGCCTAGCTTTTGAATTCTTGGATGCTCTTAAAGTGGTTTTTTATCCGTAAAGGAGGAAGAGTCCTTAGCACCTTATCATTGATCTCATATTGCGTGATGGTGGTTCCTAAAGATCTCAAACTATTTAGGATGGTCTACAATCTAGCTGTCATAGACTAGATGGTTTCATTTTCCTCAATAGCAAACATTCCATACTAACGTCTAAGCAGAGTCAGCTTGTTTCTTCTTACTTCCTTAGAACTTTAATGAGAAAGTGCCAAGGTCTCCCACATCTCTTTGGAACTGGGTATTGCATGGACTTTTGCAATCTCCTCTTCAGACAAGGCACATATTAGTATATGCCTAGCTTTGGCATTTAACTATTATCTATATCTTTGTTCTTCTGTTCATGTATCACATGGCAAGAACTTGCTAGTGGCATCAAGCATAGAAGGAATGATACTTTAGATCACCTCCATCAATTTAGTATTGAAGTACTCCAAAAAAGGAACTATCTTGAGCTTCATAAATCAGACTCCCCACCCTTGAACATGGGCGTATGGTTGACAACTTTACCTTTTGAATCCACAGAGTCTATTTCCTTATGTTTTGTGAAGACTTACCCTTGAATCAAGCTCTAATGCTATGACTCCAAAATGGAGAGTTGAATGGACCCTTAAGATATATTCGTAGCAGAAAAACAACAGACCGTCTAAATATATCATTTAGTCAAGCATAGAAATGATCTAGTAAAAGTAAGAAAACAACAAGATTTTACACTATTTCACCCAAAACATGGGTTATATTCAGTCCATTTAAGCTGGCTGCTTAAGAGATTCTACTAATAAAGAATCTTGATTACAAAGAGTACACCAACTTGTCCAGGACACCCTGAGTACACAAACCTTTGTAAGTTACAATGAGTACACAAATCTCTCTAGGTTATCCTTTCTAATTTCCTCCTAAGACTGAGAAGTCTCAAAATAAATTAGAAACACTCTTAAAGAGAGTACAACGAAAGCTTACAAGGATATAAATTCACATAGTGAAAAATTTATTAGAGTTTAAAGACAACCTAAAGGATACATGGTCTAAAAAGCAGATAAAATTTTTATCTTATATACTTATAGTATTGATTGATTGTTCATGTTTTTGTCTTTGTCTTGAAGTCCTTTATAGCTTCTTCAACTTGACCATTTGAGATTGAAACTACAAGTCTTGATACTGCACAAATGTTGTCTTAGCATATCTTCTTCTTTATTGTTGTAGATGCTGGAAAAGGAAACTTCTTATATGATCTTCAATCTTCATTTTGTTGTGAATCTATCAAAGAAAACAATTCAAACTTATTCATAATATTTAATACTTAAGCAACAAAATCATATAAATTCATTTATTTCCTTAAGTAACAAATCACTAGATGATTGGCAATAAAGACTTGTTTAATTCCAGATAATATAGTCGGTCGTTGATGAAAATCGTTTCTAACACTTATATATAATCATTTTATCATTGCAATTTCAATCGATTAATTAGTTTTAACTTATATGAACATCCAGTTTGATAGATCATGATGAAAATCCATCTAAAAGATCGCAGAGTGGACATTTGACAATGTCCATGGCTAGAATATTCGAGGTGGATAAAGGATTTTAGAAGACTCTTCTTCTATTGAGAGTAAATTTTTTAGAGACTTCCTTTTATTTTCTTTTTATTCTTGTAAAATTTTATTGGAGTAGTCTTGTGTAGAAATTGGGATTAGAGTTTTTGTATAGGAATAGTTTTCCTTTTGTATAAAAAGGAATGCTACTTTCGATCACCTCCATCAATTTAATATTGAAGTACTCCAAAAAAGAAACCATCTTGAGCTTCATAAATCAAACTCCTCACCCTTGAACATGTATTATCACCACCTTCTCCCAATTATCCTACATCAGAAGCAAACCCAAACCAGAGATGTGGGTTGGGCCTTGGCCCATCTCACCCGCATTAACTTCTGCACCATCGCTTTTAATAAAACAAGGGTTATAGCTCCCTTTTCGCTAACCCATTTGTATTATCATCATTATTTTTACACGTTTTATTTTGATACATACACCACATTAAATAAATAATAATAATAATAAACTTAGTTCATGCATTGGCCCAATATCTTTATCAACTATTTTACATTTTTTTAATTTACCACCATCATATATCTATAACAATTATTTATTTCATTTCATTTTTATTTTTATTTTTAATACTCAATTTTATCACATTTTTCTAATCTTGCCATAAAAACACAAAATTTTAATATTTGTGACCTTAAGAGTATTCTCATATCTAAATTTTATTATATTAAAATATTAAATTTTAAAAATAAATAATAATTAATTATTTTATTTCATTTTATTTCTATTTTTATTTTTATTTTTTATACTCAATTTTATCTCATTTTTTACATCTTGTTCTAATTTTATAAATTAGAATTTAGATATTTATGATCGTACACGTCTTCCCATATCTAAATTTTATTATATTAAAATTTAAAATAAATAATAAAAATAATTAAATTTAAATATTGTTTTCTTGTACTTTACTTTTAAACAATTCGATTAAATTTCCAAACGACTGTTGTGTCATGAATTTAATTTGGAAAAAAGTTTCACTATTTAAATATTTAAATTTCAAAAAAATATAAAAATATAAAATTCCCAAAAAAATTAAATATATAAATTTTCTAAAAATAAAAAGAACATAAAATTTTAAAAAATTAAAAATTTCAAACATCTCAACAAACAATGTTCTAACTAGAATTACATAATCCTTGATTTTCCATTGTGAATGGAAATACGTAAGAGCAAGGTCAATCCTTATCAAGTCCAAAATAAATAAAAACATATATTTTCATTTTTCTTATTTGATTAAAGGTACTATCTTTAGACAGGCATTGTGGGGGTGTTAATACCTTCTCTACACGTAACCGACTCTCAGACCCTAAATTTGATTTGCAGACTATTATCTTATTTTTAGTTTTTTTGTAGTTTTCTATAATAAAATATGATGGTGACTCCATCTCTATTATTTTTCAAAAATTAATTATTTTCTCTTCGAATCGTCATCCCCGTCATGATTCCGGTTGCGACAATTAGTAATCAGGATATGAATGAAAATACCTAATGAAAGCTTGAGTATACATGATTCATTTTGTTATCTTAAACCCTTGTGACAAAAGCAAGTTTTTTCTATATAATTGATCAAGGAATTGACGATTAATAAGGAAGCTTAAGCTCATTCACCTAAGGAATTAGGGTTTGAGTATTGTTATGGGTTGACATTGGAATTAGTTAGGAAATAAGGTAATATTTTTTATGTATGAGAGTGAGATATGGTAAAGTGTAACGCCAACAATATTCACATCATTGATCCTTAATCTTATTCTACTATCCAATATTTGACATAAATTTATTAAAATATTTAATTTGTTTTGTGTAATTTTTTTCTCGCACAAACTACTCAAATTATGAAATTGTTCTTTTGTATAATTTTATTATAATTATAATTATTAATATGTATTGCATGAGTCCCTTGAAAGATAATGATATATTTATTACTTACTACATTTGTGATTGGTGCACTTGTCATCATAGCAAAAATTGCTAATAACTGTGTAGTGAGGTATAGACCATATATAAGGTCTTAACAAATAGCTTGATTAATGGAGTAAACTAATGAACAATGCATGAAACATGCTATAAACATCATCAATGTGATTTGTAGAAGGAGATATATAAGAAAGAAAACAAGAATCACATCTAAATAGAAATAGAATTCATATCCATTCTTAAAGAGCACTTAACTGGAATGTGATCAACACCTCCCTACAATGGTTAATCTTCTGGCTCTTGATACCACTTGACGTAAACCTTAATACATTGGGGAGATCTTGATAAACTTAAGAGGTGTTAGAGAAGAGAATCTTGATGGAAATAGAAAAATAATTGGTGGAAGCAAGAAGAACCATGGAGAAACCATTTGTTTTGTATTAGTTTCGAAGTAAAAATAAGAACAAGTTAAGAAATGAAAGTAAAAATGGATTGAGATAAGGAAAAGAGTATGAAAGTGCCACCTTTAATCCAAGAACTAAAGCATAAGTGCGAGGAAATTTATCGCTTGAGAAAGTTTCTCAAGATAAGAACTAAAACAAGAGTAGAGAACTCTCAAACTCTCAAAAACTCACAAAGGAGACTTTCGTTCAATATTCAAGGTGTGTTATACAAATTAAGGAGACTCCTTTTTATAATGGAGGAGCTTAGCCTAAGGGATAAGAATGGGCAAGAAAATGGAGTTAGATTTATTAATCAATAGTTCCACTAAACATGATTAAGATATCTTAACCTCTTGAAATTAGGGAGTGCAGATGGGTAGCTCCTTGAAATTAGGAAAATGTGATGATTACATGTGTAAAGCAATGATGACTTTGAGGAGGAAGCACATGTGACATCTATTAAGGATTTTCAAAGGACACAAAAGACTCTTAAAAGCTTATAGAGTCAAGTGAAATAGTGTAACTAACCTATATGTACATGAACATGATATGTCCAAGGTTTCCTCAAGCGTTAACCATCAAGTTCTAACCTCTCTCAAGTTCCCTTAAAAACTAGGAACTACTCTGAACAATTGTCTAATTTGATCTTCCAAAGTCTTGAGTCTTCCTCTAGTAGGCCTCCCTTCGAATCTCCCTCTTATTTCTTCTTCTTTGTCTTTCTTTGTCATGCATCTTATTTTATTACTTTAAGAGCCTATTTTCTTTCTTCAACCAGCTCTTCTTCATCCTTATTTACATAAAATGTCACTCATTTAGCTAATTTATTTTTCTATTAAGATTTGTAGGTCACATAGTGTTCCCAAGTTCATTATCTCAGATTGTGACCCTTTATTCCTCAATTATTTCTGAACGGAACTGTTTCACTTATAAGGAACAAAGGTAAAGTTCAGCACAACCTATCATCCCTAAAGCGACATCCAAACCAAAGTCATCAATAAAGGTTTAGAGATTTACGTGAGATGTTCTACCAACAACAATCCAAGAACTTGGTATAAGTACTTGCATCTTATAGAGTTTTGGTACAACTCATCCTAACATTCCACCATTAAAACCGCCCCTTTTCAGGCCTTATACAGACAACTACAATAAGCCATGCCTGATTACATTTTAAGTACCACCACTAAGCCTAGCCTTGACACCATGTTACAAGAACAATCGCAAATGCTCCATGACTTAAATGCCACTTTAGAACAAACCCAACGACAAATGGCACACCCATCTAACCATTCTTGTTCCCACCACAGTTTCAATGTCAAAGATTGGGTACTCCTTCATCATAGTGCACATTAACAAACATCCCTTTGTTAATATTTTTTTTCACTGTGATGGCAAGTGCACCAGTCACAAATATAACAAGTAATAAATATATCATTATCTTCTAGGGACTTGGGCAATAAATACAATTATAACAAACTTATACTACAAAAAATTTCAAACTTTAAATTTTTATGCAAGAAAATAAAAGTAAAATAATTAAAATATATTTTTGTATTTTTAATGAGCATTTAAAATGTGGAAAAAGAATGAAGAAGATATGGAATACAATTGTTAGGATTAAACTTTCACGAAACCTCACTCTCATGCATAAAATCAATTACCTTCTTTCCAAACAAATGTCAATGTCAACCCACAATAATACTCAAACCCTAATTCCTAGGCAAATGAGCCTGAACTTATTTATTAACCATCATTTCATTGATCAATATAAATAGAACTTGCAATCGCCACAAGGGTCTTAAGACAACAAACAAATCATACTCTATTCCTAGACACAAGCTTTCATTTGGTATTTCAATTTTGATCTTGATTACAAATGATATTTCCCAATATCCTAAGAATCAATTATCATGCCATAAATCAACACAACAAGCATTAATGCACATAATCAAAATCCTAACAATTTGAAAGAAAAAACATCTACATAAAGACATATTTATTAAAACTAATACTGATTATATGATAATTCAATCGGTTACATCTAATCCTATCAAGATAGAAAGATGAACAATGGAGGAAGATGAATATACCAAGAGGAGAAAAGGAAAACCCTCCAAACCCTAGGCATCATCCCAAGGCTACATTTCTGACTCACAACCTCCAGATGGAGTAGAGTCTCCAAAGTGGAGGAGTGTCCAAAAGTGTCTAACCCTAATGCAAAAAATTCTTTAAATAGATTTTGATTTGTGTTCGCACCTAAACCAACTAAAGTGGCGCCGTGTGCAGTTCGATTATGTTGCAATTTCCAGTACTTTTGGTCCAACTAGCACATCGTGAGCCCAACTCAAATAAGTGGTGCTTGACCCAATGACGATCGACTCAGCTTTGTTGAGACTCAACTATCAGCATCAACATTTCAACTTTAGCCTTATTTGTTCTTCAGGGATTCCAATCTTGCTCTTTTTGATCCAAATGCCTCTTATTCACTTATTTGACAAAATGAATGGGATTTAGAGTAAAATTTGATTAAAAATTAAGTAATCAATTATTTATAAAACAAAACAAATTATTTATAAAAAAAGATAAACTCATGAGATTTAACATATTCTAAGCTTAGAAATAGTTGATTTCATTATGAAAATAAACCCAAAAATATCTTAAAAAATAATGTTATCACCCTAACATCTAAACCTCATAATAAACTCTTAAGCAAATTTTACAGACCCTGACATTAAACGCCGCAATGACCAGGCTGCTTATAAGCTAACCTTGTCACTACTATTGGATTCACCCTGTTTTTCAAATATCTCTACTAAAACCTTATGACATCACACTCACTACCAACATTTTTCCAAACTTTGAGTGAACTCCACAAAACTCAACTACTTTACGCCTCTTGTTAAACACAAATCCTCCTACCCTAACCATTCCCCCCTCCCTCCAATCTAATGCCAAGTATCTCATATCAATGACTACTCATAAATCCTCTAACCCCACCAAAAACATCCCTAACTTAGACACAATTCATATGCATCCCTCATAACTCACATGTTGTTGCCAAGACATTAAACGCTCTAACTATTACCCACTTTTCACCCACCCCCACCACCCAAAACCTTCCCTTCTTATCACCCAAACCTAATAACCCTATACATCAGCCCAAATCACTCACACTGAGGCCCACTTACTTGATGTACCTTTACACGACCCTAACCACCTACAAAACTCTCTCTCACATCAACATAACTCTTTCATAGTCTAGACCTTGCAAATTGAATCCCTAGCCTATAGTCCACCAATAATTTTCCCGCACAATCCATTTATTCCCTTAGCCACATCAACAAACCTTTAGGACAAGGTTGATCCATAAGAGGAAGCAGATGATAGTAGGTCAGAACCATCAAGGTCCATCAAAAAATATAAAAGTCTGTATAGTTCAAGGATTGTATTTATACCTTAGTTGTCACTCTATCATACTTTAGAATGTTTTCTATTAAAGATTGACTACAAATATAATTTAAGGTCTTTATAAGACTTGGAATTTTTCTTCTTATCCTTTGTTAGTTTATTTTCTTCTTTTATATCAAAAATTAAATTTTACCAAAATTTGATCGTACTTTATAATGTAGTATATTTAAATTATCGATTAATAATATATCATTTTAAATATGAGTATAACAGTAAAAAAAATGACTTTTAATATAATTATCACAAAAATTAATAATTTTTAACTACATGAGAAGTTTGCAATTGGTTATGTTGGGAAAATCGAGGGAGAACCACTGGGGAGACAAACAAGAATGAGAACAGGACTAAACATACAAGGGAATGACACCACCTTCTACTTAAAACCTTAAGGCATTAGGTTTGTGGGTATTCTTTATTATATGTTGCTCAACTTTCTCATTTCTACCCAATGTGGGACTTAGACTCACATTTGGATACCTAACAATCTCCTCCTCAAGTGAGAGTCCCTCTTCCACTTCCACATTGGTACACTTCCCCTCGAGCGGAAGCATTTTCAAACCCGAGTACCTCACTCACAAACGACCCTCACTTGTATCGCCGTTTACACACTTAAACAGGAAGCTTGCCTGAAACCTCCTCAGGAAGACTTTCGATACAGAGATCAAACTATACTAGTCTAAGCCGGTCACCATTACAGACCATCGGCTCTAATACCACTTGTTGGGAAAACCAAGGGAGAACCACTAGGGAGACAAACAAGAATGAGAACAGGGTCAAACATACAAGAGAATGACATCACCTTCAATCCAAAACCTTAAGGCATTAGGTTTGTATGTCTTCTTTCTTATATGTTGCTCAACTTTCTCATTTCTATCCAATGTGAGACTTAGACTCACATTTAGATACCTAACAGGTTGTAGGATAAAATGTGTCATCAAAATTATCTTTATAAAATTACCTATATAAGTAGTATAGCTACTAGTTAATGATTATAAATATAAAAAAAGGTATTTTTAATATCAATCGATAATATAAAAATTATTACACTATTCATACAAATACTTGATTTTGATATATTATCAAAATAAACATTTTTACCCTATCAAATTATAAGTTATAATTTTAAAGTTAATATATTTTTTTATAAAATACTGCATTTGTATATATTGAGTGCATCGATATTCATAGCAAGAGAAAGTTAATTTTTCATAATAATCATTAGCCTAATCCATTAGGTTTTGGACTGGTTAATGTATTTAGAAAAGATTGAGTTGTATTTATATCAAGACAAAATATTTGTTAATGGTTAATAGTAACTCGATATCGAAATGTCACAATATATTTAAGAAATCTTCTTAAAGTATATCTAATATTATATTATTAAAAAATAAGTTTAAGTCTAATTTAACAAAGATTTATACAATAAAATTTGTCGATATTTATATATTATAAATGAGCTTAATCTCTAATACATGTAGATATCCACGAGACCTAGCAATTACAAAGAAAAAGGAGAGACTAAAAAAATTTGAGAGTACCAATGGTTGTCTAGATTCTTGTGTTGAGAAGTAAGAAAGCCACATCTGTTTAGGCAAATCTGGGTTGATAATAAGTTGCAACGACAAAGAAGAGGCTTAAAAAGAAGGTCAAAAGTAAAGTGATGGTGGGAACAACTCGGGGTTGGGGGACCAAAGCCTCCACTTAGCCTCGTATTTTTTACTTGTGACCAAACATTTGCAAGCATAGAATCAATGGACGGGTACCCTCCACCACCATCAAACCTAAAAAATTTCTTCCCATTTTCCCATGATTGTCCTCACATGCATCCCAAGTTCCCACCCCACAATGCTTATTTAATAGGCGCCTTTGAAAATAAAGGCATCCAACTAACTTAAATTATGCCAAATTGCCTCTCCTCCTCATGTTCCCTTAATAAACTATAAGCTTAGTACTCATCCCCACGTTGGTAATTAAATATAGATCAAGATAGAGAGAAGAATCACTCGAGATCAATTTGCTAAAAAACATTGTGGTCAATTTGTTTTTATAAAAAAATAGCTTCAATTCCCTATCGCTCTAATTTAAAGGGTTTTATTAACAAATGTTTTAAATATGATAGTTCAAGAATCAATAAACAACAAGATATTATTAAAAAGTTATATCGAGATGATGAAAATGTGTATTGATAACACTTTTCACTTTTAATTTCCTAATAAATAATCTTAGAACTTTGTTTTAAAATAAAATTGCTATTGACATACTATAATTCAATCGTGTATTATTATATATAATAAAATGAATGAACATGGAAGTGGTTATGTTATCACTTGACTCATTTCAAAAAATATATTTTATTTAAGGCAATGGTATAAATATTAGAAGAATATTAAAATAGACATTATAGTAAAATGATCAATTCGCAATAGGGTGATACTATTAATTAAAATATTAGAATATTCTCATTCAATTAATGAATGCATTGCACTTCAATTAAATAAATAAGAACATAAATTTTAAAAATAACTAATATTTTTTAAAATAATAGATGAACCAAAACAAAAATAAATTTCCAAATCATGTTTCAAGATATAATTAATTGACTATATAATTTTTATGTTAGAAAGTTTGAGGAGAAGGAACGTGGACCATTTTAACTAAGTCTATATATATATATGGAATGAAAAATGTTAGTTTGACATCACTATTCACTTATATTTCTATTTGACACTGTATTTTATTAATAAAATATTATATATAAATAAAATAATAATATATATTAGTATTAGATGATGTCAAAAATAAATAATAGTATAAAAATATCACCATCCTATATGAAATAACAAACTTTAACAGAAACTTAATAGCAATTACAAGCAATTAATCTACCAACATTAAACTAACATAATCAATTCCAAGACTTTTTCTTGAAATTTTTGGAATCTATCAATTGGAGCTGATTAATTGATTGAATGAGACAGACAAGTAGTATTGGAAAAGATTGCATTGAGAAATTGTAAGAAAAAAATTGAAAAAAATATTAGTTTAACTCGAATGAAGTGTTGAGTTTGTGCAGGCGAAGGGTAGGGAAGGAAGACCAACCAAACCATGTTGGTTTCCACATGGTGTCTGCATATAAAACCCCACCAATCATAGTACTGTCTCTTTTTCTCTCACATACGCACACCTGCAACCAAAGTGCAATATTATTGCACAGTAATTAAACTAGGGTTTAAAGCTTCGTTGTCTTTAGTCTCTGGTGACGTTTATAAAGTTGAAAAAAGCATTCCTGATTTGAAGGGTGGTGGTGGGGATGGGAGAATCAGCATGCATGTCCCTTAGAAAAACTATAGAGCGCAGCAACTATCAAACCCTATCAAAATCATCATTACAAAGAGCCCTCCCATTTAACACATTATTCTCTACAGACTTTTTTAATCCTACTTCATTCATTTTTAATTCTCATTCTTCACATTTAAGTTTGAATCAATCTCAACTTTAAAAACTAACTTAAAAACTATAAACTATGTCTTATTAATTTATTCTCTTTAATCATCTTATTGCTATAAATTTCGTTCTATTATTTTAAATTTCTCTTAATCTCTTCTATGATGATAATAATGTTAGCATAATAAAATGTAACAGGAACAATAAATAGTACATCATTAACTATATTTAATTATTATTATTAACAATAATAACGCATGATATAAGTGATATCACGATCATCCCATAAATTTAACATAATAAATTATTTTGACTCGTATAATCAAATTGAGTCCTATCAAATTAGTGAGATAAAATTAAAAATAATAATAATAATAATGAAATAAAAAAGAACTATATTAAACCTATATTTTAGCTTATATATTATACAATTAAAATCATAATTTACAAACTATATATCTAAATAGTCTAAAAACAGGTACTACTATATAATTTTACATTATATTATAAAATTTAAGTCTGGATCTAACTTAATCCCAAAAACTAGTTTAAATAAATATTTATTAGTTATACATATATAAGATCTCTTGTAATTATTTTAATACACTGAATTGATTATAAATATTAGAACTTCGGACCAACCTTTTTCTTAAAAGTGAAAATCTTTCCAAACGTAAAAAACATAAAACGTAAATCTAATTCACTTCAAATTAATGATAACGAGTAATTACTTTTTTCATGGTGGAAAGCCTTCACGGTTATTGATCTCATAAAGGATATAACTATGGTTTTAGTTTTCTTTTGTATTTTCATTTATGTTTAGAATAATTTGCGTTAAATCATAGCAGCTGGTGATGAATCTGACACATTGTTTTAGTTTAATTCTCACATCTCTCGCACACATATTATTTTCCTTAGCAGTTAAAAAATGGGAAGGTGACTCTTGCAACAAACCAAAAGGCACATGGTAAAACACAGTTGTGATTGGTCATTGCTTCAAAGAATAGCCCCATTTGATAAATTATGATTGTGAGAAAGAAAGACATGTGTCAAGTAACAAGGTTTTGCCTAAACTATTATACTTTAGGCCTAATTATGCACAAGTACAGACGACCACACACAACTACATTGTGATTGGTTTTATGCCATTGTCTTGGTCGTGTCTATATTCTCTACCCAAAAGCTCTTTTAAGATACCAATCTTGGACAATTATGCTTATGCTTATCCACACCATTAGTGTATATGCACCCTTATGCTCTAAGCCATGATTATTAATTGGAAGGCCAAATTATTAGAAACATTACCCTTTAAAAAATGTATATAAAACCACAAAAAAAGTTGCTCTTCACTACTTGTTTAGGAAGCCAAATGTTGAAATCGATCTCTTTCTTCCTTGAAACTTTCTTTCAGTCAAGAATAATATCTCAGAACAAAGTCAAATTAGAGATTTAGGGAGAGGATAATATATAAGAGTGAGTCCTATACTTTCAATTAAGTGATAAATATATTCCTAAGACATATTCCGATCATAATTTAAAGTAAATAAACGAATACAATTCCGATTTATATATATAAAAATCATTATTGGAGGTTCTTTTATTTGTTCTATTAGAGAAAAAAATGTTTTAAGAATTTTACGACCGCACATAAACGAGAATTTTATCCACAAATAATCATCCGGGGCTTTTCCTTATGTGCTTAAATTTGAAATTAATTACTTAATCAAGTATAAAGTAGCAGTAGCAAAGCTATGGACTTCTTCCATAAAAGGTTATACTTTTTGTTAAGAGAATACATGCTTTACCCTTAGGCCAATTAAGTTAAGTTCACATGTCTATGCCCGATCATAATTTTTTATATGGTAAATAGATTTAATTATGTAATCCGACACCGTTTAAATTATCTAAGATACCTTGTTGATAAAATTGGTGAACGCCTAATGCATTTTAATTAAATATTAATAAATACTTAGAGAATTAATTAGATTATAAAATAACAAATTAAAGTTAAAGTCAATATAAGGTTTCATATAGTGAACAAACTCATTAAAAACAAGATAAATATAAATAGGTAACAATATAAGATTTCATATAGTGAACAAAATCATAAAAAATAATATAAATATAATAAGTAACAATCTCAAAGCATACATAATTAATTGATCATTTTACCATCTTATTTTACTTTCTAACTAACCTCCAACTAGGTGTATTTTGCAAAATATTAATCTTGTGATATAAAAATTTAAAAAAGTATTCGAGACATTATATACAAAATTATATAACAATTTTCAAGTGTTTGAGTTCAATTGTACTAGAAAATGTTTAGCACTTACAACATATCCATGGTAATCTTGTAAAGGAAACTAAACATACACATTTATTATTAAACAAGAATAAAACTAGAAGAATTTATATGCAGAATCTTCTCCACCATGGCAAATAATGTAGCTTGTATAACATTTGTGAATTATCATATCAATTCTTGATGCTCCTCGCATGCACACATTGTTAACAAAAGAAATAATATCAAAAATATGATTTTGCAGACTTAAAAAACATTGATATCATCTTTAGTGAATAAGAAATCTCTAAGTCACTCCTACTCCTTTAGCTCTTGATGAAAGGTTTTATCTAACAATCATAAGTTTCACATTGTTTAAGAGATAATGTTAAAATTAATTTATATATATTTTCCTTTCTTAACTCATTTAAACTTATTTTAAGGAAAAAATCGTGAAAAAAAAGAACCAAACTTCATAAAAAATAATACTTTAGACCAGAATTAATCTTAATAATTTATCCTTAAATATTGATAGAAGTTTTATCAATACGTCTTAAAGTCTCACTTAATTTATAAATTATGACTATTTAAATTATATATATCTTTCTACCTTAACTTATCATAAAATTCTTTAAAAACATAATGCTTATCAAATTTCAAAACTAAAAATATCTCAAATACAAAGTATTATCTAACATATCTTATATCATAACATATTGTTTCAATTTGGCCAAATTGACTTGTAATCAAATTTAGAATACATAATTCTTTTCGAATTTAATGCAACAAGATATTAATAAATATTATTATCAAACATTGACCAAAACTATGGGTGAAATTTTCATTTTTACGAGAGTGTAGTAGTTAGTCGTTATTGGAAACTTTCATACCAAATATTGCGAATCTATGTAGCTAAGTTTTCAAAAGCACTGGACTAGTTTACATCAGAAGTTAAACTGGTCAATAGTAACATTTTTAATAAATTTTGGAAAGGCTTCATTAGTCTAACCAATAAATCGTATATTATTATTATTAGGAAAAGATATGATTTTAGTCTTTGTATTTTTTTTCAAATTTGTATTTTTTTTTATATTTTTAAATTGATGAATCAATTTTTCAACTTTTTGGAATACATGAATTTAATCAATTTTCAACTGTATGAATTTAAATTGAACATTTATTTAACAGTGATTTTTTATCATCACAAAATAAAAAGAATGAATAACTAACATTTTAAAAAAAATGAGAATTAATTCATTATTTTGAAAGTACAAAACTAAAACTAAGGTTTACAAAAAATGTAATGTAAAAACATATTTTTTTTTCCTCATTCTTCTTCTTATTATTAAATATTGTTTTAATAACATATGATTGTTATATTTTAAGATGTCAGCTTAAATCAGATATCAAATCGATAATCGTGTCTAATATGGATATTTTAAAGAATATTCTTCTTCTTATTTTTATTATCAAATATATATAACTTAATAGTGAAAAGTTATCAACACTTAAATATTATATACTTCGTTACAATGAAATGTAAACAATTGATTTTTAAATTTATGAAAAAAATAGCACCATTTTACTAAGTTTGGTACATGTGTCAATATTATTGGTACATGTGTCAATATTAGGAGAGAAAATGTTCTTTTGACTTGTGAAAGATGCAAAGTTAGTATTGCACTATAGTGTATGTTACTACTTAAATCAAAGTGTGATATTCATCTGCCAAAATGTTTTCATAAAGTAAAAGGTACTACCAAAAGATGTTAAATTTAGTGACACCGATCTTTAATATCTTATTTGTTATCCTTTTTTATGTTAAATTTATGAAATAATTCATCTCTAAATATTTTCTCACTAAACATATACGTCAAATAGAATTTGATGTGGAGACATTACTTTCTAAAATGTTGTCTCAACTCATCGCTTCTTTGAATGTGAATAATTTCGTAAGCAAATATTCAATATCTTAAAGTAATCCGTCATTAAATCCATACCCAAAATTGCAAAAAATATTTACTGAGAGATTTTGGCTTTCCCCTTTCTCATAATATCCTATTCAGGATAAAGGAAAGAGAAAAAAATATATTTTATTTACTGTTTAGAATAAGGAAGGAAGAAAGAAAATTACACCAAAATATAACTATTTTTAATTTTAGTTTCATAACTTAAAAATGTTTTAATTTATCAATTTGAAAAAAAATAATTAGTACCTCAACCTTACTATTTATAACTAAACCCAATTTTGGAAAAAGAAAATACTCAAGTTTAGTTGATATATATATATATATATATATAGTTTGAGAGACTAAAATAAGTTTTCAAAATTTAGGAGATAAAAAACTAAATTTCTTCTAAATTTCATTGACTAAAAAATATAATTAAAATTATATTTTTTAACTTTATTTCTCAATAAACAATCTGCAAAATCATTTTTTTTTCTCTGTCAGGGTATTTTTAATATAGATTAATAATTATATAATTTTTTATATGTACACAAAACTCCTCATAAAATATGGGAAGTTTACACAATGTAAGTATATATCTATATATATATATATATATAGAGAGACAGAGAAAAAAAGAGAAATAGAAAGAGATTTAATGTAATAATAAATACAAAATAAATGTTAAATTGAAGTAACATATGTTTGTTAATTAAATCTCTGTAAGGTATCTCATAATAAACGGTACAATTGAGTTTTATGTATACATAAAAGAGAAAAGAAATTTTATGTGATAATAAATAACAGTTAAATGACAAATTGAAGTAATTTATTGTTTATTTAATATTAGTACAAGTTATTGGGTTCTTTTTCGCCTAATTAAGGATTTTTATTATAAATTGAAAAACTTAAAAATTAAAGGTAGGTACGCAGTGTTTTAATTTCTGAATTCACGAAGGAATTTAAAATAAAATATAAATTTTTCTGAATATAATATAAAACCAATTTTCGGTTTCAAAATATAAGACCATCTAATAAAATAAAGGACTAATTAAATAACTATATATAATGTATTATTTTTATCATTATTTTAAGTTTTTTTATTTGTTTTCCATTTTCAATAATTTTAATGATTTTTTAAATTTCTAAAAGTGATGACATGCCTAAAATAGTTAGAAAACAAAACCACACCGCTGTATATAT